>Ga0068856_100002929_pt1 | contig 17480 bp, 17 predicted proteins | sample KBSCornC62_FD_66595 | JGI IMG/M metagenome (GOLD analysis project Ga0068856, IMG submission 66595) | Corn rhizosphere microbial communities from Kellogg Biological Station, Michigan, USA - KBS Corn C6-2 | ecosystem: Host-associated > Plants > Roots > Rhizosphere > Soil ...
GGCGTTCCGCGTCTCGCGGCCCGTACCCCACCTCACAACCGGAGGCCTGTCCTGAGCCAGTCGAAGGAGCCGATGGACGCGTCCGCTCGCCCTGTGAATGACAACCATCCACGGTTGGCCGAACGAACCCTCTTGGGATCGCTCGGACAGAGCGCAAGGAACTACCCCAAGAACGGCGCTTTACTTATCGCGCCTGACCACTTCGGGCAGGAAGCCGCGCGGGAAATAGCGCAGCGCGATGGTGATCACCACGCCGAGCACGAACACGCGCATTTGCAGCGAGCGCGAGTCGATTTCGGGGATGGCACCCCAGCCGATCTGCTCGGTCCAGTGCGAGAGGTTGAGAAACATCAACTGCGCGATGGGGTCGGACACGATCCAGATGATGTAGATGAGAAGCACCCCCAGAACCGTGCCCCAGTTGTTGCCGACGCCGCCCACGATCACCATGACCCAGATCAGGAAGGTGTGGTTGATCGGCTGGTAGCTCGACGGATCGAAGATCTGGCTCAGCGTCACCAGCATGCCGCCGCCCAGGCCCATCAGCACCGAGCCGAGCACGAAGATCTCGAGCTGGCGCCGCGTCACGTTCTTGCCCATCGAGCCGGCCGCGATGTAGTTGTCGCGGATGGCGCGCATCATGCGGCCCCAGGGGCCGGCATAGGCGCGGCTGACGAGGAAGAACGCGATGACGAGAAACACCAGCGTCAGCGCGATGAAGCCGAGCCGCGCATAGAGGAAGGAATTGTCGATGCTCACGCCCTGCGCCTGCAGATCCTGCGGCAACGGCGTCGCCCACGGCACCGGCGACACGGTGAGCGTGCCGCGCGTCAGCCAATCCATGTTCTTGACGAAATTGCGCAGGATCTCGGAAATGCCGATGGTCGCGATCGCGAGGTAGTCGGTCCTGAGGCCCAGCGTGATCTTGCCGATGATCCAGGCGATCACCGCGACCACCGCGGCGCCGACCACCCAGCCCAGCACGGGGCTAAGTCCGAGCCCCCCGATCCAGCCGCTCTTGGCCTCGATGTACTGAGCGGCCGGATCGAGTTGCGAGCGATAGAGCACGTAGGCGATGAACCAGCAGGCGACGACCAGCGTCGACTTCCACGCCCCCTTGACCCCGAGCTTGTCGGACTGGCGTGCGCCCCACACCAGCAGGGCGCCGGCGAGGAAAGCGATGAGCGCTCGCCCGAGCAGCAGCGGCCCGTCCGAGCCCCAGAAGTCGTGGTTCACCGGGAACGAGACGAAGACCGTCGAGGCGCCGGCGACCATCAGGAAGCCCATGACGCCGAAATTGAACAGCCCGCCATAGCCGAACTGGATGTTGAGCCCCAGTGCGATCAGCGCATAGGCGATCGACTGCGCCAGCAGCAGCGTGATGTTCTGCGGCCCCTGCCACAGCCCGACGAGGAAGATGAAGACGAAAAGCCCGACATAGGTCAGGATGGTGCGGCGGGTCGCGCTCATGTCGAGGCTCCCTTGAAGATACCGGTGGGCCGGTTGAGGAGCGTGATGACGAGGATCACGAACGCCACCGTCAGCTTGTACTCGGGCGGCACCAGCGACAGTGTGTTGGGAAACGTCCAGCCGTTCGGCAGATATGTCTCGAACGGCCTGAGAACGGCGGTCCAGTTGAACACCGCGAGCGCCTCGGCGAAGCCGATCAGCATGCCCCCGGCGATGGCCCCGTAGGTGTTACCGAGACCGCCGACGATTGCCGCCGCGAAGATCGGCAGGATGATGTTGAAAGCAAGGTCGGGCCGCAAATTCACGTCGAGCGCCAGCATCGTGCCCGCAAGGCAGGCGAGCGCGCCGGCAATGATCCAGGTCACCACCACGACGAGCTGCGTATTGATGCCGGAGACCTGCGCCAGATCGGGATTGTCGGCCATCGCCCGCATGCCCTTGCCCAGGCGCGAGCGGGTCAGGAAGTAGTGGAGGGCCAGCACCACGATCGCGGTGACGATCCACATCATGATCTGCGGCTGCGAGATCACCAGCGGCCGCGTGCCGCCGAGCGCGGAGAGGTCGATGCGATAGATGACCTTCTCTTCGTTGCCCACGAAGAAATCTCGCGTGCTCGACCCGAAGATCAGGCGCACCAGCCCCTGGATCATCAGCGTCACGCCGATCGAGGCGATGAGGAGCGTTACCGGTTTTGCGCCACGGCGCCTGAGCGGCGCATAGAAGGCCCAGTCGAGGCCGAGGGCCACGACCGCCGTCAGCGCCATCGAGACCGGCAGCACCACAAAGCCCAGCGGGATCGGCAGGACGATCCCCATCGCCGCCAGCGCGGTGGCCATTACCCAGGCGAAGTAGGAGCCCATCGTCATCATGTCGCCATGGGCGAAATGCGCAAAGCGGAGAATGCCGAAGATCAGCGTCACGCCGATGGCGCCGAGCGCGTAGACGGACCCCGTGACGAGGCCGGGCACCATCACCTTGTTCAGGAAAAAGATGAACTGGTCCAACTTCAGCCCCCGAGAAAGCTTTTCGCGACTTCGGGATCGGCGATCAGCTCGGGCCCGGTGCCGGTGAAGCGGTTCTGTCCCTGCGCGAGCACGAAGCCGCGCGACGCAAACGCCAGCGCCTGCCGCGCGTTCTGCTCGACCATCAGGATCGCGACCCCCGCCTTGTTGACGGCGACGATATGCTCGAAGATCTCGAGCACATAGCGCGGGCTGAGGCCGGCCGACGGCTCGTCCAGCATCAGCAGCCGCGGCTTGCTCATCAGCGCGCGGCCCATGGCCACCATCTGCCGCTGCCCGCCGCTCAGCTCGCCGGCCTGCTGCCGCCGCTTCTCCTTGAGCACCGGGAACATGTCGTAGATTTCGTTGAGCGTGCCCGAGATGTCGTCGCGCCGGATGAAGCCGCCCATTTCGAGGTTTTCTTCGACCGTCAGCGAGGTGAAGACGTTCTTTTCCTGCGGCACGAAGCTCAGGCCCATCGGCACCAGCTTGTCCGGCAGGGCGTTGGCGATCTCCCTGCCCTCGAACAGCACGTTGCCCGAGGTGACCTTGAGCAGTCCGAAGATCGCCTTGAGCGTCGTCGACTTGCCGGCGCCGTTCGGCCCGACGATCACGCCGATGTCGGACTGCTCGATCGAAATATTGACGCCGTTGAGGATCGGGACCCCGCCATAGCCACCCACGACGTTCTTGACTTCGAGGATCGGCATCAGCGGGCGGCCCCGCAGGCTGGTCGCATGGTCTGGTGCATTCCGTTGCTCATTGCGCGGCGACCGGCGAGCCGAAATAGGCTTCGATGATCGCCGGATTGGCGCGGATTTCGGCCATCGGGCCTTCGGCGATCTTTTCGCCCTGCGCCATCACGATCACCGGGTCGCAGAGGCGACCGATCAGGTCCATGTCGTGCTCGATGACGAAGAAGGTGTAGCCGAGCTCGCGGTTCATGCGCTCGATATTGGCCGCAAGGTCCTGCAGCAGCGTGCGATTGACGCCCGCCGCGACCTCGTCGAGCAGCACCACCTTGGCGTCGACCATCATCGTGCGGCCGAGCTCGAGCAGCTTCTTCTGGCCGCCCGACAGATTGCCCGCGAGTTCGTTCTTGACGTGTCCGAGCTTGAGGAAGTCGATGACGTCATTGGCCTTCTGCTTGACGTGAACATCGCGTTCGCGCACCAGGCCCGGCATGAACCAGCTCGTGAAGATGCTCTCGCCCGGCTGGTCGCCCGGCACGACCATCAGGTTCTCGAGCGCCGTCATGTTCGAGAATTCATGCGCGATCTGAAAGGTACGCAGCATGCCGCGGCCGAAAAGCTCATGCGGCGGCAGGCCGGTGATATCGGCGCCGTCGAAGACGATCTTGCCGCTGTCGGGAACGATATTGCCGGCGACCAGGTTGAACAGCGTCGATTTACCCGCGCCATTCGGCCCGATCAGGCCGGTCACCGATCCGCGCCGCACCGTCAGCGAGCAGTTGCGTACCGCCGCGAGACCGCCAAAGCTTTTGCTGACGTTCTGGACGTCGATAACTGCGTCGATGGCCACCCCGCCCCCGCGAACCCGAACTCCTGACATCCGGCTCTGTTCGCGACAAAAGGCAGCGCCTCACGCCGGTCCGGCCGTTTCGGGGACAATGTTCATATGGTGACGTTTGCGTCAACCTTGACCGGATGGTCAAACCGCCGCGAGCACGGCGTCTGCAGTGGCATGGTTGACCGCAAACGGAATGTTGTAGAGCGTCGCAAGGCGCGTCAGCGCTTTCACGTCGACATCGTGCGGCAGCGCCGTCAGCGGATCCTGAAAGAAGATCAATACATCCAGCTTTCCCTCGGCGATCATCGCCCCGATCTGCGCGTCGCCGCCGAGCGGGCCGCTGAGGAGCCGCGTGACCTTGAGGCCCGTGCCGTCGACGACGCGCCCGCCGGTGGTGCCGGTGCCCCAGAGCTCGTGCTGGGCCAGCGTGTCGCGGTTCTTGAGGGCCCAGGCGACGAGCTCGTCCTTCTTGTCGTCATGGGCAACGAGGCCGATGCGGGCCATGGGATCCTCCGGGTACGCTGCGGCTCGTTTAGCCCAGCCCGCGGATGCGCACTAGCTCCTGAGCGCAACGGCCTCGGCCATGAGGATGCCGATATCGTCGACGGGCAACTCGTCACCCGGCCGGAACGGTATCCAGCGCACCCGCTTGACCTTGCCGTCGTCCTTGAGCAGCGGGCTGTCGAGCAGCCGGCCGTCCTGGAAAATCAGCGAAACGTGGTCGCTGGCCGGATAGACCGCGCAGATGAAGCCGCTCGCATGGTGGAAATTCACCGTGTTCCACCCGAAGGCGACGCGAGTCCGGAAGTCCGGCCGCATCGCCTGCACCAATCGGACCAGGTCACGGGCCAGCGCCCGAACTTCGGGCGCTCGCCGGGCGATCAGTGTTTCGATGTCGGCATCGGAGCTGGACATGCCGCTTTATGGCACCGCTGTGCGACAGGGCCTGTCAGCCTTTCGGCTTCAGGATCAGAATTCTTGCCAGTCCTTGTCCACGGCGGCGTTGCCATGGTTGAGGTACGACCGCGCTGCAGTCTTGACCTTCTCCTGCAGGGCCTTGATGCCCTGCGGCGGCTTCGGCTGGGCGGAGGGCGATTGCCGCGCGGCCTGCGCCCGCGGCGGGACCGCCCCGCCAGTGGCGAACACCGCGACAATCTCGTCGAGTTCGATCGCCTGCTTCTCGGTCTGCTCGATCGAGGCGTTGGTCTCTTCAACCAGTGCCGCGTTACGCTGGGTCATCTCGTCCATCTGCCGGACGGCCGCGTTGACCTCGCCAATCGACGCCGCCTGGTCCTGGCTCTGCTTGGCGATCGAGTCCATGAGTTCGTTCGATGAGCGCGCAGCGGCGAGCATTGCCTCGAGCTTCTGCGCCGCCTCGGCAACGAACTTGCTGCCGGTCTTGACCTCGGCACCCGACTGCTCGATCAGGCCTTTCACCTCCGCCGACGCCTGCGCCGCGGACTGCGCCAGGCGCCGCACTTCGACGGCGACCACCGCGAAACCCTTGCCCGCTTCCCCGGCGCGCGCGGCTTCCACCGAGGCGTTCAGCGCCAGAAGGTTGGTTTGGAAGGCAATATCGTCGATCAGCCCGATGATGTTCGAAATCTTGCCTGAGGAATGCGTAATCCGCTCCATGGCGTCGGTCGCCTTGAGCATGACCTCGCCGCCCTCTTCGGCAGTGCGGGTCACGGCCGCCGCAACAAGCAACGCTTCGTTGGCGCGCTGCGCGTTCTGCAACACCGTGCCCGAGAGCTGCTCCATGGTGGCGGAGGTTTCCTCGATGGTCGCAGCCTGTCTGCTCGTCCGCTCGCTGAGGTCGTTGGCCCCGCTGAGGATCTCGGCCGTCGCTGTCTTTAGCGTCCGCGACGTGTCCTTGAGCCGGCCAACGATCTGGGCGAGCTTCTCGGCGACCGCATTGGTGTCGTCCTTGAGCAGTGCGAAGGCGCCCCGGTAGTTGCCCTCGACGCGGCGGCTGAGGTCGGTGTCGGCGAGGGCCGACAGCACTCCGGAGGTTTCACGCAGCCCCCGCTCGACGGTCTCGACCAGAGTGTTGATCGACGCCGCGATGGTGTTGAACTCCCGGTCGGGGAACTCGGAATCGACACGACGGCTGAAGTCACCGGCTACGGCGGCATCGGCGACGTCGCCGAAAGCTGCCTGCAACGCCTGCAGCATGGCGGCGCGTTCAACCCGGCCGCGTTCCGACCCGGCCCGCTCCTCTTCGGTCATCGAGGTGGCCTTGATTAGGCTTGTGCGGAGGTCCTCGATGCCTCTGGCAATCTCGCCGATGTCGTCGGACCGGCCGGCGCCGCTGACCTGGACATTGAAATCGCCTCCGGCGAGGACCTTCATCGTTCCGGCCAGGCGTGCCACCGGCTTGCTGACCGATCGCGCAAACAGCACCCCGACTGCCGCAACGAGCACCAGCAACGCTCCGCCGACCAGGAGCATCGTGTCGAGCATGGCGAGCACGGGCGCCAGTATTTCATTGCGGGACTGGACGGCGATCACCGCCCAGTTCGTCTTGTCGTAGGAGAAGGGCGCGGCGAGCGCCACCATCGGCGTGCCACGATAGCTGAGCGTTCCCTGGGCATGCTGCCCGCCGAGTGCTGCCGTGACGACATCACCGCGGATAGGTGTCACCAACACATTCGGGTCGGTGGTGAAGTGCGACTGCGTGCGCATCAGGCCGTCCGAACTGACGATGATCTCGTCGCCCGTGTGCCCAAGTCCGCGGATCGCACTGAGCTTGTCGGAGATCGACTTGGCGGAAAGCTCGAACACCAGCACGCCCACAAATTTTTCGGCGCTGTAAACCGGCGTCGCGATGAAACTCATCGGCTGCGGAGCGGGCTTGTAGAAGGTAAAGTCGGAAAAGGCGACCTCTCCGGCCTGCATCTGGGCCGTACGGTCTACAAGCCGGGCGACGTCGCCTTCCGACAGCGGGCTGCCGCTGCCCCTGGAGAAATCGACCGCGAAGTCCGGATTCTTCTTGACGCTATAGATCAGAACATCGTTCGCATTGAACAGCAGGATGTCGGCATAGCTGCGGGCCTGCAGCAGCGCCCGCCAAGCGGGATCGACCTGCTTGTGCTGCGTATCGTAGTCGCCGGGACCGGTCCCCGCACTATCTGTGAGCTTCTGGCCGGTTGGCTTCGGATCGCCGCCGATATATGCCCGCTGCAAGGCCTCAGTCGCATGGCCCTGCGCATTCAGCGCCTCAAAGGCCTGTGTCATGGCCTCGATCTGCGTCGCTGTCTGCGGCTGCGCCGCGGACAGCCTCAGATCCGCCGACACATTGTCGAAATAGGATTTCACCTGCTCGAGGCCCGACTGGACAGCGGCATCCATGCGTTCCTGCCGCTGCTCGTCGACGATCTGCAGCCCTGACAGGTAGGCCGTCGCACCGACGCCGATGGCGACCAGCATCGCCGCGCCGATAACGACAAGCAACAGCTTCTGTGCAATTTTCAAAGACGGCAGGAATTTCATCGCAGACGCAGGCTCCGTTCTGGATCGAGGGAGCAGGCGGTCGCCGAAAGTCGACGTGATGCCGTGCCTCTCCCCCAAGAGGCAATGGCTAGGTGCCGGACTATAGGCGGCGTCCGATGAATACTCCCTTACGGAGCGGTCGCTGGTCGCGCTGCAACTGGCATGAAAAAGCCGCGAACCTCATGGCCACGCGGCTGGAACGTCGCTCTGCTGAAGGTTGCGCGCTAGCTCAGCGCGCCGATCACCGCTTCGATCCGCTTCTTCATCGTGCCGGCGTCGAATGGCTTGATGATGTAGTTGTTGACCCCGAAGGAGATCGCTTCCTTCACCTGCTCCTTGTCGGAGCGGCCGGTGGCCATGATGAACGGCATGCTGGCGGTCTTGGGGTGCTTGCGGATCACGCGCAGCAGCGTCAACCCGTCGATGTCCTCCATGTTCCAATCTGAAATGATCAGGTGGACATTGGATTTTTCGAGCTTGCCCAAGGCGTCCCGGCCGCTCTTGGCCTCGATGATGTCTTTGAAGCCGAGCTGCGTCAGGATGTACTTGCAGATGCCTCGCATCGACTGCTGGTCATCCACGATCAGAACGCTGACATCGCTGGCTTTGGGCATTGTACGCTATACCTTCAGGGTGCCAGAGGAAGAACGCGGCACTTGCGTCGAAGCTAGGCAAAAACCGTTACCATTTCATCAACCACGCTGGTCGCCTTATGCTGCTGTTCTCAATCGGTTGAGAGCATTCGCAAGCCTTGCGGCGATGGTTTCGACAGACGCCTGCTCGACCACGGCACCCTCCTCGAAGGCGACGCGCGGCATCCCGTAGACCAGCGCCGAGCCCGGCGACTGGCCGACCGTGTAAGCGCCGCGGTCGCGCATCATCTTGAGGCCGCGGGCGCCGTCCCGGCCCATACCGGTCAGGATCGCGCCGACCGCCATCGGACCGACGACATTGGCCACCGACTCGAACAGCACATCGACGCTCGGCCGATGGCCGGAGGTGAGTTCGTCCTGGGTCAGTCGGCACTTGAGCTGGCCGGAACTCTTCTCCACCCGCAGATGCCAGTCGCCGCGGGCCACGTAGGCCTTGCCCGGCTCGATCGGCATACGGTCCTGGGCTTCGATTACCCTGACCTCGCTGAGCTCATCGAGGCGCGCTGCAAAGCGCGTGGTGAAGCCCGCCGGCATATGCTGCGCAATGACGATCGGCGGACAATCCGCCGGCATCTCACTGAGGACGACGCGGATCGCCTCGACGCCGCCCGTCGACGCCCCGATCGCAATCAGCGACCCGCTCGGACCGGCAGCGGTCCGCAGACGGGTCGATGGCGCCGCCGGAATAGCGGCGGCGTGCTTGGCGGCCTGACCCCGGACGTCGGAGGTCGCGGCCGCGCGAACCTTCTCGCGCAGATTGGCACCAAAGGCTTCGAGGCCGCCGGCGAGATCGGTCGATGGCTTGGCCACGAAGTCGACGGCGCCCAGCTCGAGCGCCAGGAGCGTCTCGCTCGCGCCCTTGGTGGTGAGCGTTGAGACCATCACCACCGGCAGCGGATGCAGCCGCATCAGCTTATCGAGGAACGCCAGCCCATTCATGTTAGGCATTTCGATGTCGAGCGTCACCACGTCGGGGTTCAGCGACTTGATCTTGGCTCGCGCATCGATCGGGTCTTCGGCCGTGCCGACGACGGTGATGTCGCCGTCATGCCCCAGAGTGCGGCTCAGCACCTCGCGGATCAGCGCGGAATCGTCGACGATCAGTACCCTGATGCTCATGCTGCGTCCTTCGCCCGCTCGACGCGGGATTGGTAGATGGTCTTGCCGACGAGGCGGAAACCGGTGCTGCCGGCCCCGAGATTTTCGGAGTGGCCGATGTAGAGAAAGCCGCCCGGCGCCAGGATGTGACCGAGGCGGCCAAACACTTCCCCTTGCGTCGGTTTATCGAAATAGATCGCGACGTTGCGGCAGAATATGGCGTCGAAAGGCCCCCTCATCGGCCACTGCGGTGCCATCAGATTGAGCGGCTTGAACGAGACCAGCGAGGCCACGCCCTGCGGGATCCGAACCCGGCCGTCGCTCGTGCGCTCGAAGAGCCGCGCGCGCTCCGGTGACAGGCCGTTGAGTTCGCTGTCCGGATAGAGACCGGCCGCCGCCTTGGCGATCACCGAGGTGTCGATGTCGGTTGCGAGAATCTTGAAGTCCCAGCGCTTGAGGTCGGGCCAGGCATCGAGCAGCGACAGCGCGATGGTGTACGGCTCCTGCCCGGTCGAACATCCTGCCGACCAGATCCGCAAACGCTTCGACGACTGCGTCGTACGCGACTTGATCAGGTCGCCGACATAGTCGACCAGGTGCGTGAAATGATGCTCCTCGCGCCAGAAGCGCGTGAGGTTGGTGGTCAGCGCATTGACGAAGTCCTGCGCGTCGTCCGGCGTGCCGCGCGTCTCGAGATAGTCGAGATAGGCATCAAACGACGGCAGCCGCATGCCGCGGACGATCTTGCTGAGCCGGGCAATGACGAGGGTGCGCTTGGCGTCGCTGAGCGAAATGCCGGCCACGTCGTAGAGCCGCTCGCGGATACGCTCGAATTCGCGCTCCCCCAGCGCCAACTCGGTCTGATCCATCATTCCCTGTTATCCCCGCTGCTGCCGGCGTGCCGGCAGCGTAAGGGCCCGCGTCGCCTCGTCCCCCACTGCGGCGACATGCGAATCGAGCCGGCTGATCGCGCCGTTACCCTCGTCGAGCGCTCCGGCAATCATTGCGGTTTCATTGCTTAGATTCTCTAAATGACCGCCAAGCCCGCCCAGAATATTTTTGAGCGCCTCGGCTTCGGCGAGGCCGGTCTCCGACTGGGCGCGGCTGGTTCCGACCAGGCTGCGGATCTCGCGGGCGGTCTTCTGCGTCGTTTGCGCCAGCATCCGCACCTCGTCGGCGACGACGGCAAATCCCGCCCCCTTCTCGCCCGCGCGTGCCGCTTCGACCGCAGCATTCAGCGCCAACAAATTGGTGCGGAAGCTCACGTCTTCGATCGCCGCGACCAGCTTGTCGATCTCGACCGTGGTGCCGTCGACGCCGCCGGCCGCCTTGCTGGTCCGTTCGGCCGCCTGGCTGGCCTCGCCGACAATGGTGCGGACCTGGTTCTCGAGGGCCCGCGCCATTTTGGCGTGGTCGCGGCTACGCTGCACCGCATCCCCCGCGACCTTGAGCCCGGCCCGGGCGCCCTCGGCATGCTCGCCCATGACCCCCACGGCCTGGCGGTATTTGTCGATGGCCCCGATCACCGCCTCGCATTTGCGCTCCAGGGTATCGCGCGCCTCGAGGTGCTCGTCGCGCTCCTCCGCCAGCGCGTTGACCATGTCCTCGAGCTCGCGCATCTGCGGCACGATGCCGGAATTGGCGCGACGCATCTGCGGCGTCAGCGCCTCGCCCGCCAGGATCTTGCCCAGCGCCGAAACGCCCAGGTCCAGGCTCTCCAGGCTTTCGCTCAATGTCCTGAGGCCCGGCGACGCCTGCAGCGCCCTCGGATCGAAGCGGAAGCTCGTGTGGCCTTCGGCGATCGCCGTGGCGAACGCATCGAGGTCGTCGTCGGCGATGTAGGCACCTGCCGGCACGAACTCCATCACCGTCCGGCCCGCTCCGGCCTGCCTCTGCTTGGCGGCATGGCGCAACCCGCCGAGATTGACCAATTCCTCCTCGGCCAGGCCGCCGGCGCGGTGGGCGGACCCGAACAGGACATCGATGCTGGCACCCTCGACCGCCCGCGGCTCGAGCGCCAGCAGACCCCGGCTGGCGCCGAGAATTTCGCCATCGGAGCTGGCCACCAGCACCGGTTGATTCAACCCGGCAAATGCCGCCTTGAACTGCGTGGCGCGGTCCAGCCGCCCCGCGAGATTGGCGACGATCGCCTCCACGCTCACGCCATTGTCGAGGTCGCGCCGGCCGGCCGCTCCCACGGCTGCGCCGAGCTCGGCGAGCTTGCGCTGCACCTCGCGCTCGGCACTGGCGGCAAAGACGAGGCTGGCGAAGATCGCGACGCAACCGACAGCCAGACCCGCAAGGACGCTCAGCAGCGTCACGCCGAACAGGAGCAAGCCCGCTCCAGCCGCGGCAATGGCCACGACCCAGACGATATCGACGATCAACGCAACTCTGGTGCGACGCATCCGGATCGAGAGGGTAAAAGGGTGCGATTCGACCCTAAAATCCGAATGGTTAACCAAACCTCTATGGCCGCCTGGGCCGGTAGGGATTGGGTTACTTTCGCGCAGTTTTGCACATCTGCGCCGCCGGGGAGCGCCGGCTTGCCGTCAGAACAGTTCGATATCGTCGGCCGCGGGCCTGGGGACAACGACTGCCGCTCTGCGGCGCCCCACGATCGAGAGTTCCTCGCGGGCCACATTCGCGGCGGCGCTGCTGTCGAGGCGCTTGACGAAGGCTCGTCCGGAATGCGGCTTGAACATGACCCGCCGCGCGAACGTGCCGCCAACGTCTTCGCCGGCAATCGTGTAACCTTCGTTCTCCAGAAACTCGCGCACGAATTCGATGTTCTTGGCGCCCACGTCGGTCAGGGCGGAGTTGATCAGCCCACCGCCGAAGACTTTGATCTCGAGGTTGGCTTTCCGTCCGGTGCCACGTTGCAACACCTTGTTGATGAGCTGTTCCATGGCGAAGGCACCATAGCGTGCCGACGCGCCATAGCGGTCCCTCGCATTGCCCGATGGCTCGGCCAGGAGGAAATGATTCATGCCGCCGACTTGCGCTTCCACGTCGCGAATGCACGCCGATACACACGAGCCCAGGATGGTCGAGAAGGTCAGGTCTTTCTCGTTGCCGACGAGACAGTCACCCTGGTGAATTGTCGTCACGACGCCGCGGTCAAAGGCCGGCGCGCCGGCACGGCTCGGCTGGATGCTAATTTGTCGCCCCCTGACAAGGTTATCATCAGGATAGAGTGCCATTCCTTAGGGAACTTCTAACCAGTTTCGGCAACCATATGAAGGCAGCCACCGAAGCAAGAGTAGCTTTAGACTTCTGCGGTAGTGGTCGGGGACTTCGGGGGTATTGCCATCTATGTCGCTGCAGAAGCTCGCACGTGAACTCGAGGAAACCGCGCGCCAGACTGCGTCGATGGTCGAGGGCATTACCGATGCCCTCGAGGTTCTCGGAGACAAGTCCCTGAACTGCGAGCAGGCCAAGCGCCAGGCAATCACCATGATCGTCAATGCGCTACAGGGCCAGGATCGCATTGAGCAGCGCTGCCAGAACATGGCGCTGGCCGTCCGGCAGTTTGCCCTGTTGCCGCCCACCGCTCCCGACTCCGACTATGACGAGATCTGGGCCAATCTGGTGCTCGACGAGCTGCGCGTGCCGGCTCTGTCCGGTGTCGCCGCCACCCCGTCCACCGGCGACGTGGACCTGTTCTAGTCCGCAACCCGAAATCGTTCCGGACCCGGCGTGAGCCGGGTTGTCGTCGTTCGCGGCAATGCAAAAACCAAGGGCGCCAGCGGCGCCCTCACTCGTCCAGCCGATGTCCGGTCGGTCAGCCGTCGACCTTGGCGCCCGACACCACCGCGTGCAGGTCGATCAGCCCGACCATGCGGCTCTCATGGGTGACGATACCGTTCAACAGCTCGGTATCCATGGTGTTGCCCTCGGGCACGTTGTGGATGTCGTTGCGGTCGACGGTGAGGATGTCGCTCACCGCATCCACGAGGATGCCGACCCACTTGTCGCCCACCGACATCACCACGACGACGTGGTTCTTGGTCGGCGATGTCTGGCCTTCGCCGAAGCGGGCGCGCAGATCGAAGATCGGCACGATCGTGCCGCGCAGATTGATGACGCCGCGCACGTATTCGCGCGTGTTCGGCAGCGGCGTGGCGCCGTTCCACGCCCGGATTTCCCGCACCGTCGTGATTTCGACGCCATAGGTCTGCTCGCCGATCGAGAAGGCGATGAGCTGCAGCGAGTTCTGGGTAACCTGGGTACCCGTGCCGTAATCGTCCTTGAGAGCCAGATTGTCCATCTTCTGATCCTTCTGCGACCCGTCCTAGGCCGCGTTCTTGTGCAGCTTGGTGGCCTTGAGCCCCTGCACGTCCACAATGAGCGCAACGTTGCCGTCGCCGAGAATGGTGCCGCCGGCGATGCCGTCGATCGACTCGAAGTTTTCCTCGAGGCTTTTGATCACCACCTGCTGCTGGCCGATGATGTCGTCAACGATGAGCGCGATCTTGACCCCACCCTCGGCTTCGCACAGCACCACGAAGCGGTTGCCCAGATCGGCCTCGCTCATCATCTGGAAGCGATTGGCCAGATCGACCACCTGCACGTATTCGCCGCGCACGCGCAGAACCTTGGCGCCGGAGGGCGCACGGCCGAAATCGGCGCGCGAGCACTGGATGGTCTCGACGATCGAGCTCAGCGGGATCACGTATGGACTGCCGCTCACCTTGACCAGCATGACGTCGAGCACCGCCAGCGTCAGCGGTAGCCGCAGCGTCATGCGCGTGCCCTGGCCGGTCTTGCTCTTGACGTGCACCGAGCCGCCGATCTTCTTGATGTTGGACAGCACCACGTCCATGCCGACGCCGCGGCCGGAAATGTCGCTGACCGTCTCGGCGGTCGAGAACCCCGGCGCGAAGATCAACTGGTCGATCTGCTCGTCCGTCGGCGTCGTGTCTGCCGCCACGATGCCCTTGTGGCGGGCGACCTCGAGCACGCGCTCGCGGTTGATGCCGCCGCCGTCGTCTTCCACCGCAATCAGGATGTTGCCGCCGGCCTGCTCCGCCGAAAGGCGGATGGTGCCGATCTCGGGCTTGCCGAGCGACTTGCGCCTGTCCGGCGTCTCGATGCCGTGGTCGGCCGAGTTCCGGATCATGTGGGTCAGCGGATCGGATAGCTGTTCGATGACCGTCTTGTCGATCTCGGTCGCTTCGCCGATGGTTTCGAGCTTGATCTTCTTGCCGGTTTTCTGCGCCAGCTCGCGCACCAGGCGCGGCATCCGGCTGAACACCGATTTGACGGGCTGTGCGCGGATCGCCATCACGGCGTCCTGCAGCCCGCGTGTGGTCTGCGCCAGCACTTCGAGACCGCGCACCAGCTCCTGGTAGCGGGCACGGAGCGTGTCGTCCATCTGCTGCGTCAACATCGACTGGGTGATGACCAGTTCGCCGACCATGTTGACCACGCGGTCGACCTTGTCGAGATCGACGCGGATCGACTGCACGCCGGCGCCGCGGCGATCTTCGGGGCCGGTACGGCGCTCATCGTCTTCGGAGGCCATGCTCGGCGCCGGATCGGCGGCAGCTTCGGCCGGCTTGAGCAGCTTGGCCACGGGTGCAGCGGGAGCCGGCACCGGGACGGCACGCTTGGGCATGTCCTTCTTCACGGCATCGGCGAGGTCGGCAAAACTGATCACCTCTTCCGCAGCATCTGCGGGCGGCGTCACGATCGCTGCGAGATCGGCCAGGGACGGGTCGCCCTTGCTGGTCACCGACCGGGGCGCCAGGGGAACGATCGACAGATCGCAATTGCCTTCGACAAACTCGAAGACCTCGGCAATCTGCTCAGCCGTCGCCGTCGGCGACACCAGAGTCAGGTCCCAGGTGCAATAGATGCCGAACGGCTCGAAATCGGCGAGTGGCGGAATCTCATTGAGCCGGGCGACGACAGTGAGCTCGCCCAGATTGGCCAGCTCGCGAAACAGCAGCAGCGGATCATTGGCGCGCGCGTAGAGCTCGCTGTGCGGAGCGAAGCGAATTTCCCACTGCGGCTTGTCGGCGACCAGCGGTGCGGCGGCGAAGTTGTCGTCCATCGCGGCTTCTTCAGCCGCAGGCACCGGGGCCGCCGTCTCGAGGTTGACCATCACCGGGACGAAGTCGAGGTCGAACTCGTCCATCGCCGGGCCCGATTCGTCATCGCCGCCGGCCGGCGCACGCACTTCGGGGGCGTTGCCGCTCGTCAGCGCGTCGAATTGCTGCCGCTCGTCGGCGCCATAGCCGGCCCCGAGCTTGGTCCCCGCCTTCGCTGCATTGACGAAATCGGCAACGATGTCGTTGGCCCTGATGCACAGAACCGTGACCGTCTCGCCAAGCTCGATGCGTCCATCGCGAACATGGTCGAGCAGCGTCTCGTAGGCGTGCGCGAACGCCACCAGCTCGGAAAAGCCGAAAGCCCCGCCACCGCCCTTGATCGAATGGATGGCGCGGAACACCGCGTTCAGGCGATCGGAGGTGCGGTCACCGCCCTGGATCGCGGCGAACTGTTCCTCGAGCTCGGTCAGGAGCTCGGAGCATTCGTCGAAATAGGTGGCTTTGAAGTCGTCGAGATCGCTCAAGTCTAGCTTCCCCCTTCTGGGTCAGCGCCGGAAATCAGTGCACCACGCGGTGAATCACCGAGATCAGCTTCTCCGGGTCGAAGGGTTTCACGATCCAGCCGGTGCCGCCGGCGGCGCGACCCTGGTCGCGCTTGTCCTGGCTGGTTTCGGTGGTGAGGATCAGGATGGGCAGGGAATTGTGCTCACCCGAGGCACGCACATGCTTGATGAACTCGATGCCGTCCATGACCGGCATGTTGATATCGGTGATGACCACGTCGACATCCTCGCTGGCCAGCACGTCGAGGCCTTTTTGGCCGTCTTCGGCCTGCAGCACCTCGAACCCGGCGTTCGACAGCGTGTGGTGCAGCATGGCGAGGATGGTGCGGGAATCATCAACCGTCAGAACACGCATACGCGACTATCCTTTCATCAAACCGGCGAAGCTGCCGCCCAGACCCAGCCGGTCGATGGCAGCGCGCATGGGAGCGCTGGCTCCCGAAATGGCAAACGCAAAGCTGTTGCGGCGCGAGGTCTCCGCCGCGCTGATCAGCATGAACAGCGCATTGGTCGCGACCCGCTCGACCTTGCTGGCATCGACGTCGACTCCGCTCAGCTCGACAGCGTCGATCAGCCGGTCCCGCACCACGTCAAGCGCGTCGAGATCGACGATCGCGGGCAATGCCACGACTTTGCCTGCGGCTTGATCCGCCATGAACCGATTAGTCCCCCGAGGGCGATTTGCCTCTTCGTGGAGCATCCATGGGAACGGTTTAAGAAGTGCTAACCGTCAGCTTTGCCGGGCTGCAAAATCGCCCGCTCTCGTGGGCTTTTGACGGCGTCGAGAATGGGACCGGCGTCGGCGATGACATCGAAATCAGCGAGCGTGGCCGGAGACCAGCGGGGGGTCTGATCCTTGTCGACGAGCACCGCCCGCACGCCCTCGGCAAAATCGGGCCGCCGGGCCATGACGCGGGCGAGCCGCAGGTCCATCGCGAGGGTCTGCGCGACGTCCATCAACCGGCGGGCCGCATGCTGGGCGAAGAATGTCGCAACCAGCGACCCCGGCGACCGCGAATGAAGGATGGCGGCAATATCGCCAAGTTCCGGCACGGCTTCCACCGCAGCGATGAACTCGGCGGGCGACTCCGCTTCGCCCGCGAGCCGATCGGCCATCGTGCAAAACGGGGTATCGCCGGTGACCGAATACGCCTCCATCAGCCGCACGATCGCTGTCTGGGGATGGCTCGACCCGGCGGCGCGCGGCAGCTCGGCCCGGAATGTCTCCACGGCGCCCGGTTCGAGCACGGCGTCGGCGAGACCGAGGGCAACGGCGTCGGCAGGCCCAACGCTCACGCCGGAAAGCAGGAACAGCAGCGCGCGGTTGAGCGGCGCCTTGGCCAGAATGGCGTTGACCCCGACATCGGCGAAAAAGCCGATCGCCGATTCCGGCATGGCGTAGCGCGCGCCCGGTTGTGTGATGCGGAAGGCGCAGTGCCCGGCAATGCCGATGCCACCGCCCATGGTAACGCCATGACCGATCGCGACCAACGGCTTGGGGTACGCCGCGATCAGCCCGTTCATCCGGTATTCGGCGGCAAAATAGCCATCGGCCTCGGTGCCACGGCCGTCGAGGACCAGCGCCCGCGCCGCCCGCACATCGCCGCCCGAACAGAA
>Ga0068856_100002931_pt1 | contig 17473 bp, 20 predicted proteins | sample KBSCornC62_FD_66595 | JGI IMG/M metagenome (GOLD analysis project Ga0068856, IMG submission 66595) | Corn rhizosphere microbial communities from Kellogg Biological Station, Michigan, USA - KBS Corn C6-2 | ecosystem: Host-associated > Plants > Roots > Rhizosphere > Soil ...
CTCAACAGCACCGACGGCCTGAACACCAAGCTCCTGGTTATGCAGAAGAAACTGAAAGAACTTTCTGACAGCGGGATGACGTTGCGAAAAGATGCTACAGTCGTTGTAAAAAATGACGGCGAATCAGTACGCACGATGGTGAAGAAAGATGAAGCCGGGACTTATGTTATTGTGGCTGATCCGACCAAACATCTGACGGCACATGACACGGATGGCAAGCTGCTTTTTGACGGAGCTATTGATACGGAGGAGCAACAGCAAAAAGTGCCCAAGGAGGTCTGGGAAAAGGTCGAGCCGATGTTGGATCAATTGAACGACGAACCCGCCTACAACAAGTCCGTATCGGCCGGCAAGCTGGGTCAGGAATAACCATGGGTAACTGACAGAAGGCGTTTCAATTCGGGCTGACTGTCATTCGCCAATGATCTTTACAAGCACACGTTTGCAGCGGTTGCCGTCGAATTCACCGTAGAAAATTTGCTCCCAAGGACCAAAGTCGAGCCGGCCTTTCGTAATGGCCACGACGACTTCACGTCCCATGATTTGGCGCTTCATGTGGGCGTCCGCATTATCTTCACCGGTCCGATTGTGGTTATATTGAGAAGTGGGTGCGTGCGGCGCGAGCTTTTCGAGCCAGACATCATAGTCATGAAGTAGTCCGTCTTCCGCATCATTAATAAACACCGAGGCCGTGATATGCATCGCGTTGACGAGGCACAACCCTTCCTGCACGCCGCTTTTGCGGACCAGGCCGGCAACAGTTTCGGTGATGTTTACAAAGCCACGGCGTCCCGGGACTTCAAACCAAAGTTGTTCGGTGAGAGACTTCATGCTTGTCGTATAAACTGCCGGGCCGCATTCCGGCCGTGCAACAGGTAAACATAGATCATATTCTTTGACCACCGATTTGACTCAGGGGACATAGAAATAGATGAGGCCCTAAAAAAACTTTAGCGCAGGCATCCCACCTGCGCTTTAAGTTGCCACGGTATTCGCGAATTGGCTCGCAGACTGTGAAGCCTGCTGAAACCGACGCCTCCGTAGCCAAGGCACCATAACACACGCCCCCTCGAACGCAAATTTTGTGGCCGAAAAGTTATTCACCGGACGAGAGAAAGGAAGAATGAAGAATTCAGCGGAAATTTTCAGCGTTTGCCGGCTATCGGGCTGATCCAGATATCCCAGATGACCTTGAGGGTGACAAGCATGACCATGGTAAGGAAGATGGGACGAATGAATTTCACGCCGCGCGTGATGACCATGCGGCTGCCAAGGCGCGCCCCAAGCCATTGGCCGCAACCCATGGTGATGCCCGCGGCAAACCACACTTTTTGCGCAGCTAGAAACACGATGAGCGCGGCGATGTTGCTGGCACAGTTAAGGGCTTTGGTGTGGGCCGTGGCTTTGGCGAGGTTGAAACCGAGGCCAAGCATAAATGCGAGCGCCCAGAACGTGCCGGCGCCTGGACCGATAAGGCCATCGTAAAAGCCAATGCCGGTGGCGAAAACGCCGTCGAAGCGCAGGCGGGTCATGCGCGGATGGATATCCTTTTCACCCAGCTGCGGTCGGAACCAGACGAACGCCGCCACGCCCAGCAGGAGGAATGGCACGATCTGCTTGAGCAGGTGTGAGTCAAATGCCTGTACCGAAAGCGAGCCGGCGAGCGAACCAAGGAACGCCAGGAAACACGGGCGCGCACAATCTTTCCTGTTGAGCGCCCCGGCGCGGGCAAAGTGAAAGGCGGCGCTCGTGGAGCCAAATGAGGCCTGGAGTTTGTTGGTGCCCATGGCCAGTTTCGGATCCGGACATATTGTCAGGAGCACCGGCAAGGTAAGCAAGCCGCCGCCGCCAGCGATGGAATCTACGAATCCGGCGACGAGGCCGGTGGAAAACAAAAGCCCGAGCTGCCACCATTCGGTCATTTAACGGATGGTCAAAACTGTGTTCTGGCGCGCCGACTCGTGGCAGGCGTCGAGGACCTTTTGTGTCTTTATCGACCACATCGTCCATTCTTCGTTGAGCCGGTCTGATGCAATTTGATCGCCGAAATTGCGCCACATACGGGTGTCTTGCGCAGTGGGATGGCCAAAATCAATTGGGTCGGCTCCGGGCGGACATTTTGCGCCACCGGACACGGTGATTATTTTGTCGTTCACTTCAAAGGACGGTTCGTAGCCGTTATAGGGATGCACAAAGTCCGGCAATCGCAGCCAGCCTTTTTCCCCGCTGACATGCGCCCATTGCTGCTTGGCCGCGCGGAAAGAAGAATAAAAATCCGCCGTGACACTGCCGGGATAATGGAGAGTGGCGATAAATTCGCTTGGCGCAGAGGTCCGACCGGGCAGGACGTGGGATTGTGACAGGATTTTGCCGCAGACACTTTCAGGCAACTGCCAATTCAGCGCCCACAGCGTGAACCGTATGCTGTACCAACCAAGGTCCCCCAGGCAACCAGTCGGCTCAAGAGCGCCGTCCGCGCGGATATTCGACTGGAAGAACTCTTCGCCGGGACGGAAACTGAAGGCGGAAGAAATGCGGCGGATGTTTCCGACACTGTGACAGTCATCAAGCACTTCACGCATGCGCGGCAGCCGGACGTTGTGCATGAACATGACGCCGTCCAGAAATTGCACGGAATGTTTGCGGCAGGCGGCGATCATTTCCTCCAGCTCGGCAACATTGGAGGCACAAGGTTTCTCGCAAACAATATGCTTACCGTGTTGGGCGGCCCGAATGACGACGTCTTTGCGCAAGCCGGTAGGCAGCGGAAAATAAATGGCATCGACGTCTGAAGCAGTGAATAATTCCTCATAGCTACCCAGGGCGGCGGGGACTTTTTCGAACGGATATTCGCGCTGGCAGTCGGCGATGAAATTACGGCTCTTGTTTAAATCGCGGCTCGCGACAGCGGTAATGATGCTGTTGCCCGAGTTGAAAATGGCCTTCCAGTTCTTGCGGCCAATGTTGGCGGTGCTCAGGAAACCGATGCGGATCTTTTTCATGGTCAACGTTTGAAGCGTTGCAATGTTTGACGAAGGAAGCGAGTTTAATTGCTTATTGTTCTCTTGCAACCTAAACCATCACCATGACGTCTGCCAAATTGGGAATGAAACAAGAACTCGCACTTTTTTTGGCGCTCGCGGTGTTTGTCGTATCCACACCGGTTCAAGCAAGCCTCACGATCGCCAAATCAGGCAAACCCGCCTGCACCATCATCGCGCAAGCCAATGCCACTGCGCCCGAACAGAACGCTGCAAACGAGCTGGCCAAGTATCTCCAAGCCATCACGGGCGCATCATTTGCTGTTCATAACGCAGCCGAATTCACGAACCAGCCCGACCACGCCATCATCGTCGGCTCCGGGGCACTCGCCCAATCGCTGTTTCCAGATTCGCCTCTTGATCAGCTCGGCAGCGAAGAATTCGTCATTCGCACCAAGGGCAACAATCTCCTTCTGGCTGGCGGCAACCCTCGCGGCACGCTCTACGCCGTCTATCATTTTCTGCAGGACCAGTGCGGCGTGCGCTGGTGGACACCTTGGGCGACAAATGTTCCCCGCATCGCCACGCTTCGCATCCCCAACCTGAACCGGCGCGAACAGCCCGCCTTTGAGTACCGCGAACCGTTCTGGTTCTGCGGCTTCGACCCGGTTTGGAAAGCTCACAACTGTGTCAACGGCGAGCACAACCGTATTCCGACCGAGCTCGGTGGCAGCGTCATTTATAAGGGCTTCGTGCATACCCTTTACTCATTGGTCCCGCCCGAAAAATATTTCGATAGCCACCCCGAATGGTTCAGCCTTGTTAACGGCAAACGCACCCACGACCACGCACAACTCTGCCTCTCAAACCCGGAACTGCGCGACTTCGCCGTGCAACAGGTCAGGCAATGGCTCCGCGATTCGCCCGATGCCACCATCATCTCTGTGTCGCAGAACGACTGTGGGGGTGCCTGCCAATGCACCAACTGCCAGGCTATCGATCAGGCCGAAGGCAGTCCCTCCGGCAGCATGATTGCCTTCGTCAATTACGTCGCCGAAAAGATTCAGCCCGAATTCCCGAACGTGGCCATCGACACCCTTGCTTATCAATACACCCGCAAACCGCCGAAGCACTTGCAGCCGCGTTCCAATGTCATTGTTCGGCTGTGTTCGATCGAATGCAATTTCCGCGCTCCGTTGGATGATCCCTCAAATGCCGCCTTCCTATCCGACCTTCAGGACTGGTCCAAGATTTGCCATCGCCTTTACGTCTGGGACTACGTGACCGACTTTTCTGACTATCTGCTGCCGCAGCCAAACTGGTTCACTCTGGGCCCCAATCTTCGCCTCTTCCACCAGTACAACGTTCAGGGCGTCTTTGAAGAGGGCGCCTATAAAAGCAACGGAGCTGAAATGGCCGAATTGCGTTCCTGGGCGCTTGCGCAACTGATGTGGAATCCGCAACAGGACGATCGCGCCCTCATTCAAGAATTTCTCGACGGCTACTACGGCAAGCCTGCCGCGCGTCCCATCCGCCAATATCTGGACCTCATGCAAAAGGCTTCCAGCGGGTATTTTCTTGGTTGTTATACGGGTTCGCATCCGCCATATCTTTCGTTCAAAACCCTTAACAAGGCGGAACACTTCTGGCAGGCAGCGGAAAAGGCTTCGGTAAAAGATCCGGAAAAACTCCAACGCGTCGAACAAGCCCACTTGGCCGTACAATATGCCTTTCTGCGCAATTGGACAGGGCTCCGGAAAGAATGCGCCGAACAAAAAGCCGCGTGGCCCATTTCACCATCATCCCAGGCTCTCGCCAGCCATTTTGCGGCAATCTGCGATTCCCTACCCGGCAACGACGGAACAAAGGGCTTCATACTAAATGAACCCGGCCTGACCGCCGAAAAATTCTTAACGCAATTCGAGCAAAAAGGCCCTTAACTTCCGCTACCCCGCCCAGCCACTCAGCCACTTGTTTAGCAAATTCAGCCTCGTTCGCGCATGGTCAAAAGCCTATCTTCTTCCCTTTGCCCGGTTGCTTCCACGTGCCCGCCCTTTCGAACCAGACTCATTCTTCGAGCGAGACGCCCCCCTGCCCTTTGCCGCATGTTGAAACGGAAATTGCCGATGCTGGCCTCCCGCCTTTCCGTGCGCCGGACGCGGCTTACGCACCGATTCGATCGTTTTTGGACGCGGTTTTGGCACCAGCACGACCGGGCAGCCTTCGTAACCGAACGCTGTTCGCATTTCACCGGCAAGATATTTCTTGTACTGCTCGGAAAACAACTCGTCGCGGTTCACAAACAGCAAAAATGTTGGTGGCGACAATCTCACCTGCGTCGCATAATAAAATTTCAAGCGATGCCCCTGCGCGCTGATTGGTTGCCGGCGGTCAACCGCGTCTCTTAGCGTGCGGTTCAAAATCGATGTCGGAATCTTCTGCTGCAACTGCGCCGCCACATAGCGAACTGCCTCCAGCAACCGGTCCAGGTGAAATCCATTCTTCGCCGAGGTAAAAATCACGGGCGCATAATCCAGGAAGAATAATTTCTCCTGCACCCAAGACGCAAACTCTGCCAGCGTCGTCAACTCCTTGGACTGTCCCTCCGTACGCACCTTGTTTTTGCGCCGCTCGATTTCCTCCTCTCGCGCCTCGCGCACCTCCTCCGAATACAAATCCCATTTATTGATCACTACAATGCACGCCTTGCGGCTCTCGACAATCACGTCCGCAATCTTTTTGTCCTGCTCTGTGATTCCCGCCTCCGCGTCAATCACCAGCACCGTGATGTCACTGCGCACAATGGAGTCCTGCGAACGCTGTACGCTGAAAAATTCCACCGAATCATCCACGCGGCGGGCTTTGCGCATGCCAGCGGTGTCGATCAAAATGTACTTTTCCCGCACGCCATCCGTCTCCACTTCAAACGGCACATCAATCGAATCCCGGGTCGTGCCCGGAATCGGCGACACAATCACGCGCGTTGATTTCGTCAACGCATTAATGATGGAAGATTTGCCCACATTGGGACGGCCCACAATCGCCAGCTTCAACGGCGACGCCTTGCGCTTCACCGGAACTTCCCCACCATCAGCCTCGCCTGCCCCTGCCTCGGGGCCTGAAGCAGAATCGGCCTCGTCGGCTGTCTCCTGCGCTTCGTCAACGGGAAGCGCGGGCAAGAGCGCCGTGGCCGCATCCATCAAAGTCGAAATGCCGCCGCCATGAATGGCGCTCACCGGAAAATATTTTTCAAATCCCAATTGCGCAAACTCGTCCATGTCCTTTTCCGCACCAGTATCATCGACCTTGTTCACGGCGACCAGGATGGGCTTGCCGCTCTCGCGCAAACGCTGTGCCACTTCACGATCCAGCGGCACCACTCCCTCCTGCACATTCACCACTAAAATGATCACGTTGGCCGCTTCGATGGCAATTTCCACCTGTTCCACCGCAGCCCGCACAATCACGTCGTTTGCCTTTTCACCGCGCAGCAAACCGATGCCACCGGTATCCACCAGCGTAAAAGAATACCCGCGCCACTCCGCCTCCACGCTTACGCGGTCACGCGTCACACCCGGCTGATCATGCACAATCGCAATGCGTTTCTTGACAATGCGATTAAATAGCGCCGACTTGCCGACATTCGGCCGGCCAACAATGGCAATTAAATTTGACACGCAAACAGGATAGGCATTTCAACCCGAAAGGTAAAAGAGCTTCTTGCTCTAACCGGTAGTTTCGCAGGACGCCTATTTGGCCGCGAACGTGAGGCTTCGGTTATGAGTTTCAGACGCGCCCAACAAATCCCATGATTGAAAGGTCTGCCAGTTGATGATTCACTAGGCATGGCCATGAAGAGTAAATTTGTAATTTTCGCCGTAGCTGCTGCCCTTTCAGATTTGGCGGGATGCGCTACATCATCACAGCACGCCGTCAAATTGATGGAACCAGTTAAGGCAAACAATTTGGGCTCGCTCGATTTCAGTTTTATTTTGGTAACTACGACAAATCCCTCGCCCGACCTGCAGCCAGAGACCCGCCTGCTGCAAGACTCCATCCTCTCCGGATTAAGGGAAACCGGAGCGTATGCCAGGGTGGAAGACTCGAATACCAATGCCGTGTCCGGTGGAATCAAAATTGTGGCGTCGATCCGGGAAATTACCAAGGTCTCTGCGTCTTCCCGTCAATGGTACGGCGGCCTCGCCGGAAAAGCCGAAGTCGTTGTGCGGGTGGAATTGTCCGACCTGTTAACCGGAAAGCCTGTCGAACTATTTGAGGTGGAGGGAAAGACGGGCGCATCGGCCCGGGCAGGCACGACCGACGAGGCCATTGAGCAGGCGGCAGCAAAAGTGGTGGCTGAAGTGGCAAACCTAGATTCCCAAGCTGCCAGGCAATTGATTCAACAGCGCCAGTGACCTGTTTTCTCCGGCAACTCGAAAAGCGACCATGATTGCCAGCACGTCATTTGGGCAATAATTCGCTCGTAAACGGTTTCCATTCAATCGTAAATTTGAAGCGCCATGAAGAAAGAAACTGCCACCCGATTTAGCGTTTCGCTCGCACCAACGCTGTTGGAACAACTGGACGAAATGGCCGCCGAAAAGGGTTACGATAACCGTTCGCAGGCAATTGCGGACATGATTCGCTCGCAGCTTGTGGAACACCGGCAGCGAACCGACTCCGGCGAAATCGCGGGTACCATCACGCTGGTCTATGACCATCACAAGCCCCATTTACAAGCTACGCTCACAGACATTCAGCACGATCATCATGACTCCATACTTTCAACGGTTCATGTCCATTTGGATCATCACAATTGCCTCGAGGTTCTGATTGTGCGCGGGAAGGCAAGCGTGGTGCAGAAAATTGCAGATGCGTTGATTGCCGCCAAAGGCGTGAAGCATGGCAAGCTGACCGTGACCACCACGGGCAAGGACCTGCCGCCGTAGATTGCTTGTCAATTCCCGTCCGCGCCAAGAAGTTCGTTGATGGATTTCAACAACTCTTTCGGCGTAATCTCAGACTTCAAGAAAGCGCGGTCAGGATTTTGCACGATGGTGGCTTTGCCGGCATCCGCCATCGCTGCATTGGACAGGACAATGACTTTCGTGCCCTGCAAGTCAGGCTTGGATCGTATGTATTGCAGCACATACTGGCCGTCCATTTTTGGCATCATAACGTCCAGCACCACAACGGCAGGCTGCAATGGCACAAGCAGTTTCATGGCCATGAGGCCGTCCTCTGCAACCTCGACATTATAGCCGGCACGTTGCAGAGGACCACGATAGACGTGGATGATGAGAGGGTCATCATCCACCAAGAGTATTGTCTTCATGGCTCATCTCCTGAGAACGCATCCCCAAGACGTGTTTTTATGTCTGGTTTCTACAGATCAATCTGCATAGCCATCCGGATGTTTCTTATGCCAGGCCCAGGCGGTTTTCACAATATCTTCCAGTTTGGGATATTGCGGCTTCCAGCCGAGCTCAGAAAAGGCTTTTTGCGCGGCGGCCACCAATTTTGGCGGATCGCCAGCGCGGCGCGGTTTCTCAATTGCCGGAATTTTTTTGCCGGTAATTTTCTCGCACATCTGGATGACTTCTTTCACTGAATAGCCGTCGCCGTTGCCAAGGTTAAAAAAACCGCTCTTGCCGGGCGCAAGACCGAGGATGTGCGCCTGCGCGAGATCCTTAATGTGTATGTAATCCCGAATGCAAGTGCCGTCCGGCGTGGGATAGTCCGTGCCGTAAATTTCCACGTGCGGCTTTTTGCCGAGCGCGACGAACAAAACGTTTGGAATCAAATGCGTCTCGATGCGGTGATGCTCGCCGAACTGCTCGCTGGCGCCAGCGGCGTTGAAATAGCGGAACGCAATGAAGTCCAGCTTGTAGATTTCACGGTACCACATGAGCGCCTTTTCAAACATGAGCTTGGACTCGCCATAAGGATTGATGGGGCGCTGCGGCAGGTCTTCCGTCATGGGCACGCGATCCGGAGGACCATAGGTGGCACAAGTGGAACTGAAGACAAATTTTTTGACGCCACTTTCCACGGCGGCATCGGCCAGCTTGAGAGCGTTGACGAAATTGTTGTGGAAATACTTTTTGGGGTTGGTCATGGACTCGCCCACCAACGCGAAGGCGGCGAAATGCAGGATTGCGTCCGGCTTCACCGATTTGACCGCACCCAGGATATTCCCCTCTTCTTCCGGTTTCGCCAGGATGAAATTGGCGCGTGAATCGACGGCAGAGCGATGCCCTTCGGTGAGGTTATCATAGACCGTCACCTGGTGACCTGCGTTAAGAAGTTCCTCGGTGCAAACCGAGCCGATGTAACCGGCACCGCCGGTAACGAATACGTTCATGCGGCCAGTGTAAATTTTTTTGCGAGGCGCAAAAGTTCAAAATGACAAATGCACCCTGGCGCCTTGTGGCGCGATTCAAAGCAAAATCTACGGGGGCGGTATTAGAACCAGCCCTTCTTGCCGTTAATGTAGGTCGCGACAAATTCCTCGTCGCTCTTGGTCAAATAGATAATGCCCTCGATCAAGCCAATAATTCCGCCAATGCAAACAAGGCTTAGAAGCAATTGGATGATGCCTTCCTTGATGTAACCAAGGTAGAACTTGTGGATGCCGAGGCCGCCCAGCAAAATGCCAAGTATTCCAGCCACGATTTTTTTCTCCGCGCCAGCAGGTTTTTCGCTCATAGGTAATTAATCCTTCCGCCACCGGAATTACGCGGTTTCCGAAAACAAGTCAATGGGATTATTTCCCCTACTGCGCAGAAGTGCGATCAGAGGGAGGACTAAACGCGCTCAAACACAGCCGCTTGACGTTCTTAAACAATGTCGGATGGTTGGGATGGAAAACAAATGCCAAGGAATAGTTTGTTTATGAAAAAGATTCTCGCGTTCTTGTTAGTCGCATCCGTATTTAATCACGTCCAAGGAGGATGGCTCGACTTCCTCGGAATCAATAAATCGGCCACAAATAATAATGCCTCCAATTCCGCAACCATTGCCGGGCTCTCGAATGACCAGGTAACGGGCGCGCTCAAGGATGCCCTTGGCAATGGTTTGCGATACGCGATTGCCGTGCTCGGCCACGAGGACGGTTTTCTGACAAACGCCGAGGTCAAAATTCCTCTACCGGACAAACTGCAATTGGTGGAAAAAGGTCTTAAAGCAGTGCACGAAGAAAAATATGCCGACGAGTTTGTAGCCACGCTAAACCACGCAGCCGAACAGGCGGTGCCTCAGGCAGCCGGTGTATTCGCCGAAGCAGTACGACAAATGTCCTTTGACGACGCCAAAGCAATTCTTACCGGCCCGCAGGACGCGGCCACGCAATATTTCCGACAGACCACGCAAACGAATCTTTATAATCTTTTTTATCCCATCGTCCAGCAGGCCACAGCCACCAACGGCGTCACTTCTGCCTATAAAAAGATGATGGCCAAAGTGAATTCTGGCGGCAGCGGATTTGAAGGAAAGCTTGAGGGCATGGCGGATAAATACCTGGGCTCCGACGCCATCGATCTCGATGCCTATGTAACCGACAAGGCGCTTGACGGGTTGTTTGCCAAGGTTGCGGACGAGGAGAAGCACATCCGTCAGGATTCCACGGCGCGTACAACCGATTTGATGAAACAAGTGTTTGGCGCAGCCCAAAGCCGCTGAGTCCTAACGCGGCCGCTATTGTGCTTTTTCCACCTGCACGAGGAGGTCTTTGAGGTGCACGTTGCCGGGCATAAGTCGCAACACTGTTTTCACCACCATCAAGGCGTCGTCGTTCCGGTTGCGTTCGAGCAACAGGTCCACATAGCGGTAAACCACATCGGGCGCGCAAGGATACAGGGCAAAGCTTTGGCGAAAGGCGTAATCCGCCGCGTCGTACATTCGCTGGCGTTCCTGCGGGTCCGTAGCGTTGTCCGCACGCCAGACGTAGAGACCTGCCATGGAACTGCGGAGTTTGGAATAGCATTTGCGCGCCTGGCTGCTGGCGGCAAAATCCTTGTCGCCGCGATATCCCACCAGTTCCTCGCCAAGACCGTATTTGCGGGCGAAATTACAGACTTCATTCAGCGAGGTTTTCTCATCGAGCCAGGGACCGAGTGCTTCATCTGTAAATTTTTTCCAATAACGCTCATCTTCGCGCATTTGCGCCTCGGTAATTTGCGGCTGCGGCTTGCTGTTTAACTGGAAAATCAGCCCGTGGGGAGTTAAGTACGGATACATCCAATCCACCGGAGAACTTTCCTCAATGAAAAACTGGCGGTCGCGGTTGTGGTCAAAAATGGTTCGCGCGAGCAACCCGTTGATGGCCATGACGGCGGCTGGTCCGGAAATCTGCACCTGGCCGTTGACCATTTTGACATCCTCGCCCGGCTTTAAGAGCCCTTGTTCCCGCCGGCGCGCCACATCTGCCGCGTATTCCTGAAATGCCCTTTGAAGATCGTCATTCGTGGGAACAGTGATCTTCTTTCCGTACATGGCGTGGAGATAGTCGAGATACGCCGAATCAGCGAGCTGGTTTTGCGTGAGCGTAAAAAAGGGCCTGCCCGTAACCTGTGATTCACAAAGAGCCGAGATTATGAAGCGCCCTGAATCGGTGCCGCCGAAGTAAATGCTTCCGGGGGGAATCGAATTGATAACGTCATTCCCGTAGCGATGCAGCCAGTGATTGTTCCACTTGCGAAACTGCTCGCAGGCTCCATCGCTCTCAGAGATGGGCGGCCACAGCATGGTGTCGAATGCCGACGAGGCGGATTCGTCGTTCGTGGCCTCGGAGAAGCGCCTGCTGGCGGCATTAATCCGGCCAAACAGATTCGAGGCCGTCTCCCAATCGTCGGCCGCCACGGCGTCGTAAAAGCTCCAAACGATATGCGGCACCTTTACGGTAATGGCATCGGCAAAACTGTGAATTTGCTGCTGTTTGGAATAAAGGAAGTTGCCCAAATTGGCGTCCATTGCCCGTACCTGCATGTCCATGAATCCGAATACAATACCGGCAACTATCAAATACAACTGTCGTCTCATTTCTATTCTCAATCCTAACTTGGAATTATATACAGCCATTAAATGATTCAAGGAAAAATGCAATAAATCTGCATTCTGCACCGTGCAAATCGCCCATTTATGCAAAGTGCAATTTTTCCCCGTGAATACAGCGTAAAATCCACCGTAACCACTGCGGTAAGACGGGCATTCAATCTGCTAACTGTTGCAGTGGAAAGGGTGGAAAAATGGAAATACGACCGATGTTTGCGATCGTCAGCGACCGAACCAGTTACCTGGAAATGCTCTCTGCTACCATAGAACTGAAACACAACTGCAAGGCCATACACCTGGAATCGGTTCCGGTGGAAGAAGGCATCGACGGCCATACGGTTTGGAGCGGTATCGTGGAAGTCTTTGCCCTGGTCGGCCATCCATATGCCCACCGCTGCTTTGCCTGGGTAGAGAATCCGGAAGAGATGCGGTACGAATTTGTGACCGTGCTGCAAAAGGGCCTGGTGACTTCACCGGAATTCGCCGTAAAAGCCTGGCTGGCATCCCGACCGGTGACTGTATAAGGCGAGAGGGAATACGCTCCCAATAAGACCAGAGTCGATTTCGCCTGCTCCAGCGCAAAAAGAAAAAAGCCACGGAGCAATATCTCTCCATGGCTTTGAATAAAAGTTATTTGCTTATTCGGCTTTGGCTTTCTTTTCAGCTTTGCCGGCTTTGGCGGGCTTTTCAGCTTTGTCACCTTTTTCGGCGCGTGCCCCTTTGCCTTTGGCTTCGGCCGCTTCGGTTTTTTCACCGTCATGGCGCTTGCCGCGCTTTTCCGTGTGGGGCTTCTCTTCTGCCGGAGCTTCCGTGGCCGCCGTAGCGGGCGTGGTGCTCTCAACGCGGACCTTGAGGGTGCCTTTGACGTCGTGGTGCAGGTTCAACTCAACTTCAAATTCGCCCGTGTTGCGGATGGCGTGGTCGAGGTGAATTTTCTTTTTGTCGAGCGCGATATCGAACTGGTGCTTGAGTTCGTCCGCGATCATACCGGCGGTGACGGCGCCGAACAGTTTGCCCTCTTCACCGGTCTTGACCTTGATGACGCAAATGAGCTTCGACAGCGCCTTGGAAAGTTCGGTCATGGTGTTGAACTCATGGGCCTCGCGCTCGGCGCGGCGCTGCTTGAGAGCTTCAATCTGGCGCTTATTGGCCGAGGTAACGGGTACCGCGAGACGCTGCGGGTAAAGATAGTTGCGAGCGTAGCCGGCGGCCACACGGACGTTGTCAGATTCACCGCCGAGACCGACGATGTTTTGAGTAAGAATTACTTCAGTTTTAGCCATAGGAAATTGTTAATGCGTTAAAATGTTTCAGCGTTGGGATCAAAATGGAACGTCATCGCTCTCCGGTGGAACGTCATCCGTGGGTTCGGCGGGAGGCGCGGCAGGCGCGGGTGCTGCCGGGCGGCTGGGACGGGCAGGACTTCCGCCGCCGCCACCGCTTTCGCCACCACCAGTGCCGCTGCCGAGAAATTGAACGGTTTCAGCCACTACGCCAAGCTTGCTCTTTTTCTGGCCGGTCTGTTTGTCATCCCACTGGTCCAGGCGCAGGCGGCCTTCAATTAAGATCGGACGGCCTTTGCGCATATATTGGCCAACATTTTCGGCCGTGCGGCCGAAGATATCGACATCCACAAAAGTGACCTCCTCTTTCTTTTCGCCAGCTTCATTGGTCCAGACGCGATTGACGGCGATGCCGACCTTCGCGATGGCCGTGCCCTTGGGCGTATAGCGCAACTCGGGGTCGCGGGTCAGGTTGCCCACGAGGATGACTTTATTGAAGCTGGCCATAAGAGGTTACGTTGGAAAGCGTATCAAACGGCTTTCACTTCGCGGGTGCGGGCTCAGGCAACAGCGTGAACAGCACGCGGAAGATTTCCTCGTTGAGCGAGAATTTCTTCTGGAGCTGTGACACGATCGTAGGAGTACCGGCGAAGATGACATTGGCGTAAAAGCCGGAGCTATGACGCTTGTCCGCGATGCGGGCAAATGCCTTGCGATCCATCTTTTGCACCGTCTCGACTTTGCCACCGCAATTGGTGATTTCGTTCGAAATCTTGTCGAGGGCGTCTTTGGCGCCGTCTTCTTTGCCTGACAGATTCAGGATGAACAGACCTTCGTATTTTTTCATTTTTCTTCGTTCGTGGGGCTTACCGCCCCGTTAAATTGGCTCATCGCCTTTTGTATTCCGGCGCTCAACCAGCATTCAAGCTGGCTGCCCGCTCGTTCCAAAACTTTCTCCAGCAACACCGTTTCGGCGGCGCTGAACTTTCCCAGCACATGCCCGGTGATCTGGCGCGCCTGGTCTTTGCGCCCAATCCCCAGCCGCAGCCGCGCGTACTCGCGCGAACCAACGTGCTGCATCACGGACTCCAAGCCGTGATGGCCGCCCGTACCGCCGCCTGGACGCAGCCGGATCTCGCCCAGCGGCAAATCCGCATCGTCCACCACCACCATGATCCGTTCCAGCGGCAACTGGTAAAACCGCACCAGGGACCCGACCGACTCGCCACTGGCGTTCATATACGTCTGCGGCTCGGCCAGCAACACTACCTTGTCAGCCAGCTCAGCCCGAGCCAGCCGCGCTTCAAATTTTCGCTCGTTTTTCCAATCCGCCTTCCACTGGCCTGCCAGCTTCTCGACCAGCAAGAAACCGGCGTTGTGGCGCGTTTTGGCATAATCCGCACCGGGATTGCCCAGGCCCACGATGAGAAAAGTCTTTTCCATGTGAGCTTGAACGGGTGACGCAGCCCAAGCCTGAAAAGGCCGGGGTCACGCGACCCGCAACCCGTGGCAAAATTACTTCTTCTTTTCGGCCGCCTTGGCCTCCGGCTTGGCTTCGGCTTTTTTGTCGCCCGCGGCACCCGCCTTGGCATCCTTGGCAGCAGGAGCGGCACCTTCGGCGCCTTCTTCCTTCTTTTCCTTGGTCATTTCGACCTCGCCAGCGGCTGGAGCAGCAGCGGCCACTTCTTCCTCGGCGCGAGGAGCCGTCACAGCAACAACCGCGCGGCTCTTATCACCCAAAATTTCAACACCAGCAGGCGGAGTGATTTCACCGATATGAACGGACTTGCCGATTTCGAGGGGCGTGACATCGATCAGAATCTGCTCCGGCAAATCTTTCGGGAGGCAACGCACGCGCAACTTATGCATGACGTGCTCAAGAGTGCCGCCGCCGTTTTTAACGCCGGCAGCTTCGCCAGTGGTCTCGACGGGCACCTGAACGGTCACCTTCTCGGTCTCGACTACTTCGTGCAAATCCACATGCAGAACCTTGCCGCTCAGCGGATGGTGCTGCACATCCTGCACCAGCGCCAGGCGCTTGGAGCGGGCATCATTTTCCACCGAGAGATCTACGAGCAGATTTTCGGAGACGGAATGATGCAGGAGGTCGGTGATTTCGTCGAAACCGACCTCGAGGTTCTGGGGCTTGGCATGGCGGCCATAAATGGTCGCAGGCACGCGTCCGGAGGTTCGGAGTTTTTTCACTTCGGCGCGCTGCACTTGCGAACGCGGATACGCTTTCAATGCTACAGATTTCATTTTCTTAAATTATTTTAACCGACGCCATTACCCGCGCCAGCTATTGAGCTAAAGAGCGAAATAGAATATCAACAGTCTTTGTTTCGTCAATAACTGTTTTGTAGAATTTCAGTGAATCGAAACGCAGTCCGCGCAATCTTCGATTTTACACCCAGAAATCCCGGAGAACTACGAGCCAAAAATAAAAAACATCGAGAGGTAAAAATGAAATTTGTCACACCTCAGCATAACCTGAACCTCCGCACGAACATCGGTTATGTGAACATTGTGGCAAGCAACAGCGCACCCGCCGCTTTTTTGATCAACGGAATTATTCCCGACGCCACAAACCAAGTGACTCAGCGATCCAGGGAGCCCCCCACCCTCCTCAGCATATTATCGGCTGAAATAGCAGCCGTAAGAACCGGCTGCAAACGTATCATAGGAACGGCTGGAGGTGGCAGCTCTCGCACTGCGAGAATTCCGCCGTCCAGCGAAGCGTGTGGAAACTACTACTCCGCGTGCCCGTCGTGGTGGCCGTTGCCATCCCTGCCTTGCGGCGTCAGCTTGAGCACTTCGGCGCGCATTTCCTTGCCGGCCTTGAACTTCACCATGGCGCGGGAGGGAATCGGCACGTCGGTTTCAGGGCGGTTCGGGTTACGACCCACGCGCGCCTTGCGAATTTTGACGTCAAACACGCCAAAATTACGCAACTCCACCTTGTCGCCCTTGGACAAAGCTTCGGCGATATAGTCCAGCGTCTTCTGGACCACGTCAAAGACCTGCGTCTGGATGAGGCCGGTTTCCTCGCTAATGCGAACGACTAGATCACGTTTTGTAAGGGTCATATGTTTTTGTTTTTCTGAAGTTTCTGATGTTTATTCGATACTACTGAATCATTTTTTCAGGAAACGTCAGCATTGACCATGGTCCCGCTTCACGCGCGAGGCAAGGTAAAGCCCGTCCCGCCCAATTCGCCCGTGAGTCTGGGAAGCCAAGCCACGGTTTCCAATTCGTCCAATTGCGCTGCTCATCTTTCGTTATTCATACTATCAATGACATTTAGACCCAAATGTCGAGCAAAAAATATCATTAAAAAAATGACAAGTCGTTGGCGCGGGACAGCATCTGAAGGGCCGGCCGGTCAGTTTCCACTTGCCGGACCGGGGCCGGGGTGGTTCTTTGGATGAATTATGCCCTCCATCACCCGCCGCGATCTCGTCGTTGCCGCCGTTTCCGCTTCCATTGCCCTGGCCGGAATCGCCCTGGCCGAATCCAACGGCAAACCCGTCATGCATTCCTCCGTCTTTAACTGGGCCGACCTCAAAGTCACCCCCACCAAACAGGGCGAACGCCGCGCCGTCTTCGACGCCCCCACCCCTGCCCTTGCCGACCTCGAATGCCATATCACCACCCTGAACCCCGGCGAATCTCCGCATCCGCCGCATCATCATCCCGAGGAAGAGCTGATGATCATCAAGCACGGCACGCTCGCTGCCTTGCAAGGCGACAAAACAAATATCGTCACCGACGGCGGCATCATTTTCGAAGCCTCCAACGAATTTCACGGCCTCACCAATGTCGGCACCGATCAAGCCACCTACTTTGTCATCAAATTCGCCCCGCGCGATCTGGCAAAATAATCGTCGGCGATTCGGTGCACAGAGTTGCGCTGCGACTCTGTCTGCCCTCCAATCGGGCACGTGAGGCATTCGCCAGCAGCCGGCTTGCGAAGATAATCCGATCAGATAGCGCCCCACACACCGGAAAGTATCTCACGATGCACTTGAACGTCCTCCGGAAAATCTCGTCTATTGATAAGTTCCCAGGTTTACCTCAGAATCAATAGTTTAATCGCGTGAGTGACATTACCATCGGACTCCTAAGCGCCTTGCTGGCCACCAACCAGCCGCAGGCGGT
>Ga0068856_100002935_pt1 | contig 17471 bp, 17 predicted proteins | sample KBSCornC62_FD_66595 | JGI IMG/M metagenome (GOLD analysis project Ga0068856, IMG submission 66595) | Corn rhizosphere microbial communities from Kellogg Biological Station, Michigan, USA - KBS Corn C6-2 | ecosystem: Host-associated > Plants > Roots > Rhizosphere > Soil ...
ACTAACGTGGGAACTCCTTGTATTTGGTAGGCGTTTGCTGCACTAGGGTTTTTGTCCACATCAATTTTTATGATAGTGGCCTTGTCGCCAATTTTAGATTTCAGTTCTTCTAAAATCGGTTTCATCATTTTACAAGGCCCGCACCATTCGGCATAAAAATCAACCAATACAGGAGTGTTGCCTTTTATTAATTCTGAAAATTTTGTTGACATAATTAAATTTTTATTGTTGGGTTCATGGTAACTTTTGCTTTTACCGAATTGGAAATTAAACAAGCCGCTTCCGCTTTTTGTAATATGCGTTCCGCTTTTTCTTTGTCCGCTTCTTTCGCAACAACAACAATAGGTTCAAGTATCACTTCGGTCATTAAAAACTTACCATCTACTTGTTCTAATTTTCCTTTTGCCGGACAAGCAAAGCTAATAAATTCTAATTTTGAATTTTCGGCTATTGATAAAAATGTGGTCATTAAACAACTGCTTACTGCGGCAGTAAATAAATGTTCAGGCGACCATATGTCCGGCATTCCTTTTGGGAATTGAGGAGGTGTAGCGACTTCAAAAGTTGTTGATAATTCGGGAGAACTTAATTCTCCTTTCCTGTCGCTTTTCCAATTTAAGTTTACGTTATAATAATGTGGTTCCATAGTTTTAGTTTATTGTATTAATTAGTTTAGTTTATTTTGTAAGCTATACCAACTGCCGCCATTATGCACTTGTGTATACCCATTCGATTTTAAAATGTTTTTGGCCGCTGCACTACGCATACCTGATGCACAACAAGTAATGATTGGTTTGTTTTTGTCTTTTAGTTTATTGAGATTTGCCTTTAAGGTATCTACAGAAATATTTATAGAGCCTTTAATATTCCCTCCCATGTATTCTCCTTTACTGCGTACATCTAAAATAATTGCACCTTGTTTTACCAGTGCGGCATAATCCACTTTGGGGCCAATACCAAATAAATTTTTTAAAGTTTGTATCATGTTATTATATAATTTGAGATTGATAATAATTAACATCTAACCAGGAACCGGCATTATAACATTCAATACCGGCTTGTACTAAATAATTATGTGCCTGTCCGCTTCTGTTGCCCGAAGCGCAACATACCACCAGTGGTGTTTTTAATGCTTTTACTTCATCCATTCGCGCCACAATTTCTTGTAACGGAATGTTAATGGCTCCCGCAACGTGCCCACCGGCAAACTCTCCGCGGGAACGTACATCTACAATGGTTCCCTTTTTTTCTTTGATTATTTTTTCTGCTGTGCTCATTTTTTTTGATTTTTATAGTGAATGATAAATTACACAACAAAGATCAGCCAACAAAAAAACGCGTACAGCTACTTTTGTTACACAAGGGTTATTTTATTTCTGCCAAGGGTCACCAGCTTTTCGTCTTCCATTTGTTTTAAAAGGCGAGAAACCACTACACGTGCTGTTCCCAGCTCGTTTGCCAATTGTTCGTGGGTAATGTGTAAAGTATGGCTATTGGTAAGTTCACATTTCTTTTTTATAAAATTCAACAGGCGCTCATCCATTTTTTTAAAAGCAATGGCATTTACTATGTCCAGCAATTCTTCAAAGCGCTTGTGGTATAACCTGAAAATATAGTCCAGCCATTCCGGATATTCTTTGATGAGCAAACTTACTTTATCAATAGGTATAAAAAGTATTTCGGTTTCTTCTTCGGCAATGGCTTTTACTTTGCTGGTGTCGTGATGAATGCCTCCTAAAAATGACATGATGCAACTCTCGCCAGCCTTGATGTAATACAATAAAATCTCTCTGCCGTCTTCTTCCGTTCTCATTACACGTATAGTGCCTTTGGTAACTATTGGTATCGCTTTTATGTAAGCGTTTTCATTTAAAATTACATCACCTTCGGCAAATGTTTTAACGTTGCCGTAAGCCGATAGTTTATCTTTTATTTCGGGTGATGATTTGAATTCAACGATATTATCTAATGATGTCATGCTAGAAAAATAAAAATTATATGAAGCAATGCCAAATTACTAAAAAGAAACTATCGCCATACGTTATTTATTCAAATTTCGTGGGCTCGCCACAAATCAAAAATTATGTATCTTTAGTGCTTCTTAAAAAAAGCAGATAACAGAGTTGATGAGTATATATGATAAATATGAGGTAGTAATTGGGCTTGAAGTTCACGCACAATTATTAACAAAAAGCAAAGCTTATTCAAGCGATTCAACAGAATTCGGGATGTTACCGAATACTAATGTAAGCCCAATATCTTTAGGACACCCGGGTACATTACCAATGACAAACAAAAAAGTAATTGAGTACGCCGTAAAGCTTGGTTTGGCGTGCAAGTGTACCATTCGTGAATATAACGAATACGCCCGAAAAAATTATTTTTATGTGGATTTACCAAAGGGATATCAAATAACTCAAGACAAAACACCTATTTGTAATGGTGGCTATATCACCATTAAATTGGACGATGGAACGGAGAAAAAAATAAATCTTACCCGCATACACATGGAAGAGGATGCCGGTAAGAGCATTCATGACATTGACCCGTTTTATACCTTGGTGGATTTGAATCGGGCAGGTGTTCCCTTGGTTGAAATTGTGAGTGAACCTGAATTGCGAAGTGGGGAAGAGGCGTATAAATATTTAACAGAAATAAGAAAGCTGTTGCGTTACCTTGAAATTTGTGATGGTAACATGGAAGAGGGCAGTATGCGTTGCGATGCGAATGTTTCGGTGAGGTTAAAAGGTAGTCCCGATTTTGGGAAACGTACGGAGGTTAAAAACATGAACTCCATACGCAATGTGCAACGCGCTATTGAATATGAAGCTAAACGGCAAATAGAAGCTATTGAAAAGGGAGAAGAAATTACGCAGGATACCCGGAGTTTTGATGCCGAAGCAGGAATAACTTTTGTGTTGCGCAGCAAGGAAATGGCGAATGATTATCGTTATTTTCCGGAGCCCGATTTGCAGCCGGTGCTGGTTACCCAGGAGTATATCAATAAAGTAAAGAGTACGTTACCTCCGCTTCCGAATGAATTATTTAAAAAATATACTTCATTGGGCTTATCAAGTTATGATGCAGGTGTATTGACTGATTCGAAAGAGATAGCTTTGTATTTCGAACAGATAATCTCCACTACTAAAAATGTGAAGTCGGCGGCAAACTGGCTTACCGTGCAGGTTAAATCGTATCTTAATGATAACGCATTGCATATTTCCGGTTTTCCTATTACGCCTCAACGCATAGCCGAATTGGTTAATTTTATTGATACAGGGAAGGTAAATCATACCATTGCCATTCAAAAAATATTTCCTAAAATGATGGAGGAACCCAATAAATCACCATCCCAAATTGCAGAAGAAAACAACTGGGTACAGGAAACGGATAGTGGCGCAATTATTGAATTTGTAAAACAATCTATTGCAAAATACCCTGATAAAGTAACCGAATATAAAAACGGAAAAACAACTTTGTTGGGTTTGTTCATGGGTGAAGTGATGAAACTTTCGAAAGGTAAAGCTGATCCTAAACAAGCGGGAGAAATATTGAAAGAATTATTAGAAAAATAATTTATATAAATTTGGCCGTTAATCATTAGGTAAATCAATCGGTGTGACTTGGCGTAATTGACGAGAAAAAAATCACCCGAATGACGCAAATTAAACGTAGTAAAAACAGACACATGAAACTAAACTTTAAACAACTTGGAATAATCCTCCCAATAGTGCTTTTAGCAGCCTGTTCAAATAAGAACCCTGAAAAGGAATTTGAATTTAAAGGGAAGTTAATCAATTCGCATGGAGAAACCCTGTACCTGGAGCATATGACCACAACCGGCGTTAATGTTATTGATAGTGTTAGTTTGAATGGTAGCGGAGAGTTTACAATTAAAACAGATAAAGTAAAGGATATAGGTTTTTATCGTTTAAAAATCACCAATAGTAACTTTACTACATTTATTTTTGGTCCGGGTGAAAAAGTTTCGATAACTGCCGATGTAAATAATTTAGTGGCTTCATACAATGTACAAGGTTCTCACGAGTCTGAATTGCTGATGGATATTAACAGGGTTTCTATCAAAAATTATTATCAAAGAGACTCTTTGCAAAAAAACTATCAGGCTGTTATGAATGCAGGCGATAAATCTCCCGCTCAACTTGATTCGATAGGAAAATCAGCCGAAGGACAGTTTGCAAAACTTGTTCAGGATTACAATACGTATCTAAAAAATTTCATAGTTAAACATAATACTGCATTTGCTTCAATGGCAGCTGTTCAGCAACTTTCAATGGAAGAATTTTTTCCGGAGTACGTAAAGCTGGATGAAACGTTATATCCTAAATACCCTAATTCGGAATATGTAAAATCTTTTCATGCAAGTATAGTTGCAAGGGCAGCAGTTACAATAGGCGGCAAAGCTCCTGAAATTACAATGACCACACCAGATGGGAAAACATTGTCGTTATCGTCTTTAAAAGGAAAAGTGGTGCTGGTTGATTTTTGGGCTTCGTGGTGCGGACCATGCCGTATGGAAAATCCGAATGTGGTAGCGGCTTACAATCAATTTCATCCCAAAGGGTTTGAGATATTCAGTGTTTCATTGGATAAAGATTTGGACAGATGGAAGATGGCCATTGAAAAAGATAATTTATCATGGAAGAATCACGTATGCGATTATAAAGGTTGGCAATCGCCCGTTGTGCAACAGTATGGTTTCAGTGGTATTCCATACAATGTGCTGATTGACAAAGAAGGAAAAATTGTTGCCAAAAGTTTACGTGGTGCCGATCTGGAAAAAAAGCTTAGCGAAGTATTTAAATAAAAAGCTTACCTCTTAACCCTCAACACTTCACCCCTTAATCCCCTCTCCTTTGGGAGAGGGGGCTATATGATAAAAATGAAATCATTAAATTTTTTACTGTTTTTTGTGGCTGCTTTTTCAAGTGTGGCCAATGCTCAAGAATATTTTCAACAAGAAGTAAACTATGTCATCAACGTAAAACTTGATGATGAGAAACATGAGCTTAATGCTTCAGAAACTATCCAGTATATTAACAATTCACCGGACGAGCTTAAATTTATTTATATTCATTTGTGGCCCAATGCCTATAAAGACAATACAACTGTACTGGCTAAGGATTTATTAAGAACGGGAGATACCAAATTTTATTTTTCGAAAGAAGAGGACCGGGGATATATAGATCAGCTGGATTTTAAAATTAACGGTCAACCTACAAAATGGGAGCTATTAAAAGACAGTATCGATATTTGTAAACTATATCTGAATCAACCTTTAAAGAGCAATGACAGTATAACCATCAGTACTCCGTTCCATGTTAAAATTCCATCGGCAGAGTTTTCACGCTTGGGACATATAGGCCAATCATATCAAATAACACAATGGTACCCCAAACCTGCGGTGTATGATAAAAATGGTTGGAATCAGATGCCTTACCTTCAACAAGGCGAATTTTATTCGGAGTTCGGGAGTTTTGATGTAAGCATTACACTTCCTAAAAATTATGTGTTGGGTGCTACCGGTGATATGGTGAATGGTGAAGAAGAAACCAACTGGCTGGATCAAAAGATAAAAGAAACTGAAGCTATTTCGTATTTCAATCCGTTGGATATGGCATTTCCACCGTCGGATGCCGCAACAAAAACAGTACGTTTTAAACAAACCAACGTGCATGATTTTGCGTGGTTTTGCGATAAACGCTATCACGTTATGAAAGATGAAGTGGTTCTTCCTCACACTAAGCGTAAGGTTACAACCTGGACCATGTTTACAAACGCAGAAGGAAATTACTGGAAAGAAAGTATAAAATACATCAGTGATGCGGTTTATTATTATTCGCTTTGGAACGGTGATTATCCGTATAATAATTGCACCGCTGTTGATGGAACTATCAGTGCCGGTGGAGGTATGGAGTATCCTAATATCACAGTAATAGGAAGCGTGCCGAGTAAATTTCAACTGGATCTGGTAATAGCGCATGAAGTGGGGCATAATTGGTTCTATGGGATATTGGGCAGTAATGAACGGATTCACCCATGGATGGACGAAGGAATAAATTCGTTTTACGAAAGCAGGTATGTTGAATTGATGTACCCCAACAATCGTTTGATTGGACGTTTTGCGGATAGAAAAATTTCAAAAGTGTTTGACCTTGATGGATACAAACATAAGGAAGAGTATTATTTGGCGTACTTGTTAAATGCAGCTAAAAATCAGGATCAGCCGATTGAACTGCCGGCCAATAAGTATACTATGTTAAACTACGGTGGTGATGTGTATTCAAAAACAGCTGTCGTTTTTGATTATCTGATGACTTATTTGGGCGAAGAGAAAATGGACGCTGTTATGCAGCAATATTTTAATGAATGGAAATTCAAACACCCGTCTCCAGGAGATTTTAGAAAAATAGTGGAAGAGGAAACGGGTAAAAATTTAAGTTGGTTTTTCGATGACCTCATCAACTCCACAAAAAAATTAGATTATAAAATAGCGTTCTCCTATCAGCAGGGCGATGGTTCATGGCGCATTGGTATTAAAAACACAGGAGAAATTAATGCTCCCATATTTATACAAGGAATAAAAGATAACAAATTGGTGGGGATGATTATTTATGATGGTTTTACAGGAAAACAGGTAGTTGATTTTCCTCCCGTGTTGGTTGATTATTTTAAGATTGATTACATGGAAGACATGCCTGAAATAAACAGGAGCAACAACACCATACGAACATCAGGTATTTTTAAAAAAGTAGAACCATTAAAATTGCAATTTTTAACTAGCATCGATAATCCTGATAAAACACAACTGTTCTATACTCCTGTTGCAGGCTGGAATAACTATAATAAATGGATGTTAGGTATGGCATTTTATAATACAACTCTTCCACAAAAAAAGTTTGAATATGAATTAATGCCGATGTATAGTATAGGTACCGATGATATTGCAGGTTATGGAAGGTTAACATATAATATATATCCTAAAAATAAATTATTCCAGCAAATTTCTGTTGGTGCAACAAGCCTGCGTTACGCATATTCAACGGATCCCATTAATACGAATTTTAATAAAATAGCGCCTGAGTTGAATATTGAATTTAAAAAGAGGCAGGCTACAAGTCCTTATACTCACAAATTGCGTTACCGCAACATCAGTATTATTCAGGATATTTATAATATTCATGGACAGGTTGATGCCGGAGGAAATAATTATTATACCTATTCACTTGCAAGTGTTACTACCAATTTTAATGACCTAACGTATACGTTTTCGAAGAAAGATAAAATAAAACCATATAGCGTACAACTTGATTTACAGCAGGGTGAAAATATGTTTAAAACATCAGTAACCGGCAATTACAGCAAAAACTTTAGTGTAAAAAATAAAAGCTTTGATGTGCGTTTTTTTGCAGGAACATTTTTGGGTACAAGTGCTACCAATGCCGGTCCTTATCGTTTTCGTTTGAGCGGACAAAGGGGTTACCAGGATTATTTATATGACCATACTTTTCTTGGACGTACCGAAACGAGTGGTAATTTGGCAAAACAACTTACCGAAACTGATGGTGGTTTTAAATTTTATTCTCCGCTTGGACAAACTTCACAGTGGATTACAGCCCTTAATTTGAAATCTTCGTTAGGTAATATGAAAGTTCCGCTTAATTTATTTGTTGATATTGGTATGACGGGTGTAGATGGAAGAGCTAAAGAAAAAGTATTGTATGATGCGGGAGCCTCTGTAGTTATTGTGAAAAATGTTTTTGAAATTTATTTCCCTGTTTTAATATGCAAAGGTTTTCAGGATTTCAAAACTGCTAATGGTTTAACATATTCCGAAACAATACGGTTTATGTTGAACTTGAATTTAATGAATCCGTTTGATCTGATTAAAAAATTTGAGTTGTAGAGAAATTACAAATTGCAAGATTCGAAAATTAAAAAAGCGGGGGAATAGAATTTAAATTTTTGTAGAAAAAGTGTAGTTTGTAAATCGAAAAAATGAAACCCAACAAAAAAATATATTTCGCTTCTGATTTTCATTTGGGTGTTCCTACTTACGAAAAAAGCCTGGAACGCGAAAAGCGCATTGTCAGATGGCTGGATGAAATAAAGCAGGATGCCGAAGAAATATATTTAATGGGCGACATGTTCGATTTTTGGTTTGAATACAAACATGTTGTTCCGAAAGGATTTGTTCGCTTGCTTGGTAAGATAGCCGAAATAACCGACTCTGGCATTCCTGTAACTTTTTTTACCGGCAACCACGACATGTGGATGTTTGACTTTTTTCCAAAAGAGCTTGGAGTTAAGCTTTATAGAGAACCTATTGTTCGAGAATATAACGGGAAGAAGTTTTTTTTAGGACATGGAGATGGATTGGGGCCGGGCGACAGAGGATATAAGTTCATAAAAAAAGTATTTGCCAATCCTGTTTGTCAGTGGTTGTTTGCCAGGTTGCACCCTAACTTTGCAATGGGGATGGCGCACTATTGGTCAAAAAAAAGCCGATTGGCAAATGGCACCAGTGATGAAAAATTTACCGGAGAAGAAAACGAATGGTTGATAGTTTACGCGAAAGAAGTTTTAAAACAACAACACTACGATTATTTTATTTTCGGGCATCGTCATTTACCGTTAGATATTAATTTAGGAAATAGCCGTTACATCAATCTTGGTGAGTGGATAAAATACAATACATATGCAGTGTTCGATGGTGTAAACCTGGAATTGAAGAGTTTTGATAAATAGACGTTTTACGTTTATTATCGATGGATTTTTACGACAGTCGTAATTTGCTTTTTTATTCGAGTATAATTTATAATTTAGCGTTCCGAAAATTAAAACACATGAACTTTTTAGACTTTGAAAAACCCATTGCCGAATTGTTGGAAGAGCAAGAGAAGGTAAAACAGGTAGGCTTAAAAAGCGGAGTTGACGTTGCAAGCACCATCGCTGATATAGAAGAAAAAATAAAAAATAAACGGATTGAAATATTTAGCAACCTTACTCCCTGGCAACGAGTGCAGGTGTCGCGTCATCCGGACAGACCATACACGTTAGCATACATCGACTATTTAACCAATGGTACATTTGTTGAATTGCATGGCGATCGTAACGTAAAAGATGATAAGGCCATGGTAGGTGGTTTCGGAAGTGTTGATGGAAAAACAGTGATGTTCATTGGTCAGCAAAAAGGCATTAATATAAAGATGCGCCAGATACGGAATTTTGGAATGCCTAATCCTGAAGGATATAGAAAGGCATTGCGCCTGATGAAACTGGCAGAAAAATTCAACAAACCCATCGTTACACTTATTGATACACCAGGCGCATATCCCGGTATTGAAGCTGAGGAGCGCGGACAGGGCGAAGCCATTGCACGCAACCTGCTCGAAATGTCGCAATTAAAAGTTCCTGTTATTTGTATCATCATAGGCGAAGGTGCTTCGGGTGGTGCGTTAGGAATTGGTATTGGCGACAAAGTATTAATGCTTGAAAATACCTGGTATTCTGTTATTTCTCCTGAATCTTGTTCATCCATATTGTGGAGAACATGGGATAATAAAGAAATGGCGGCGGAAGCCTTAAAACTTACGGCAAATGATATGTTGGCCAATAAATTAATAGATGGTATTATTCAGGAACCACTTGGAGGCGCTCATACCAATCCGGAAGAATCGTTTGCGAATGTTAAAAAGGAAGTAGTAAAATACATTGCCGAATTAGAAAAGCTCAACCCTAAAGAACGCGTGAAACAACGCATTGATAAATTCTGTGCAATGGGAGTGGTTAATGATGTTCCACAATTATCTAAAGCCGAAAAATAAAGGATTCAATACAATAGATTATTGTAGGGATACCTTTTGATGTGCATCTTTTTTACTTCATCGTAAAGCAAACTTTTAAACTCTTCGATATTTTGTTTGTTTGCTGCCGAAATAAACACGCACTTGGTATTTAAATTATTCATCCACGTGTTCTTCAGTTGTTCCAAACTCGTGTTCTCTTTTTTTAATGGTGAAAGATCATCCACCTCTTTTTCTTTAAATGTAAATGCATCTATTTTATTAAACACGATTAGGATTGTTTTATCACCTGCACCAATATCAGTTAAAGTTTGGTTCACTACATTTATTTGATCTTCAAAACCTTTATGTGAAATATCAACAACATGAATAAGAATATCTGCTTCGCGTACCTCGTCCAGTGTGGACTTGAATGATTCAACAAGTGTGGTAGGTAGCTTACGTATAAACCCTACCGTATCTGAAAGTAAAAAAGGCAAATTTTCAATCACTACTTTACGCACAGTGGTATCAAGCGTAGCAAATAATTTATTTTCTGCCAGCACTTCGCTTTTGCTTAGCATATTCATGATGGTTGACTTACCAACATTGGTATAACCCACCAATGCAACACGTATCATTTCTCCACGGTTCTTGCGTTGAGTTTCCATTTGTTTGTCAATGGTTTTCAATCGCTCTTTCAGCAATGCAATGCGGTCACGCACAATACGCCTGTCGGTTTCTATTTCCGTTTCACCGGCTCCTTTCATACCAATACCGCCTTTTATACGGTCGAGGTGACTCCACATTTTTGTAAGGCGTGGTAATAAATAAATTGATTGTGCAAGCTCTACTTGTGTTTTAGCATGTGCGGTGCGTGCACGTGCTGCAAAAATATCGAGGATAAGACGTGTGCGGTCAACCACTTTCACTTTTACCTCTGGTCCGTCGTTTAACGCTTTTTCTAAATTACGTTGTTGAGCTGGCGAAAGTTCATCATCAAAAATAAGGATATCAACCTTGTTTTCTTTCACAAAAGCACTGATGTCGTTTAATTTACCTGCACCTATGAACGTGCGTGAATCAGGATGTTCCAGTCGTTGTGTGTAATGCTTCAATACCTTGGCTCCTGCAGTTTCGGTTAAAAATGCAAGTTCATCAAGGTATTCTTTTATTGTTTCGTCGTTCTGAGTTCTGTTTATTAACCCTACTAAAACTGCAGTCTCTTGCTTTTTGGCTGTATCAAACACCTTATAAATTATTACTGTTCAGAGGTAAAGAGGAGGTGTTATTTTTTTAGCGTTTCAACATATATCGAAACGGCTTCCAGCTCTTGTTCATTCAACACATCTTTAAACGGAGGCATTGATCCGGAACCATTTTTTATTCTTTCTAAAATAGCAGCATGATCAAATTGAGTAATTGTCAGGTCCGACCCCATCGAGCCATTCAGTCCATCCTTACCATGGCATCTTTCGCAGTATACGCTATATACTTCTTGTCCATTAGCAGAATTACTTAAGGTTTGTTTCTCCACTTTTTTCTTGTTTACTTCAGCTAGGCCATAAGCACCTATGATCAGTAAAAGTGAAATTACTGCCAATACTTTATTTGATTTTTTGAAACCGACAATAGCCGTAGGTATTGCAGCTAATACCATTACAATTTTTATAATAAGCAATTTTGTGGCCCCTACTGCAGTAAGCAAATAAATACCGGTGCCTAAAAACAGAACCGAAATAATCATTTCGGGTACTTTGATTGTTTTGGTGAATTTTGCCAAAGCCTCATTTTTATTGGTAACCAACAAAAAAGTTTTAATAAGATAAATCAGCAAAAATAAAATTACCGATAATAAGTGTGTATGACGCAGTGCTGTTTGCATAGTGTTGTATGTTTGTTCGTCCAAAAGTAATAAAAATCATTTGATTTTATTGATAATAATTACCTTTGCTTCAACGTAATTTTTTGATAGACACATACAACACTTATTTTATCAGTTCTTCAATTCTACTAAAATTAAAATCATGAAAAAAAAATCCATCATCGCCCTGCTTATGTGTCTTTATTTCAACTTTATGTATTCCCAAACACCACAGGAAATAATAGATACATTTTTTAAAGCCTATCAAAAAAATGAACCGGTAAAAGCCCTGGATGAATTGTACAGCCATGCTCCCTGGCTGAAGGAAAAAAATGAAAATATAGAGAATCTAAAAGTTAAGTTTGCCGAGTTAAAAACACGCGATGGCGAATATTACGGTTACGAACTGTTGAATGAAAAAAATATAAAAAATACGTTTGTGATCTATACCTATCTCGTTAAGCATGAAAACAGTCCGCTGTTATTTACTTTTGAGTTCTATAAACCTAATAAAGACTGGACAGTATATTCGTTTTCCTACGACTATAACTTCGTAGGAGATATGGAAAAAACAGCTAAGGACGAACTTTTTATGATGAAGAAATAATTGGCAATTAAAAAGATTAACGTATGATCAATTCCAATCCTAACAAACCAATTATATTGTGGCTTTTCACAGGTTGTTTTTTAATTTTTGCAATGGTGGTTATCGGAGGTATTACACGTTTAACGCATTCGGGTTTGTCGATGGTGGAATGGAATATGATTGTGGGATCGTTGCCCCCTATAAGTGATGCGGAGTGGCAGGTGCCATTCGAAAAATATAAACAATCGCCCGAGTACCAGTTCATCAATAACCAATTCACCTTAGAAGAATTTAAGTCCATTTACTGGTGGGAGTACGCTCATCGTTTTTTAGGAAGAACCATTAGTTTAGTTTTTCTAATCCCATTTTTTTATTTTTTGATCAAGAAAAAATTTGACAGACCGCTATTGAAAAAGATGCTCGTTCTACTCGTCCTTGGTGCTTTTCAAGGAGTGCTAGGTTGGTTTATGGTAAAAAGCGGATTGCAGAAAGAGCCTCATGTGAGCCATTACCGGCTGGCAGCGCACCTGATAAGTGCATTCACAGTTTTTGGTTTTACTTTTTGGTATGCTTTGGATTTGCTGTATCCACAGGCAATTGAAGAAACTGAAACAATTCAAAAATTAAGAAAATTTACTAAAATAACATTTGGAGTTATTGTACTACAAATTATTTATGGAGCTTTTGTTGCGGGCTTAAAAGCAGGTTTGTTTTATAATACCTTTCCTAAAATGGGTGAAACAATGTTTCCTGAAACAATAATTTCCTTCGAACCATTTTGGAAAAATTTTTTTGAAAACCCGGCCGGTGTGCAGTTTGTACATCGTTATATTGCTTATGTGGTTTTTACATTGGTTATTTTAGTGTGGGCGAAAACGGCAAAAACAGAATTTAGCCGGCAACAAAAAGCAGCTGCTAATTTTATGTTGGTAGTAGTAAGTGTTCAGTTTTTATTAGGACTTTTAACATTATTGTATGCCGTGCCAATAACATTGGGTATTTTACATCAGGCCGGAGCTTTTGCTTTGTTTGCGTCCTCTTTATTTTTTCTTCATAGCCTTGGCAGCAGGAATTAATATACCGCTCTGGCTTTTCCATTTAAATGTTTCAATTAAATGATAGATGTCTTTTTTGATGAACGCTATCACTGGGGCAATGGAATCGATGTTGGGCACAGAATTAAAATACAGCGCACCGCGTAAAAAATGTTTGGTGCTGTCCGTTAAATAAAACTGTACAGACGATGCTGCATTTCCTTCTATCTCATACATCAGCCCATATACTTTTAAAGAATCATTATTGAACAAATGTTCTTCAATGCCGGATGCTTTTATCTGATGTTTTGATGCTAATGTGTAAGTGTCTTCGAAATAAGCTTTAGCATTGTTGTTTATGGGTTTGTAACTCAAATGTAAGGTGCCATTAAATTTAGGAAAATTAAGATTAAGCCAGCAAGGTTCAGCACTTGGGTTTTTATCGTTTTCCATTTTTGAATAGGTGGGTATTTCAAAAGTGAATGGACAAACCGAATCGTATTTAACGTATTCTTTTTCGGGAAATGTGATGCGAAAATAAGCACGGGGCTTTGGAGTAATTATTTCATCGTCCTCTTCATTGCCACAAGAAACAAAGATCAATGCTAAAACAAATAGCAAACTTTTAAACGGTCTAATAAAAAAATAAGCATTGATTTTCATATTGGTTTTATCGGTATAAATTCATTTTATTCATTCTTCACTAATTTTTGAACAGCCATCAATTTATCATCAACTTTGATTTGTATAAAGTAAATTCCCTTACAAAAAAGTTGAACATCAATTTCTGTTTTATCAGAACAATTTTCTTGTTCAAAAACTATTCGCCCGCTTATGTCTTGAATGCAAATATTAAAATTATTTTGAGGCAGTTCGATGTGAAATTTACCGCTTGTTGGATTAGGATAAAGTTTAAATGTGTTCGTTTCAATTGTATTTATGGCTGTTGTAGGACAAGTCATATTGTTTAATTTTTGCCAAATAGAATCATTGAAAGTAAATGGAACTTCGCCGGAAACAGGTATGTTCCCCATTCGTATAAATACAATATGTTGGCTGGGAACAACATTTATAAATTGTCCGTTTTTTCCAAAAGCAGCAAACATATCTGAAAGAGCATCCGGGTTTAACGCACCATTTAATACATATTGCGATTGTGGCACCATATAACTTTGTTTGCCATTGAGCCATGTTAAGTAACCATACGATTTATTCAATGATTGTGAAGTGTTCACCATTTGGTGGAAGTAGTTGGTATCTGTCATTATAGGAGTGCTGCTCCAGGTTCCCTTATTAAGTAGTAGTAGTCCAAATCGAGCCATACTTCTGGCATTACTTGCAAATACATTATTATAACCTGACTTGAAAAAGCTGCCGGTTATCCCTGTGCCGGGTTTTATTTTTTGATTTATGTAATTATTTATTGTCTGTCCGGTGGCACTAAAAATAATACTGTCAAGAACAGTATATGCGCCTGTGTGATAAGCCCATCTGGTTCCTGCATCGGCAAGGTATTTCAAGCAAGCCGGAGTGGTGCAATAGATGTCGGGAACTGTATCATTCAATCCGGAGGTCATGGTCAATAAATGTTTTATTGTAATTTTTTCTTCCTGAACAGTTGTGCAAGAAGTCCAACCGGCGCCAATATGTTTAGAAACAGTATCTGTTATTTTTAAATGATTCTCCTGTTGAGCAATACCGGTAGTAAATGCCGTTAATGTTTTACCTGCCGAAGCCCAGTACCATAAACTGTCCTGAGTAAACGTGCCATAATATTTTTCTATTACAATTTTCCCTTCCTTTAATATAATAAACGCTTTGGTATTTTTTTCTCCAAGATAATTAAGTAAGGAATCAACTTTTGCGTTGCACCAACCCAATGTTGCGGGCGAAACAGTATCCCATAAAGTGCCTGTTAATGGAGGAAAATAGAGTGATTGAGCACGTGAACTGAACATGCTCAAAATAAATAGGGAGAAGAGAATTTGTTTTTTCATGTGTAGATAATTTTTAGTTCATGTACACTTTATTTGTTCACTGCAAATGATTTGTATTTGTGTATTCGTAGTAGTATGCAAATAAAAATTTATTCTTCTTGCGGATTGATAGTAACTTTTATTCTTTTTATTTTTCTGTTGTCGGCCGACTCAATAGTAAAATCCAAATTTTCGAAGCGTATTTTTTCTCCTTTTGTCGGGATCCTTCCTTCTACTTCTATTATTAATCCGGCCAAAGTATCCGATTCTCCTTTTACTTCTTTGATCATAGTATCATCTATTTGCATGATGCGACAAACATCATTTAAATGTGCTTTGCCTTCAAATACAAAATTGTTGTTATCTAATTTCGAATAAATAATATCATCGTCATCAAATTCATCGTTTATTTCACCTACAATTTCTTCAATAATATCTTCTAAAGTAACAATACCCGAAGTGCCTCCATATTCATCAACAATAAGTGCAAGGTGAATTTTTTTATGTTGAAATTCTTTTAACAGATCATCAATTTTTTTGTTTTCGGGAACATAAAACGGAGGGCGGATCATATTTTGCCAGTTAAAATTATCCCCTTCATTTAAATAAGGTAACAGGTCTTTTGCATAAAGTACACCTACAATGGTATCTAATTTTTCTTTATAAATGGGAACCCGTGAAAAGCCGCTTTGAGTCATATCTTCCAGCAATTTTTTATAACTACTGTTCACTTCAAAAGCGGTGATATCTACACGGGGCTTCATAATTTGTTTTACATCTATGGTACCAAAGTTTACGATACCTTTTAATATTTTGTGGTCTTCGTCAGCAATGTCTTCATCTTCTGTAAGGTCTAATGCCTGCGATAAATCATTTACCGAAATAGGATGCGATTTTGTTTTGATCACTCTATCCAGCAATGAAGTTGAAATGATTAAAAAAGAACTTACGGGATAGAACAACCACTGTAAAGATTGTACAAAAATTACAAGGGTGCGGGTGGTGTTCAGTGGATTTTGTGTGGCGTATATTTTAGGTGTTACTTCACCTATCAATATGATTAAAAAAGTAACAGCTATTACCTGAACAACAAAACCCAATAGTGGGTTTTTCGAAAAATCAAAAAGCCCGTCGTCACCAAAAATAAAAGTTGAATTAATGATAACCATTGTAATACTTAAAAAATTAATACTCACTACAAGGGTTGCCAGCAGGCGTTTTGGAGTGCTTATAAGTTGCAGTATTTTTTTGTCGACGTTGGTAGATGAAGATTTCAATTCCTCCATATCGGTTGGGGTAAGCGAAAAGAATGCGGACTCGGCGGCAGAAACAAAGGCGACAACTAACAGTATTGCAATCATTGTAATGATTGCAAACAAAGTACTTAAAGAAAATGTTCTAATGGTAACCTGAAGAAATAATGCCGAATCTAAAAAATCAATAATGTTACTCTGGACGGACAAGGTTTAAATTTTTAGTTTGTGTTAAAGTTACAACAAATACTTTATGCGTGTATTTTATTCAACTTAAATTAAAATGGTAAATCATCACCTGTTTTCGGTGAAATGCTTTCCCCATCATCTTTTCCGGAGGGGGCGCTACTACTTTCCCGTTTGCTCAATATTGTAAAATTGTCTCCTACTACTTCGGTGGTGTAATGTTTATGGCCTTCTTTGTCGTCCCATGAACGGGTACGCAGTTTCCCTTCTACGTAAATGGTCATCCCTTTTTTTAAATATTTTTCCGCCACCTCTGCCAATCCTCGCCACAACACAATGTTGTGCCATTCAGTTTGTTCAATACGTTGCCCGGCTTTATCTTTAAACGATTCGGTAGTTGCCAAAGGAAATTTAGCTACCGATGCTCCACCTTCCAAATGACGCACTTCCGGATCTTTACCCAAATTCCCAACCAAAATAACTTTGTTTACACCAGCCATAAAATGATTATTAAATTAATTATAACAAATATAAAAAAGTAATTAGGGCAAAAATAAGTATTTAAAAAATATTTTACCGATTTTTGAACCGTGATATACAGACGAGGAACAGCGGCCGACATAGACCAAGTGCTAGTGCTGCAACAAAAATACTTATTGGCGAACCTTCCCGAAACAAGCAGAGCTGAGGGGTTTGTTACTACACCATTTACCGTTGATCAACTGAAAGAGATCATTGATTTTGAAGGTTTTTTTGTTGCGGAAGA
>Ga0068856_100002936_pt1 | contig 17469 bp, 18 predicted proteins | sample KBSCornC62_FD_66595 | JGI IMG/M metagenome (GOLD analysis project Ga0068856, IMG submission 66595) | Corn rhizosphere microbial communities from Kellogg Biological Station, Michigan, USA - KBS Corn C6-2 | ecosystem: Host-associated > Plants > Roots > Rhizosphere > Soil ...
TACAAGCTTTTGCAACGGCACCGGCTCGAACCGGGGATGTTCAAGGAAGCGAAGACGTAGCGCCCGGTTCCGCGCATTTGTCGGGCGATGGCGACAGCCCTCGAACTCATCGAATCAATCGCTTAGGCGCAAACGGGCGCCTCGCTGTCGGTCACGCGCGACAGCGGCCAGCTTTGCGCCCGCGCGTTTGCGACGTGTCGCGGACGCGCTTCCTATGATCGAACACGCTCGTCGCCCGGGCGGCAGGGATGGCATGTCGATTGCTTGAAAACGGCCGTAACCACCGTGCGCACCGCGCACCGTCAAGCGGATCGACATCATGGAAGCGCAAGCCCCCGACCTCGCCCTGCATTTCCACGCGTGCACGACGAACGCAGTCGAGAAATCGAAGCGTGACGAAGACGTCGTTGCCGACGAGGCGGAACTCGAGCAGCTAGCCGATCGCGTGAGCGCCGCGCGCAGCGTCTACTGACGCGGGCTTCCGCTTCCGCGCGGCGCTGCCTGCGCCGCGTCGATGCATCGCTTTCCGTTCGCGCTTCGATGGCGCGCGCTCCAAGTCGCGCGAGCGCGCTCGCGCTCGGCCGCGCTGCGGTATCCTCGTTCGGCGCGCGCGTCGAATGCGGCGGCGAGCATTCAGGAAATCCGTCCATGCAAGCCTACCTCTCGCTCGTGCGCTCGATTCTCGATACGGGCACGTGGCAGGAGAACCGGACGGGCATCCGCTCGATCAGCATCCCCGGCGCGTCGCTGCGCTTCGATCTCGCCGACGGCTTTCCCGCCCTTACGACGCGGCGGCTGCCGTTCAAGTCCGCGGTCGGCGAACTGATCGGATTCCTGCGCGGCGCGCGCAGCGCCGCGCAGTTCCGGGCGCTCGGCAGCAAGGTGTGGGACCAGAACGCGAACGAGAACGCGGCATGGCTCGCCAATCCGTACCGGATCGGCGACGACTGGCTCGGCGAGATCTACGGCTATCAGTGGCGGGCGTGGCCCGCGTACAAGGTGCTCGATGCCGCGGGCGCGGCGCAGATCGACGACGCCCTGTCGCGCGGGTATCGGATCATCGGCGGCATCGACGACGATGGCGTCGCGAAGCTCGTGCTGCACAAGGCGATCGATCAGGTGCGCCAGTGCCTCGACACGATCGTCGCCAATCCCACCGACCGGCGCATTCTCTTTCACGCTTGGAACTGCGCCGAGATCGAGCAGATGGCGCTGCCGCCGTGCCATCTGCTCTATCAGCTCCTGCCCAACAAGACGACGCGCGAGCTGTCGCTCTGCCTTTACGTGCGCTCGAACGACGTCGGCCTCGGCGCGCCGTTCAACATCTGCGAGGCGGCGCTGCTGCTGTCGCTCGTCGGACGGCTCACCGGCTACAAGCCGCGCTGGCTCAGTTATTTCATCGGCGACGCGCACATCTACGAGAATCACCTTGGCATGCTCGACGAACAGCTCGGCCGCACGCCGTATCCGCCGCCGCGGCTCGCGATTGCCGGTCGCATTCCTGCCTTTGTCGAAACGGGCCGTTATGAGCCCGAGTGGTTGGAGCGGATCGAGCCTGCCGATTTTTCCCTTGAGAACTACCGGCATCACCCCCCCTTGACCGCACCCATGGCCGTGTAAAAGGCCGGCGTCCGCCAGGATGGAAGGCTGGTGAAGGGTTCAAAAAAAGACGGTTTGTGTTATGATCGCCCTATGACGGTGATTTCGAACATTCCAGCTTCGTTGCGGCGACGCCCGTTGCCGACGCTCGCGCGCGTGTATCGCGCGTCCGTTCGCCGTCCCACGTCCGCCCTCCCGATCTCGATCCACCGTAACGACCGCGGAACGCTCGCCTGCCAAGGCGACGCCCGGTAGTCGCATAGGCGCCAACCCGGCGCGGCGGGCTACCGGGAACCTCGAACCGCTCGAGTGATTGCAGGCGCCGAGTCGGCGCTCGCGATCGCCATCGCTTCACCCTTTACCTGGAGGTACACGTGGACCGTAACGAACTCGTCATGTCGACGAACGACGCGGCAACGCTTGCTGCCGTGCTCGCGACCTTTTCGACCCGCGAAGCGCCCGCGCCGGGCGCCGCCGTGGAGCTGGCGGAGATCCTGGCGGGCGTCACGCTCGTTCCGAACGCGGCCGCCCGCGATGTCATCGGTCTCGATGCCGAGGTCACGTACATCGAGCTGCCACGCGGCCGTGCGCGCACCGTGCGGCTCGTGCATCCCGCGGCCGCGGATCCGGCGGCGGCACGCGTGTCGGTGTTCGCGCCGGTGGCGCGTGCGCTGCTCGGGCGTCGCGCCGGCGCACGCGTCCCGGTCGCGCTGCCCGATGGCGAGATCGACGAGTTGCACGTCGTCGCGGTGCGCCCCGCGGGGAGGCGGCCATGACGACGCGTGTCGTGGCGCGGCTCGGCGCACGAAGCGAGTTCCGGCGCAATGCGCCGATGCTGCATCCCGAGTGCCCGATCGAGCAGACGGTGCGCGCACGCGAGACGGCCGTGAAGGCGCAGCTCATGCAGGAGATCTGGCGCCAGTACGGGTACGTCGACGATGGCGCGCTGGTCGTCGCGGAGCCGAATTGCCTGCGCGTGCTCGCGCGCACGGAGGGCGGCCTCGGCGCAGCCGTCGACGCGTTGCGGCGCCGCTACGGCGGACGCGTGACCGTCGAGCCGCCGTCGGTTCGTTACGTGCACGGCGCGCCGGTTCTCGAGCCGTTCATGAACGTGCTGGCAAGCGGGCTGTCGGCGCATTTCGAGGAGGTGCAGAAGGATCTCGGCCGGCGCCGTGCGCTGCTGACGCGCGTCGACCGGCATCCGGATCACTTCGTCCTCGAAGCCGAGGCGCCGCTTGGCCACCTGCTTGGCTACCGCGCGCATCTCGACGCGCGCTTCGATCGCGCCGTCGACGTCACGATGTGGCTGTCGCGCTACTGCCCGATCACCGAGGAAGGGCCGGACGCCGCGTAGGGCAGGCGGGGCTCGCACGCGAGTCCCGCCTTTCATCCGCATGGCGCCGCTCGAGCCGGATCGGCCGCGTCGCTTGCGCCGGCATGGTCGTGCCGGGAGAATGCGGCACCCATGCGACCGGATGAAACGTCGGAGGCTAAGCCGCACAGCCAGTACACGTTGCTGCGCGAACGGCGCTTCGCGCCATTCTTCTGGACGCAATTCGCCGGAGCCGCGAACGACAACGTGTTCAAGAACGCGTTCGTCGTGTTCGTCACGTTCGTGTCGGCGAACCGCGTCGGCGTCGACGCGGGCATGATCGTCAACCTGATCGGCGCCGTGTTCATCCTGCCGTTCATGCTGCTCTCGGCGACCGCGGGGCAGGTCGCGGACAAGTACGAGAAATCGCGGCTGATCCGCCTGATCAAGCTGTTCGAGATCGCGATCGCGGCTATTGCCATCGTTGGCTTCGTGACGTCCGGCATCGCGCTGCTTTTCGTCGCGCTCGCGCTGCTCGGCGTGCACTCGACGCTGTTCGGGCCCGTCAAGTACGCGATCCTGCCGCAGCATCTTCGCGGCGACGAGCTCGTCGGCGGCAATGGTCTCGTCGAGGCCGGGACATTCGTCGCGATCCTGCTCGGCACGATCGCGGGCGGCCTCGTCGTCGCGGTCGAGCCCGGCGGTCGCGCCGCGGCGGGCGGGCTCGTCGTCGCGATCGCCGTCGCCGGCTGGCTCGCGAGCCGGCGCATACCGGTGACGCCCGCCGTCGCGCCCGGGCTCGCGATCAATCCAAATCCTTTCACCGAAACGTGGCGCAACATCGCGATCGCGCGGCAGAACGGGACCGTCTGGCGCTCGATGCTCGGCATCTCGTGGTTCTGGTTCTTTGGTGCGATCTATCTCGCGCAGCTCCCCGCGTTCACGCAACGGGCGCTCGGGGGCGACGAGCATGTGTTCACGCTGCTGCTCGCGCTGTTCTCGATCGGCATCGGCATCGGGTCGCTCATGTGCGAGCGGCTGTCGCGTCGCCGCGTCGAGCTCGGCCTCGTGCCGTTCGGTTCGATCGGGCTCACGCTGTTCTCCGTCGACCTCTGGCTCGCGACGCGCGGAGCGGCGTCCGCGTCGGTCGGCGGCATCGCGCCCTTCGCGGCGAGCGGCATGCATTGGCGCGTCGGCCTCGACATCGTCCTGCTCGGAGTTTTCGGCGGCTTCTACACGGTGCCCCTCTATGCGCTGTTGCAGGCGCGCTCGCAGCCGTCGTTCCGCTCGCGGATCATCGCGGCGAACAACATCCTGAACGCGCTCTTCATCGTCGCTTCGGCGGCGATCGCCATCGGCCTGCTCGCCGCCGGCTTGTCGATTCCACAGCTCTTTCTGGTCGTCGGCGTGATGAATGCCGTCGTCGCCGGGTACATCTACACGCTCGTGCCCGAATTCCTGATGCGCTTCCTGGCGTGGCTTCTGGTCCACGCGCTCTACCGCGTGCGCGTCGAAGGCCTCGACTACGTTCCCGATTCGGGACCTTGCGTGATCGTCTGCAATCACGTGAGCTACGTCGACGCGCTCGTGATCGCCGCCTGCGTGCACCGGCCGATCCGCTTCGTCATGGACCATCGGATCTTTCGCATTCCGATGCTCTCCTTCGTGTTTCGGGCGATGCAGGCGATTCCGATCGCCGGCGCGCGCGAGGACGCGTCGACCAAAACGAGCGGACTCGCGGAAGCCGCCCGCGCGCTCGCGGCCGGCGAGATCGTCGGCATCTTTCCCGAAGGCAGGCTCACCCGCACCGGCGAGATCAATCCGTTTCGTCCGGGCGTGCGCGCGATCGTCGCGGCGACGCCGGTGCCCGTCGTCCCGATGGCGCTGCGCGGCCTTTGGGGAAGTTTCTTCTCGCGGGCGCACAAGGGACACGCGATGCGCCGCCTGCGAGGCGTCTTTTCGAAAATCGCTCTCGTCGTTGCCCCGCCGGTGACCCCCGAGTCGGCGACGCCGGAGGTGTTGCAGGCGCGGGTGCTTGCGTTGCGCGGGGATGCGCGATGATATGACGCAACCCGCGTAGGAGCTTCATCGACGGACGCAAAAGGGAGGTGCGCCATGCTTGTCCTGGGATTCCCGGCAGGCGCTCTGCTCGGCGGCATCCCCGGCGGGCGCTTCGAGATGGCGCTCGCCCCTACGAAGGCGCCGTGCGCGACGATCTCGGCGGCGTGCGCATCTTCAACGGCGAAGGATCGGCGGTTCCTTGCGCGATGCTGCCGCCGCTTCCTGCGCCGGCGCGCGAGCGCGCGGCGAGCGTCGATCTGGGGCCTTTCCGCTCTTCGGGGCCAGCGCCCGTCCGCGACCGCGTGGCGGTATCCGGCGGCGCTGCGCGCTTGCGACGCTCGTGCTGGCGTGGATGGCCGCGCGACTCTTGCGGCAGATGGGACCCTCGACGCCCCGAGCCGGTGATGACGGCAACGCAGCGTCGACAGCGCCGCGCGACGCCGGTGCGAACGGTTAGCATATAGCCGTCTCGCGCTCGCGATCCCAATGTCCGGCAACACTTTCGGCACTCTCTTCTGCGTCACGTCGTTCGGCGAATCGCACGGACCGGCGATCGGTTGCGTCGTCGACGGCTGCCCGCCGGGCCTGGCGCTCGCGGAAAGCGACATCCAGCACGAGCTCGACCGCCGCAAGCCGGGGACGTCGCGCCACGTCACGCAGCGGCGCGAATCCGACACCGTCGAGATCCTGTCGGGCGTCTTCGACGGACGCACGACCGGAACGCCGATCGCGCTGCTGATCCGCAACGAGGATGCGCGCAGCAAGGATTACGCGACCATCGCCGAGACGTTTCGTCCCGGCCACGCCGATTACACGTACTGGCACAAATACGGAATCCGCGACTATCGCGGCGGCGGGCGGCAATCGGCGCGCGAGACGGCCGTCCGCGTCGCCGCCGGCGCGATCGCCCGCAAATGGCTCGGCGAGCGTTATGGCGTCGTCGTTCGTGGCCACATGACGCATCTCGGCGAAAACGCGATTGCCTTCGAAGGTTTCGAGCACGTCGACCGTAACCCCTTCTTCGCCGCGAACGCATCGGCGATCGGCGGCCTCGAGGCATTCATGGACCGGTTGCGCAAATCGGGCGACTCCTGCGGCGCCCGGATCGAGGTGATTGCGAGCGGTGTCCCCGTCGGGTGGGGCGAGCCGGTCTACGGCAAGCTCGATGCCGACATTGCACATGCGATGATGGGAATCAACGCGGTCAAGGGCGTCGAGATCGGCGCCGGCTTCCGCGCGGTCGCGCAGCGCGGCACGCAGCATTCGGACGAGATGGCGCCGGAAGGTTTCGTCGGCAACGAGGCGGGCGGCATCCTCGGCGGGATCTCGACCGGTCAGGACATCGTCGTCGCGATCGCGGTGAAGCCGACGTCGTCGATCCGGCTCGATCGCCATTCGATCGACAAGGCGGGCCGCCCCGTCGTCGTGAACACGCACGGTCGCCACGATCCCTGCGTGGGGATCCGCGCGACGCCGATCGCCGAGGCGATGCTCGCGTGCGTGCTGATGGACCACGCGCTACGACACCGCGCGCAGAATGCCGACGTCGTCGTCGATACGCCGCGGCTTGCCGCGCATGCGCCGGCGCACGTGCGCGAGCGCATCCGGCCTGCGAAGGCCGTCGACGATCCGGATCCGGCCGAGGCTTGAGAGGGGGGCGCGCCATGCCGTTCGTTCAAAACCACCGGCGCGCCGACGAGATGCTCGGCAAGTAGAAGGTGTGCCAGCGCGTCCGGTTGACCGTTGGGTCAGGCCGCGGTTCGGGCAGGCTGGTCTTCAGAGTACACGTCCCTGAAGGCAAGCATCGCGAGGAGCTTTTGCTCCGCGCCTGCCGGGAATCCACAACGCTCAGCGAATTCCGTCGTGTCCTTGTAGGTACCGAATAACCGGTCCCAAATCGGGATGTCACTGAAGTTGAATCGATGGACGTCGAGTTGATGATGCACCGAGTGAAGTTCTGGCGTCTGAACGAAGTAGCGGAGCCACGCGGGTGTCCTCACGTTCGCGTGATAGAAGTACTCGCCGGTTCCGGCGAAGACGTTGTACCAAAAAGCGCCCAGCAGCGAACAACCCAACAACGGATAGAGGACAAGAGCGCTCAAGATTGCATCCGAGAGGATCTCGACGGGGTGCTTATAGAAAGACGTCAACAGCTCGATCCGAGATGGCGAATGGTGAATCTGGTGGAATATGAGCCACCAGCCTTTCACATGGCGAAGCCTGTGCCACCAATAGAAGAAAAACGTGCCGACTAACCAACCGACGAGACCCTCGAGAAGCGGATGGTGCCAATGCGAAAGCTTGAACCATGAGACATCGCGGAACAAGTCGATCCATATCCGAGTCGTTGCGAGCGTAACCAGCAACTGACCGAAGTTCACGAGGATCGCGCGCACGTACCATCCATTGGGGTTCGGCAAGGCGCGACCGGGGAACCGACGCTCCAGCGCCAGAAACAGAACCGTCGAGACAACCAGGATGATCGGCGGCAGGCTGACGGATCCTGTGGATAGCGATATGTCCATGTGCGCGGCCTATCGCGCAGACGCTCGCGCGGTGTCGATCAGCGCTCGCGCGACTTCGTCGGGAACGAATGCGACGGCCCGGCCGCCTGCGACGAGCGAGAGGCCGGCCGTTTCGGCGACGGCTGTCAGCGTCTGACCGACCGCGATCGAGCCCGCGCTTACGACGCCGCCGGCCAGCGGAATCAGCGTGCGCTTCGTGTTCACGATGTTCTCCGGTGACGAGTGAAAGCGGGATGTACCCCGCGATCCGTAGTCTGCGCGCCGGGTGGTGCTAGTCAATACTGTGATTATGGAGTATCATTTTTCGATACCTACGGCACACGGGCGATGACCGATACACAGCAGCTCGTCGACGTGCTGAAGCAGCTTCTGAAGGCACGCGGGCTCACGTACGCGGATCTCGCCCCTCGCCTCGGCCTTTCGCATGCGAGCGTGAAGCGCCTCTTCTCGGCGCAGACATTCACGCTGGCGCGGCTCGCGCAAGTCTGCCGCGTACTCGAAATCGACTTCTTCGATCTCGCGCGGCTCGCGCGCGGGCGGACGGATTCGACGCGCGAGATGAGCGAGCGACAGGAGACGGCGCTCGCGCAGGACGCGAAGCTGCTCGGCGTCTTCTACCTGCTGCTGTCGGATTGGTCAGCGCACGACATTCTCGACGTGTACGAGATCCCGGAAACCGAGCTCGTCCGGCTGCTCGCCCGGCTCGACCGGCTGCAACTCATCGAGCTTCTTCCGAAGAACCGGGTGCGGCTGCGCACGCCGAAGCTCGTGCAGTTGCGTCCCGGCGGTCCGATCCACCGCGTGCATGGCAAGCGCGTCGTCGACGAGTTCCTTGCGGCGCAATTCGATCGCGCCGGCGGCCTCTTCCGTTTCGAATGCCGCGAGCTGTCCAAGGCCTCGTACGCGCTGATGCAGCGCCGGCTGGAACGGCTTGCCGCCGAATTCCTCGAGCTCGCCGAGCTCGATTCCGCGTTGCCGTCAAGGCGTCGCGAAACGATCGGCGTCTTGCTCGCGATGCGGCCGTGGGCGTTGTCGCTCGTTACCGGTTTGAAGGCGCGCTCGGCCACGCGCTCGGCGACGTAGCCGATTCGGCGCTCGCGTCGCCTGGCGGTTGTGTCGAGTCGATCGTCGCGCGCGCGCGGCCTTTCGCGAACGTGAGGCCGACCTCGTCGCCGATGCGAAGTTCGGCCGCATTGCCGACGATGCGCCCGTCAGCCTCGGTGACGATCGCGTAACCGCGGTCGAGCACCGCCGCCGGATTGAGCAGCGCGAGCGCGGCGCCTAGACGCTCGACGTCGCGCGCCGCGCGCGCAAGTCGCTCGCGGCCGTTGCGGACGAGGGCGGTTTCGAGCGCGTCGACGCGGCGCGCCTGCGGCGGCGGCGCGCGCAGCTCGCGAACGAGACGCGCGCGCGCCGCCTGCACGCGCTGCAACGCCGCTGCGCGTCCATGCGCAAATGCGCGCATGAGCCGGGAGGCGAGGACGCGCGCGCGTTCCGCCTGCAGCGCGAGGCGGGCGGCGGGATGCACGAGCCGCCGCGACGCGATGTCGAGGCGTTGCGTGCAATTGTCGAGACGGTGCGTGAGCGCGCGCGCGAGCCGCCGGTGCAGCGCCGCCAGCGCCGCGCAAAGCGCGGCGCGATCGGGCGCGACCAGCGCCGCGGCGGCGGTCGGCGTCGCCGCGCGGACGTCGGCGACGAAATCGCAGATCGTGAAATCGGTTTCGTGGCCGACGCCCGAGACGATCGGCAGTTGCGAATGAAATACGGCGCGCGCGACGATCTCCTCGTTGAACGACCACAGGTCGTCGAGCGAGCCGCCGCCGCGGCAGACGATCAGCACGTCGACGTACGCATGCGCATTCGCCGTCCGAATCGCCGCCGCGATTTCGCTCGCGGCGCCCGCACCCTGCACCGCCGCGGGGTAGAGAATGACCGGCACGCCGGGAGCGCGCCGGCGAAGCGTCGTCAGCACGTCGCGCAGCGCGGCCGCATGGCGCGACGTCACGATGCCGATTCGCCGCGGATACGGCGGCAATGCGCGCTTGCGCGCGCCGTCGAAGAGACCCGCGGCTTCGAGCGCGCGCTTTCGCGCGAGGAACCGCTCGTAGAGCGCGCCTTGGCCCGCCTGGCGCATCGTCTCGACGTTCACCTGGAACTCGCCGCGCGGCTCGTAGATCGAGGCGACCGCCCGCACCTCGACGGCGAGACCTTCGCGCAGCACGAACCCGAGTCCCTGCGCCTTGTGGCGGAAGAACACGCAGCGCACCTGCGCGCTCGCGTCCTTCAGCGTGAAGTAGAGATGTCCGGAGGCCGCGCGTGTGATGCCCGAGATCTCGCCGCCGATCCAGACGAGCCCCAAATGACGTTCCATGAGGAGCCGCGCCGACGACACGAACCGCGACACCGGCATGACCGCCGACGGGTTGCGCGCGACGTCGGCGGCGCCGCGGCGGACGTCCGTGCCGCGCAGAGCGTCATCGTTCATCGATGGACCCGAAGGACGTCGTCCGGAACACTGTGGTGAACAAAATTGGATCGATGTCCTGGACAGTTTTCGGCGCGAACGACCCAATTGCATGCAACAGTCTGTGTCATCGCAGGTGCCACCGGGGCCGTTGGAGCGGTTGAAGCGTGCGGAGACCGCCCGCCAGGGCCTTGAATCGGCGCCGTTTTTTTACGACACGATTTTCGTCACGGCGCTGTTTTCCCTGACCTGGACGAGACTTAGCAAGTCAATTTACAAGATATGCACATTAGTATCCACAGGATTTGTGGAAAACCCGCGCGCCGCGGCGCGGCCATCCCCGCGCAAACCGTTGCCGGACGCGGATTTCCGGGGTGCCAGGGCTCGCGCCCTGTGAACCGGCGCGCTGACGCGCCAGCGGGCGCCGGTTAGAATTCCCTGCATCGGATCTTGTTCATGAACAAAACTGTCCATGCTGCACCGCGAGACGCGGGTGCAGGCGCCGCGCCGGCGGCGCCTGCGCGCGACGGTGACGACGCGCGCAGCACGGGCTCGAACTTCCTCCGTGCGATCGTCGCCGACGACAACGCGAAGCGCACCTACGGCGGTCGCGTCGTCACCCGGTTTCCGCCGGAGCCGAACGGATACCTGCATTTCGGGCACGCGAAGTCGATCGTGCTGAACTTCGGCCTCGCCGCGGACAACGCCGGCACGTGCCATCTGCGCTACGACGACACGAATCCGCTGAAGGAGGACGTCGTATACGAGGACTCGATCGCCGAATCGGTGCGCTGGCTCGGCTACGACTGGGGCACGCATCGCTACCACGCGTCCGACTACTACGACAGGCTGTACGCGTTCGCCGAATGGTTCGTCGAGCACGGGCTTGCCTACGTCGACAGCCAGTCGCCGGACGAGGTCCGCCGCACGCGCGGCACGCTGACGGAGCCGGGCGTCGCGAGTCCCTGGCGAGAGCGGAGCATCGCCGAGAACCTCGATCTGCTGCGCCGGATGCGCGCCGGCGAGTTCGCCGACGGCGCGCACGTGCTGCGCCTGAAGATCGACATGGCGAGCCCGAACATCAACATGCGCGATCCGGTCGTCTACCGGATCCGCCACGCGCGTCATCACCGCACCGGCGACAAGTGGTGCATCTATCCGCTCTACGACTACACGCACTGCATCTCCGACGCCCTCGAGCGCGTGACGCACTCGATCTGCACGCTGGAATTCCAGGACCATCGTCCCCTCTACGACTGGATCATCGAGCGTCTTGCCGAGGGCGGCAGGCTCGCGCGGCCGCTGCCGCATCAATACGAGTTCGCGCGCCTCAACCTGACGTACGCGGTGCTGTCGAAGCGCAAGCTGTTGCGCCTCGTCGACGAGGGCCATGTCGACGGCTGGGACGATCCGCGGATGCCGACGCTCGTCGGCGCGCGCCGCCGCGGCTACACGCCGTCGGGTTTCCGCGCGTTCAACGAGCGGATCGGCGTGTCCAAGTCGGACTCGTGGATCGACATGAGCGTCCTCGAGGACGCGATGCGCGACGATCTGAATGCGACCGCGCCGCGCCGCCTCGCCGTTCTCGACCCGATCCGGCTCGTGATCGACAACTACCCGGCCGGGCAACGCGAAGAGATGAGCGCGCCGAACCATCCGCAGAAGCCGGAACTCGGCCGGCGCATGCTGCCGTTCGCGCGCGAGCTGCTGATCGAGCGCGAAGATTTCGCAGAAGCGCCGCCGAAGGGCTATTTCCGGCTGTCGCCGGGCGCCGAAGTGCGCCTCCGCTATGCGTACATCGTGCGCTGCACCGGCTTCGAAAAGGACGCGGATGGCCGCGTCACGGTCGTGCATTGCAGCTACGACCCGGCGACGCGCAGCGGGACGGCGGGCGCCGATGCGCGCAAGGTCAAGGGCAACGTCCACTGGCTCTCCGCGGAGCATGCGGTCAAGGCCGAGGTTCGCCTCTACGATCGGCTGTTTCGCGCGCCCTTTCCCGGCGCGCGCGAAAGCGGCATGCCCGAAGCTGGGACGTCGGAGGCGGCCGAGCCGTTGCCCGCGCACGCGGTGGTCGTCGCCGGCGACGAGGACGATTCGGGGGAGGAGCGCGAGCGCGATTTCCTGGACGACCTCAATCCCGATTCGAAGCGCGTCATCGAAGCTTGGCTCGAGCCGACGCTCGCGCTCGCGGCCGCCGAAGAGCGGTTCCAGTTCGAGCGGCACGGCTATTTCGTCGCCGACCTCACCGACCATGCGCGAAACCGCCCGGTCTTCAATCGCACGGTGACGCTGCGCGATTCGTCGGCGAAACCTTCGCGGTGATCGTTTAACGCAGCGGGCGACCGTGAGCAACCTAATGCGGCCTTGTGCCGGGCGGGTCGCGCGCTAATATTCGGAAGCATTCGTCGGTGCCGGCGCCTCGCCGTGCCGCGTGCGGAGACCACCATGAAGCGAATCATCCTGTTCGTCGCGACGAACCTCGCCGTCCTCGTCGTCCTGTCGATCGTCCTGAAGATCTTCGGGCTCGACCGCGCGCTGGCGGCGCAGGGCTACGCGTATGGCCAGCTTCTCGTCTACTCGCTCGTCGTCGGCTTCACTGGCGCGCTCATTTCGCTCCTCATGTCGAAGTCGATCGCCAAGTGGACGACCGGCGCGCAGGTGATCGACACCCCGCGAAACGAGGCCGAGGCGTGGCTCGTCGACACCGTGCGCAAGCTCGCGACGCAGGTGCAGATCGCGATGCCCGAAGTCGGCATTTACGAGGGTGCCGCGAATGCGTTCGCGACCGGCGCGTTCAAGAACTCGGCGTTCGTCGCCGTCTCGACCGGGCTTTTGCAGTCGATGAATCACGAGGAGGTCGAGGCGGTGCTCGGCCACGAGATCTCGCACGTCGCGAACGGCGACATGGTCACGCTGACGCTGATCCAGGGCGTCGTCAACACGTTCGTCATCTTCCTGTCGCGGATCGTCGGCTCGATCGTCGATCGCGCGGTGTTCCGCACCGAGCGCGGCACCGGGCCGGGCTACTTCATCACCGTCATGGTGTGCCAGATCGTTTTCGGGATTCTCGCGAGCATGATCGTCGCGTGGTTCTCGCGCTGGCGCGAGTTCCGTGCCGACGCGGGCAGCGCGCGTCTGCTCGGGCCGCAGCCGATGATCCACGCGCTGCAGCGGCTCGGCGGGATCGAGGCGGGCGGCCTCCCGCAGGCGATGAATGCGTTCGGCATCGCCGGCAGCGGCGGATTCATGGCGCTGTTCGCATCGCATCCGCCGATCGAGCAACGCATCGCGGCGCTGCAGTCGGCGCCGGCCGGTCGATAGAGGCAAGCGCATGCGCTACAAGATCGAGGTGCAGGACGAGACGGGCGTCTGGAGCGACGTCCGCGGCGACGACGGGAAGATCCTGGTCTTCGACGACGAGAACGCGGCGCGCGCGGCGCTCGCCGAGCGCTTCCCGGTCCTGGTGCAGATGGAGAAATACGCGGGCGGCAAGCGCACGCGCGTCATCCGCATCCTCGAGGACGAGGACGACTGGCGCGCGGGTCCCGGCAAGTCCTGACTTCCACGACACGGAGATTGCGATGATCGACCTCTACGCAGCCAATTCGTCGAACAGCCAGCGCGTCGCGATCATGCTCGAGGAATGCGCGCTGCCATACGACGTGCACCGCGTCGACCTCGGCAAGGGCGAGCAGCGCAGCGACGCGTTTCTCGCGATCAATCCGGTCGGCGCCGTGCCGGCGATCGTCGATTCCGAGGGGCCGGGCGGCGCCACGAAGCTCACGCAGTCGGGCGCGATCCTGCTCTACCTCGCGATGAAGACGGGGCGCTACTTCCCGCAGGATCCGGCGCGGCGCGTGCGCGCGTTCGAGTGGTTCATGTTCGCGGCGACCGACTGGTCGAGCTTCTCGACGATGCTGTTCCTGAACAACGTGATCCTGCCCGACAAATCGCAGGCGAACGCCGCCTTCTGCGAGGAGCGGCTCGCGCGCTACTTCGGTGTCGCGAACGCGCGGCTCGCCGCGCGCGAGTTCCTCGCCGACGAATTGTCGATTGCCGATTTCGCGCTTTATCCCGTCGTCCGCGTCCGCTACGGACTCCTCGAGAAAACCGGTGACCTGCCCCACCTGATGCGCTGGGCGGAGGCGCTCGCCGCGCGCCCGACGATCGCGCGCGCGATGGCGGCCGTCGCCTGATCGAACGGCCGTCGCCGAAAACGAAGCGGCCGGCCACTCGAGGCGAGTGCGCCGGCCGGCTTTGTCTTCGCGCGCGAAACGCTCGCGCGCGAGGAAGCGGATCGCGTTACTTGAGGTGGCTCGAGACGAGCTTCGTCATCTCGAACATGGAGACCTTGTTCTTGCCCCCGAACACTGCACGCAGCTTGTCGTCGGCGTTGATGAGCCGCTTGTTCACGCTGTCCTGCAGCTTGTTCTTCTTGATGTAATCCCAGATCTTCTTCGTCACTTCCGTGCGCGGCATCGGCGACGTGCCGACGACCGCGGCGAGTTGCGACGACGGTTGCATCGCCTTCATGAACGCCGCATTCGGCTGGCGCTTCTTCGCCGGCGCGGACTTCTTCGCGGCCGGCTTCTTCGCAGCGCTCTTCTTCGCGGCCGTCTTCTTCGCAGCGCTCTTCTTCGCGGCGGGCTTCTTCGAAGCCGTCTTCTTCGCGGCCGGCTTCTTGGCAGCGGTCTTCTTCGCAGCTTTCTTGGCAGTAGCCATGTTTCTCCTTCCTGTCAGTTGTGCGGGCGGTACGCTGCAGCGTCCTCGGCGCGTCCTGCAATTCCTTCGTCATGACGCTCCATCGGCGGCGACTATACCGCATTTTCCTAGGGCGGAACGGGGTTTCCGAGGGAAATTCCGTGCTGCCGCGAAGGGTGTTGCAACTTCGCGAAGGTGCGCGTTCGGCTGCGCGCCGGCAGTCGTTCGCCCCTCGGGCATGCGTGATCGGCGGAGTAGAATCGATTGCGATTGCCGCCGATGTCCGCCGCCTCGACCGATCTTGCGCGCCTGCGCACCGACTACAAGCGCGCCTCCCTCAGCGAGCGCGACGTGGCGGCCGATCCCTTCCTTCAGTTCTCGCGCTGGTTCGACGAGGCGGTCGCGGCGCAGGTCCCGGAACCCAATGCGATGACGCTCGCGACCGTCGATGCCGACGGGCAGCCCGCTGCGCGGATCGTGCTGCTGAAGGCCGTCGACGCGAGGGGCTTCGTCTTTCATACGAACTACGACAGCCGCAAGGGTCGCGACATCGGCGCGAACCCGCGCGTCGCGCTGGTCTTCTTCTGGCCGGACCTCGAGCGGCAGGTTCGCGTCGAAGGGCGCGCCGAGCGCGTCGGCGCGAAGGAGTCCGACGACTACTTCGGCGAGCGTCCGCGGGCGTCGCAGCTCGGAGCCTGGGCGTCGCCGCAGAGCGCACCGATCGCCGACCGCGGATCGCTCGAGGCGCGCTTCGCGGAAGCCGAGACGCGCTTCGCGTCGCAGAGCGTTCCACGTCCACCGAACTGGGGCGGTGTCCGCGTCGCGGCCCAGCGTGTCGAGTTCTGGCAAGGGCGTGCGTCGCGGTTGCACGACCGCCTCGTCTGGACACGCGAAGGCAGCGGCTGGACGATCGGCAGGCTCGCGCCGTGAGCCGCCTGGCGACGCTTCGCGACGGCGCAGAGCGTCCATGACGCGCGTGCGCCCGTCGCCATTCGGCGTGCTGATCGCGCTCGGCGTCGCCAATCACTTCGTGCTCACCGGCTCGCGCGTCACGGTGTCGCTGAACGCGCTCGCGCTCGGCGCCGACGCGGCCACGGTCGGCGGCCTGATGGCGCTGTTCGCGCTCTTTCCGATGTTCCTCGCGATTCCGGGCGGACGCCTGGCCGACCGGATCGGCGTGCGCGCGCCGATGCTGGTCGGCTCGATCGGCAACGCCGCCGGCGTGCTCGTCGCGACGCTGCTGCCGGGGCTGCCCGCGCTCTTCGCGACGGCGATGCTGACCGGCGTTTCGTTCATGCTGTTCCAGGTCGCTGCGCAATACGCGACCGGCGAGATGGGCGGGCTCGCCGCGCGCACGCGCCACTTCGGGCTGCTCGCGCTCGGCTACTCGACGTCGTCGATCGCCGGTCCCATGATCGCCGGGTTGATGATCGACCATGCGGGCTTCCGCGCGACGTTCGCGCTGTTGACGCTGCTGCCGCTCGTGCCGATCGCCGTGCTCGCGACGAATCGCATCGCGCTGCCCGGACCGCATCCGGCGCGCACGGCGGGCGGCGAAGGCAGCGCCCTCGACTTCGTCACGCATCCGGAACTGCGTCGCGTGTTCCTGATCAACGGACTCGTGTCGATGGCGTGGGAGCTGTACACGCTGTTCGTCCCCATCTACGGCCACGGCATCGGGCTCTCGGCCTCGCGGATCGGCTATGTCCTCGCCGCGTTCGCGACGGCGACGTTCGCCGTGCGCCTCGCGATGCCGGCGATCGCGCGGCGCATGAGCGAGCACGCGGTGCTCACGTCGGCGCTCTACATCGGCGCGCTCGTCTACGCGGCGCTGCCGTTCTCGCGCAGCGTCGGCGTGCTGATGGCGCTGTCGTTCTGCCTCGGACTCGGCTTGGGGGCGAGCCAGCCGATGGTCATGTCATTGCTGCACAGCCATGCGCCACCCGGGCGACTCGGCGAGGCGGCCGGCGTACGGCTGTCGCTCGTCAATTCGATCTCGGTCGCGGTGCCGCTCGTGTTCGGCGCCGTCGGCGGCGCGTTCGGCTTCTCGCCTGTGCTGTGGTCGGTGGGATTGTGCCTCGCGACCGGCGGCTGGCTTACCCGGAGCGCGCGCCGCTAGGCGCGCTTTCTCAGGCGATCGGCGTACGCCTTGCGGAACTTGGCGACCTTCGGCGCGACGACGTACGCACAGTACGGCTGGCGCGGATTGCGCTCGAAGTAATCCTGGTGGTAGCCCTCGGCGGGATGGAAAGTCGCGGGACCCGCGAGCTCGGTGACGATCGGGTTCGGCCATACATGCGCCGCCTCGAGCTCGGCGATCACCCGCTTCGCGTGCTCGCGCTGCGCGTCGTCGAGCGCGAAGATCACCGACCGGTACTGCGTGCCCACGTCGTTCCCCTGGCGGTTCGGCGTCGTCGGATCGTGGATCGTGAAGAACACGCGCAGGAGATCCTGGTACGAGAGGATCGTCGGATCGAACGTCACGCGCACCACCTCGGCATGCCCGGTGTCACCCTCGCACACCGCCTCGTAACTCGGGTTCGGCATCTGTCCGCCGGCATAGCCGGACTCGACCGAAACGACGCCCGCAAGCTCGCGGAACACCGCGTCGAGGCACCAGAAGCAGCCGCCTCCGAGCAGGGCGATTTCGTGTTTGGCATCGGCTGGCATGGGCGTCTCCGATCGGTCGCTCGCGCGAAACGTTTCGCGCCGTCAGCGTGTGACGCGACGAAGCAGCTCCGTGTTCCCGCGGCGCGCTCGACGCGTCGGGCATTCGTCGCCTGCTCCGCGCGATAGCTTACGCGGCG
>Ga0068856_100002937_pt1 | contig 17469 bp, 14 predicted proteins | sample KBSCornC62_FD_66595 | JGI IMG/M metagenome (GOLD analysis project Ga0068856, IMG submission 66595) | Corn rhizosphere microbial communities from Kellogg Biological Station, Michigan, USA - KBS Corn C6-2 | ecosystem: Host-associated > Plants > Roots > Rhizosphere > Soil ...
GCGGTTCATGGAGACTTTGAAAGTCGGCGCGGGAAATAAGCCCCACGATTCTACCATCTTTCAACAACGGCACATGTCGGAACCCGCCGTCCCTCATGAGACACAAAGCGTCGATCGTGCTTTGATCAGGTGACATTGTCCTGGGATTCGGTGTCATGGCTTCGGCGAGCGAAGTTGCGGCGGGGTCGCGACGTTGCGCCAGCACGCGGCATACCGCGTCGCGGCCGGTGAAAATTCCCACCAGCGCCCCTGAGCTGTCGACCACCAAGACTGCCCCGGCTTGACTGTTGCGCATTCGATTGCAAGCTTCCGTGACGCCGACTGCCTGATCCAAGGTGATCGGGCGGTGCTCCAGAGTGACATGGCCAAGCTGTCGCATGAAGCCTCCATGAGCGACACGCCAGCATCCAGGGGCCGCCAAGCCTGAAATGGCCGCGCAGCGGTTAGTTCCATAAAGGATAAGGCTTATCGGCTAAAACGAATTGAGGTGGATCAACCCCGGGCGAACTAGGCAACAATTTCGCGCGCGTCGCTGTCCCTGCCGACGTCGACCAGTCTTCCGATTTCGAGAGCCAAATCGCGGACCGGCGCCACCATGTCGATCTCTCCGTCGTATACGAGGGCACTGCGCGGCAGTTCGTCAAACTCCGCCTCACTCGGGCTCTGCACCAGTGCCCGCCCTCCGGTCTCCTTGATCGCCCTCAAGCCTTCGACGCCATCCTTCGCAAGGCCCGAAAGGAGGACTCCGATCGTGCGCGAGCCTGCATGTCGAGCGAGTGATTGGAACAGCAGATCGATGTTGTGTCCTCGATAGAATCCATTGTGGATGAATTGAGCGATCAGTCCCGGGCCGGCGGCCAAATGCATGTCTGGACTGCCGATGTAGCAGATGCCCTGCTCCAGGACTTCTCCATGCCTCGCAACCACCACAGGGAAATGACAAGCCTTCGTCAGAATGGTCGCCAAATGGCTTTCACGGTGAACGGGCCGGTGCATGCACAACACAACGACACCCGGAAAGGGTCGCGGCAAAGCACTTAGCAGAGCCCGCGCCGCCTGCAGTCCGCCCGCGGAACAGCCTATGGCAACGATGTCGAAATGGGGATGCTGGGTGTCGCACATGTCCAAGTGTCTTCGCAGCGATGTGGCAGGGCCTTGATACAAATCAATTCGCAAAAGCCGCGCGACGAAAGCGGAGAAGGCCGAGGGCAAAGAAGATTCCGCCGGCCACTGCGACCTCGACGAACTCGCGCCAGACAAGGTCCAACCCGGCGCCCCGGTACAGGATCCCCTGTGCGAAGGAGACGAAATGGGTGGTTGGCGAGTTCTCCATGACGGAACGCAGCAACGGCGGCATGCTTTCCAGCGGCGTATTGGCTCCTGACAGCATGTTGAGCGGAATCGCCACCAGCATGAACAACAACCCGAGCTGCGGCATAGTACGGGCAATGGTCGCGAGGAAAATCCCAATCGACATGGCGAAGAACAGGTAAATCGCTACGCCGGCCATGAAGAGCGTGATCGAGCCTTCGATCGGTACCTGAAGCAGCTGCCGCACGACCAACGAGAGCGATAGTGCAACGGCAGCGGCCAGCACCGCGGTGTTGCCAAGGATCTTCGCCATGGCGATTTCGAAGGGCGTAACCGGCATGACCAGCAGATGATCCATCGTGCCGTGCTCGCGCTCGCGCACCACGGCGGCGCCAGCCAGAATGATGCCGAGCATGGTGACGTTGGTAATCACGCCCATGACCGAGGTGAACCAGGCGGTCGTGATGTTTGGGTTGAAGGCAATACGGACGGCGAGATCGGCAGGCTGTCCAGGTGGACGCGCGTGGCGGACGAAGTCCGCAACCTCAGTGTTGATGATTTGCTGCGCATAGCCCGCGCCAATGCCAGCCTGCATCATCGCTGTCGCGTCAACCAAAACCTGAAGGGTGGGCGACCGCTCGGCAGCGACGTCGCGCTGGAAATGCGGCGGGATGTCCAGGATGAAAGTATAGCGTCCGGTATTCATCAGCCGGTCGACATCGCCCTGGGCGACAGGCTCGGGGGGTTTGAAGTAAGGCGGCAGGAACGCTGCAACGATGCGATGCGAGAGCGTCGATCCGTCTTCGTCGACCACGCCCAGCGAAGCATTGCGAAGCTCCTGCGAATTGCTCTGCGCTTGGGCAATGATGGCCAGGGAAAAGGTGTAAAGCACGAGACCGAGCAGCACCCAGTCGCCGAGGAAGCTCCGAATCTCCTTCAACGAGAGCCAGAAGATGGTCGAAAGAGAACGCATCATGCCTCCTGCGTCCGCATCAGCACAAGGCTGAGCAGCGTGAGCGCCGGAAAGAAAAGCGAGAGCAGGAGCAGATGCCCTGTGAGGTCACCGAACCCAAGTCCCTTTGTGAAGGTGCCGAGGCTGATCGGCAGGAAGTAGGTCATCGGGAAGAACCGCCCGAGGATGGCCGCAATGCCGGACAACGAGGACACCGGCGTCAGCATGCCGGCGAACATGGTCGCTGGCAGCACGGTCATGATCGCCGTGCCGAACAGCGCCGCGATCTGCGTCCGAGTAAACGCCGAGATCACCCGGCCATACGCCGTGGTCGCCAGCACATAGACCAGGGCACCGATCAGCAACGCAAGAAAGCTGCCCTTCAGCGGAACCCTGAAAATGAACAGCGCCATCAGATACATGATGGCGAAGTTTGCCATTGCGACGGCGACATAGGGCATCTGCTTGCCCAGCAGGAACTCGAGCCGCGTCACCGGGGTGACGTAGAGATTGACGATCGAGCCCAGTTCCTTTTCGCGCACGATGGCGAGCGCCATCAGGATTGCCGGAATCAGCGCCAACTGGAGCGCAAGCTGGGCCGGAACCATGGCGTACACGCTCGAGAAGTCCTGGTTGTAGCGGAAGCGCAGCGATACGTTGGCCGGCGACGACAACACCACCTGTCCATGGCCGTGAATGGCGGGATCGGAGAGGAACTGGCTGTGCGCGGCCTCGAGGTAGCCGCGAGTCGTCTCGGCGCGGAAGGGCATCGAGCCGTCGATCCAGGCAGAGACCGCGACCCGGCGACCACGCTTGAGATCTCGCCCGAAGCCCGGCGGGATCTCAACAGTCACGCTAACAGCGCCGCTTTTTAGCCGCTCCTGCAGGTCATTGGCGTCGCGGATCGGCGAATGCTCCACGAAATAGGTCGAGCCGCGCAGCTCACCGAGGTAGGCGCGGCTCTCGAAAGACTTGTCACGATCGAGCGCGGCAAAGGACAGGGAGTCGACATCCGTCGTGATCCCGAAGCCGAAGATCAGCATCAGGAAGGCGGTCCCGCCCAGCGCGAAAGCGAGCCGGATGGGATCGCGCAGCAGCTCGAGCGACTCACGCAGCGCGTAGGCGAACGCCCGCCGCACGCTGAACGCTCCCCCGGAGCGCCTTGCGCGTTCGCGCATCGGCGGTGCAGCCGGAACGGTGGTCTTGCCCTGCGCCTGTTCGAGATATGAGACGAAGGCCGCGTCGAGCGTCTGCGTGGCGCGAGCTTCCATCAGCTCCTGCGGCGTTCCCGTCACCAGCACGCGGCCCGAAGCCATCAAGGCAACGCGGTCGCAACGACCGGCCTCGTTCATGAAATGGGTCGAGACGAAGATGGTGACGCCGGCATTGCGCGAAAGGTCGACCAGCAGGCGCCAGAACAGATCCCGCGCCAGCGGATCGACGCCCGACGTCGGCTCGTCGAGGATCAGCACGTCGGGTTGGTGGACCACGGCAACGGCCAGCGCCAGACGCTGGCGGATGCCGAGCGGCAGCGCGGAGGCGAGCTGGTGGCGCCAGTCTTCCAGGCCAAATTGCCGGATCAGCTGCTCGGTGCGCGCGGCAATGCCGGAGGCCGGCAGATGGAACAGCCGAGCATGAAGGTCGAGGTTCTGCCGGACCGTGAGTTCCGTGTAGAGCGAAAAAGACTGCGACATGTAGCCGACCCGCATGCGCGAGCGCATGCCATTGGCCGCAATGGGCTTGCCGAAGAGAGTCGCCGTCCCCTCGGTTGCCGGCAATAAGCCGGTCAGCATCTTCATTGTCGTGGTCTTGCCGCAGCCATTGGAGCCCACAAAGCCAAAGATCTCGCCGCGCTGGATATCGAAGCTCACATGGTCCACCGCCGTGAATTCGCCAAACCGGCGCGTGAGATCGCGCGCGGCGATCGCAGTCTCGCGGTCGATGGTACGGCGCGGCGGCACGACAACCGCTTCGCATCGGCCCCTGTTCTGCGGAAGCAATGCGACGAACGCCTCCTCGATGGTGCCGGCGCCAGTCTGCGCTTTGAGCTGCTCGGGTGTGCCTGCCGCCAATACCGCGCCGCCGTCCATTGCGATCAGCCAGTCGAAGCGCTCGGCCTCCTCCATGTAGGCGGTGGCGACCAGAATGCTCATGCCGGGCCGCCGCGCCCGCAGGCGCTCGATCAGCTGCCAGAACTGGCGCCGCGACAGCGGATCCACGCCGGTCGTTGGTTCGTCGAGGATCAGGAGCTCGGGATCGTGGACCAGAGCGCAGCAGAGGCCGAGCTTCTGTCGCATGCCGCCCGACAGCTTGCCGGCCGGGCGGTCGCCGAACGCTCTGAGGCCTGTAGCCGAGAGCAGCTCGGCGGTGCGCTGCATGCGCTCGTGCCGGCCGTGACCGAACAGGCGCGCGAAGAAATCAATGTTCTCGCGCACAGTGAGATCGGCATAGAGGTTCTTGCCCAGCCCCTGGGGCATGAAGGCGATGCGCGGGCACACCCTCCGACGGTGACGCGCCGATCTCATGCAGCCCCCGAGCACCTGCAGCGTTCCGGCCTGGCACCGCTTGGCCCCGGCGATCAGCCCGAGCAGGGTCGATTTGCCGACGCCATCCGGACCAATGAAGCCGACAATGCAACCGGCCGGAATATCGAGTGTCGTTGGCAACAACGCAGCACGGCCGCGGTAGTGGTGCCGAACCCCCTCCACTCGAACCACCGGCTCCATGGTCAAGGTGCAGCCAGCAATGCCGCCGGCCACTGCACATCGTGGTCAAAACGAACGTACCCCACGCCCGGCAGGCCGCTCGGCGCCCTGGTCGTGCCCTGAAGCTGGTCAGCATCGAGGCGTACACGCACGCGGAACATCAGCTTGTCCCGCTCCGTCTGCGTCTCGACCATCTTCGGCGTGAACTGCGCCCGCGGCGAGATGAAGGTCACCTTCGCGCGGAGAGGGTTCGCCGGATAGGCGTCGAGCACGATTCGAGCGTCGTCGCCCGCCGTGATCCTGCCCACGGAGATGGTCGGCAGGTAGATGTCCATGTACACGTAGCGGATATCGAGCAGCGTGAAGACTTTGCCGCCAACCGGCAGAACCTCCCCCAGGTTGGCAATACGGTACTGGATCTGGCCGTCGCGTGGCGCGGCCAGCGTGTTGTCGGCAATGTTCAGCTTGATCAACTCGACATTGTGCTGCGCGGCTTGCAACGCATTCTGGATCTGCTTGACGCGCGCACCTGCCGCCCGCTCCGCCGCGCGAGCGGTGTTGAGCTGTTGGCTGCGCTGGTCGAAAATCTCCTGGGTGGTCCAGCCGTTCTTCAGCAATGCGCTTGTGCGGTCCATCTGCTGCTCGGCGAGACGGACTTGCGTGCGAACCTGTTCGAGGAGTGCATCGGCTTCCGCGATGGCCTTCTGCTGCAACTCCACTTCGGCCTGCGCCTTCTCGAGTGACTGCTGCAAGTCGCGCGTATCCATCACGGCAAGTGGCTGGCCGGCACGCACCGTCTCGCCTTCGTCAACGAGCAGTACCGCGACGCGCCCGGCGAACTTGGTGGCGATGTCGATAGGATCGGCTTCGAGCCTGCCGTTGCCATATGCGATGCCGGCGGGCAGGACGGGCGTGCGATGCGCCCACCAGTAGGCAGTGCCCAGCGCCACGACCGTCATCGCGGCGAGCGAGAGCATCCATAACCGGTGCAAGTAATTGCGCCGATCGGTCGTTTCGATGACCGCTGGAAGATTCGCAACCGGCTCCACTTCAATGCCCGGCGGGTGCGATTGGGTCTTCGTGGCGATAGGTTCAGAAGGCCGTGCGTCCATAAAGACAGCGTACCTTTCCGCCGCCGAGGCTGTGTTGAGCTGGCTCAAATTCGTCCTTACCCGGGCCGGCAGTAATCCAGGCTAATGCGACATGAATATCGGCACAGGCACATGCGCAAGCATGTGCCTGGTGGTCCCGCCGAGGACCAGTTCCTGCAAGCGTGAATGCCCATAGCCTCCCATCACCAGAAGATCGCCCGACTGTGCCCGCAGATAGTGGACAATGGCAGTCGCTGCGTCGGACCCATCGGCATCGACGGCATCGTACGCCGCGCGGATTCCATGAGCGGCGAGGTACGATACGGCTTCGAGTGGCGGCGGCTCCCGAGCGATTGGCTTCTCGTTCGTAATCGTCAACAGCCGCACGGACTTGGCGCGCCGGAGGACGGGCATCGCGTCCGCCAAGGCACGGGCAGCAGCCCTGGTGTGATCCCAGGCCACGACGACCGTGCCGAAAGAACTCACCCGCTCTGAGCGATCGCCGTATGGCAGAACCATGATGGGCCGGCCGGACTGGAACAGAGCAGTCTCCAGATACCAATTGGAATCGAGTTGATCGACGTAGCCTCCTTCCGGCATCGGCATGATCGTCAGGTCGTTTACTCGTGCATAACCAGCGAGCAAATCCGCAACCACGGAGGGAGTGCATTTCCGATAGATTGCATCCCCCAGCACGCCGCGCTGGCCCGCCAGATCCGAAAAAACCTGCAGAAGGTGCTGCGCGCCGTTCACGGTCTTCTCGCGTTCCGCACTCACCAGGCCGGAAATGCCGCCGATCAGACCGCTCAGAATGCTACCCGGCACGTGCGGAAGGATCGCCACGGACAAGGCAGAAATCCTTGCGTCGAGCGCGACTGCGACGTCGACGGCAGTCCCCACCGCGGTCTCTGGTGTCGGCGCGGGGTAAGTGCGCAGTAGAAGCAGAGTTCTTTTGATCGTCATGGTGCTCTCCATTACGTGAAGCAAAGCACCCAAGGGCGGACCGAGCGTTGACTTGGCTCAAATCCGCCGTCGATCCTGAACTCCGCGGAGTGGCCGTATCAGGGCCAATGCCAGCCCCAGTGCGCCGACGGCCAGCGCAACGATCACGGCATCGTCGGCATGCAGCACCCCGAAACCGAACAGTGTACGCGCCTGCGGCAGCAGGACGACGAACACCAGCACGACAGCCGTCAGCAGATGAATGCCGAGCAGCACGGGATTGCGGCCGACCACGAAGTCGAACGGATGTCCGCGGTAAGAGCGATTGGCGATTACCAAACTCAAGTTTGACAGAACGAGCGTGAAGAACGAAAGGACGCGCACGTCTTCCTCGGGCAGTCCGCGCCACACGGCGAACAGATATACTGCGCTTGTCGCCAGCAGGGCAGCCACGCCCTGCGCCATGCTCGATGCCAGCAAAGAGGCAGAAAATAGCCGGGCGTCGGGCGCACGCGGCGGCCTCTTCATGATGTCGGGCTCCTCGTGCTCGGCCTCGAAAGCGATCGAGCAAACCGGATCGATAATCATCTCAAGGAAGGCGATGTGTACGGGCAACAGGACAAGCGGCAGTCCGGTCAGCAACGGAAGCAGTGCAATGCCGGCAATCGGCACGTGCACGGCGATGATATAGCCCATCGCCTTGCAGAGATTGTCGTAGATTCTACGACCCAGCCGCACAGTACGCACGACCGAGGTGAAATCGTCGTCGAGCAGGACGATCGATGAGGCCTCGCGGGCAACGTCCGTACCGCGGCCGCCCATGGCAACGCCGATATCCGCCTGCTTGAGGCTCGGCGCGTCGTTCACTCCGTCGCCGGTCATCGCCACGACTTCGCCACCGGCCTGCAATGCTTGCACGATGCGCAGCTTCTGCTCCGGCAGGATACGCGCGAAGACACCTACCGCAGCGAGCCTCTTCGCGAGCTCCGCGCCGGACAGCCGCGACAGTTCTGGACCGGTGACCACCGAGGCATCCATCAGACCGGCGCTACGCGCGATCGCTTGTGCGGTGGCCGCATAGTCGCCAGTGATCATCACCACCCGAATACCGGCTGCGCGGCACTCAGCGATCGCGGCTGGCACTTCCGGCCGCAGCGGGTCGGCCAGACCCACCAATCCAGCCCATTGCAGGGCATAGCCGCGTGCCGTCTCGGGCAACGGCCCTTCGCTGACCTCTGCATGAGCGACACCGAGCACGCGGATGCCGCGCTTTGCCAGCCCCTCGATTGCACTACGGATCGTCGCGGCTTGCTCCGGGTCGAGATGGCAAAGCTCGATGATCGCCTCTGGAGCTCCCTTGGCAGCGACGAGCAGGGAAGACAACTCGGGCAGGCGCCATACCTGGGTGACGGCGAGCAGGTTGCTCGAGAGAGCATAGCTGCGGACAAGGGAGCGCCCATCGGCTCCGGGTTTCGCGGCCTGCGAAATCGCCCGGTCCATCGGATCGAAGGCCTCCGGTGCGCACGCAAGAGCAGCCCATTGCAGCAGTTGTTGCGCGTCCAGGCCTGTTGCCGGCACGCACTCGGCGACCGACATGCGATTCTGGGTGAGCGTGCCAGTCTTGTCGGCGCACAGCACGGTTGCCGCTCCGAGCGCCTCGATTGCCGCGGCGCGCCGCGTCAGCACGCGCGCCTGCGAGATGCGCCAGGCCCCCATCGTCATGAAGACCGCCAGCACGAGTGGAAACTCTTCCGGCAACATCGACATGCCGAGCGCGATGCCGGCCAGCGCGGCCTCGAGCCAGGAGCCGCGCAACAATCCATAGATCACAGCAGCAGCGACGCTGGCCGTCACACCTGCTAGCGCGAACAATCGCACCAGACGGCGGGTCTCCCGCGACAGGCGAGGCGTCGCCGAATCAATCGAGGCGAGCGACTTGCCGATGCGGCCGATTTCTGCCGCTGGCCCGGTGGCATGGACCAAAGCGACGCCGGTGCCCCTCACGACCAGCGAGCCGGAGAAGATAGCTGAGAGGTTCTCTCCTCCCGGGCGCACCATCTTTTCCGTTTCTAAACGCCCTACCTGCTTGGCAACCGCGATCGATTCGCCGGTGAGCATGGATTCGTCGACCAGTAGGTCGCGCTCCTCGAGCAGCACGCCGTCGGCCGGAACGCGGTCGCCCTCGGCGACCAGCACGACATCGCCGCGGACCACTTCGCGACCCGGGATGCGACGGCGCTTGCCGTCGCGAATCACGAGCGCGCGTGGGCTCGTCATTGCGCGCAGAGCATCGAGCACCCGTTCGCTTCGGATTTCCTGAACGACGGAGATCGAGACCGAAAGCGAGGCGAAGACCAGCAGAACGATGCCGCCGAGCAGGTCACCAAGCGCGACATAGATTGCGCCACCTGCCAGCAGCAGGCCGAACATTGGCTCGCGCAAAATCTCCAGGGCAATGCGCCAGGGCCGTCGCGGACCGGCGGTAGGCAGCTCATTCGGACCGTCCACAGCGAGACGCCGCCGTGCCTCATCCTCGGTGAGGCCCGTAACGATCGGCGGTCCGGTCATTGGCCTGGTACGAGCACTGCGGCACCCTGGATGCGGCCACCGCGCAGATCGGCAAGCGCCTCGTTCGCCCGGTCGAGCGGATAGACGGTCGTTGTCGTCTGCACTCCGGCCTTCGGCGCGAGAGCGAGGAATTCGACGGCGTCCTCACGCGTGAGGTTGGCGACCGACAGGATTTGCCTCTCTTCCCAGAGCAGACGATAGGGGAAGCCAGGAATGTCACTCATATGGATGCCGCCACAAATCACGCGGCCGCCCTTGCGCACCGCCGCCAGGGCACGGGGAACGAGCGAACCGACCGGCGCGAAAATGATAGCGGCATCGAGCGTCTCCGGTGGCGCTTGGTCCGAGCCGCCCGCCCATCGCACGCCAAGCGTGCGGGCGTGGTCCTGCGCTGCCGCGTCACCCGGGCTGGTAAAGGCGTAGGTTTCCCGGCCTTGCCAGCGGCAAACCTGCGCCAGGATGTGGGCGGCGGCGCCGAAGCCATAGAGGCCGATGCGGCGAGCCTCGCCCGCCTTCTTCAGACAACGCCAGCCGATAAGGCCTGCGCACATCAGAGGCGCGGCGGCGATCGGATCGGTGAAGCCGTCGAGACCAAAAGCGAATCGCGCGTCCGCCACGACATGGGTCGCGAAGCCGCCGTCGCACGTGTAGCCAGTGAATAACGGCTGATCGCACAGGTTCTCGTCGCCCGAGCGACAATAGGCGCAGCAACCGCAGGTATGGCCGAGCCAGGGAATGCCTACACGCTGACCGCACTGGAACGCGGTGACCCCTGCCCCGAGCGCAGTCACACGCCCAACGATTTCATGTCCCGGTATCAGCGGCAGCCGCGGCCTCGGCAATTCCCCATCGACCACATGAAGGTCCGTGCGGCACACTGCGCAGGCCTCGATACTCACCAGAATTTCGGCTTGGGCCGGCTTCCGCGTGACACGCTCTTCTTCGGCAAGTGGCCGGCGTGGGGCTGTCAGCACCATGGCGCGCATCAGCATCGGCCCGGCGTACGAGGGGTTCGAGCAGGCCGGCGTTTCCGAGGTCCTGCTTCCTCCTCCAGCGCGATCGCTTGAAGTTCCAACTCGTGCGCTCGTCGTTCGAACCGGTGCTGAAGCTCTCCGGCCGACAGCAGTCGTGCAAGTCCCCGGCGCATACCCGCTTCTTCACGCTTTACAGCGGCTTGTTTCAGCAACTCCTTTGGGTTGGCCATATCCGCCTCCTCGTCACCGCCTGATGATCAGACCACCTTCTTGAGCTGGTTCAGCTCCTCCGCCTCGTGCACTGCCTTCATCGTCTTGGGCACGCTGTCGGCGTTCACGCTGATCGAATCGATTCCCAACCGGGCGAGATAGGCAGCCACGCCTGGGTAGGTCGCCGGCGCCTCACCGCAAATGCCGACATGACGGCCGTTGCGGTGCGCCCCGACTACCGCCAGCCGCAGCATCTCGAGCATGCCGGGATCGCGCTCGTCGAAGTCGAAGGCGACGATTTGCGAATCGCGATCGACGCCGAGCGTGAGCTGCGTGAGATCGTTGGAGCCGATCGAGAAGCCGTCGAACAGCGGTGCGAAGGCATCGATCTGGATGACATTGTTGGGGATCTCGCACATCAGGTAGATTTCCAACCCCTTGTCGCCACGGCGCAGTCCGTTGGCGGCGAGCGCATCGAGCACACGGTTCGCCTCCTCGACCCGCCGACAGAACGGCACCATGATCTTGAGATTGACGAGGCCCATCTCTTCGCGCACCCGGCGTAGTGCGGCGCATTCGAGCGCGAATCCCGCTGCGTAGGCGGTATGGGCGTATCGCGCGGCGCCGCGGAAGCCGAGCATCGGGTTCTCTTCCCGGGGTTCGAAGCCGGCGCCGCCGATCAGCTTGGCATACTCGTTTGTCTTGAAGTCGGAGAGCCGTACGATCACCGGCTTGGGATGGAAGGCTGCCGCGATCGTGCCGACACCCTCCGACAGGCGCTCGACGAAGAAGTCCGCGGGTCGGCGATGATGCCGGGTCAAGCGAGCGATGGTCTCGCGATCGGCCGGCGAGACGACCTTGTCCGGCTCGACAAGCGCCATTGGATGGATGCCGATGTGCTCGGTGATCACGAACTCCATGCGCGCAAGACCGACACCGTCGTTTGGCCGCAGCGCCGTCTTGAAGGCGAGATCGGGATTGCCGAGGTTGACCATGATCTCTGTCCGTGGCCGCGGCAGCGATGCCGCATCGATCGTGGAGACCTCGAACGCCAGCAATCCGTCGTAGACCTGACCGGTCTCACCCTCGGCACAGCAGACCGTGATCTCCGCGCCGGGCTGCAGCACGGCAGTGCCGGTCTCGGCGCCGACGACCGCAGGGATACCGAGCTCGCGCGCCACGATCGCGGCGTGGCAAGTTCGGCCACCACGATTGGTGACGATGGCCGCTGCCTGCTTCATCACCGGCTCCCAGTCCGGACTGGTCGTGTCGGCAACCAGCACCTCACCGGGCCGAAACGCCGCGAGATCGGCAGTGCTGGCGACATGGCGTACGACGCCATGGGCAATCTTCTCGCCGACTGCTCTACCCGTCAGCAGCACGCGGCCAGCCTCCTTGAGGCGGTAGCTTTCGAAGCTGCCGACCGGCTTACGCGAAGCCACCGTCTCCGGACGCGCCTGGACGATGTAGACGTAGCCATCGTCGCCGTCCTTAGCCCATTCAATGTCCATCGGCATCGGATGGCCAGCGCGCTGCGAGAAGTGATCCTCGATACGCAACGCGAAGTCGGCAATCGTCAGTACGTCCCCATCGTCGACGCAGAACCGGTCGCGGTCCACTGGCGGCGTTTCCACATTGACCGTGGCCTGCCCGCGGCTGGTCCCATAGGCAAGTCGCTGCTGCTTGCTGCCCAGTGCGCGGCGCAGGACGCAACGATGACCGGCGCGGAAGGTGGGCTTGTGGACGTAGAACTCGTCGGGATCTACCCGGCCCTGAACGACGTTCTCGCCCAAGCCGTAGGCCCCGGTCACGAAAACAACGTCACGAAATCCTGACTCGGTGTCGAGGGTAAAAGCCACGCCACTTGCGGCCTTGTCGGACCGCACCATCTTCATGACGCCGACCGACAGGCCGATCTTGAGATGATCGAAGCCGTTGTCGTTGCGATAGACGATGGCGCGGTCGGTGAACACCGAGGCGAAGCACAGGCGGCAGGCCTCGTACACGGCCTCGAGGCCCCGTACATTCAGGAAGCTCTCATGCTGGCCGGCGAAGCTCGCCGTCGGGAGGTCCTCGGCGGTCGCCGAGCTGCGGACCGCAACAGCCACGCTCTTCCCGTATTCCTCCTCCAGACGTGCATAGTTCTCGGCCACGGCGGTGCGCACACGTTCCGTGCCGGTCGCGTCATAGACGATCGCCCGGGCCTCTGCGGCAGCCGTCGAGAGAGACTTTACGTCGTCCGGTTGGATCGACGACAGCAGCGCTGCGATCTGCGGCCAGGCGCCCGCCTCGGTCAGGGCCGCGCGATAGAGGTCGACGGTCAAAGCAAAGCCGTCGGGGACCCGCACCCCCTGGGGCGAAAGCGCCGAATAGAGCTCGCCGAGGGCAGCGTTCTTGCCGCCCACGGCTGCGATGTCTTCCGACCGCACGTCGGCGAACCAGCGGACATCGAGGTGATTGGACATCCGAATCTCCCTTCGCATTGGCAGCGGACTAGATGCCCATGACGACGGAAGGGGGTACCGCACGCAGATGATTCTCCACCTGCTTCACGCCGGGAATGTTCTCGGCGGCAACCCGATAAGCGTCGGCGGCGGCGTCGCTCGGTACGGTCCCCCAGAGATGGACGATGCCGGCATCGACGATGACGTTTGTCGGCCAAGGCGACGTCCACAGGTGCTTGGAAACCGCGGCTTCGACCTTTTGGCGGATCTGATCGTCGGAGGCCTGTGAGTCCGCCGTCCTGGGATCGCGCGACAGAAGCACCCGCAAGAGATTGGCGCGGCTCACAATGCCGACGACCAAGTCTTCGTCCTTGACGACGGGCAGGCGTTTGACGTTGTGCTTGGCCATCAGCTCCGCTGCCCGGTCAAGCGTATCGTCTTCTCCTACGGTGACGACCGGCTTGCTCATCGCGTCCGTGACATGCCGCGCGTGCAGCGCGACATACTCGCGGGCCGCTGTCGTCTTGTCGGCGAAGACCCGTGCAAGCCAGGGCTTCCGCGGCTGGGTGCCGATCTCCGTTCGGCGAACCAGATCGGCCTCGCTGATGATTCCGACCATCCGGCCGGTGCCGTCGACGACCGGCATCGCGCTTATGCCAGAGCCAACCAGCCGTTCGGCTGCTTCGAAGATGGTGGCATCCGAGCGAATAGACATAACGTTCTTCGTCATCACCCGAGCAACACGCATGGAACCCTCCTTTGGCGTGGCCTGTGCAGTTGAGCATCGGGCATCCGGGCCGCCATTGCGCCAGATCAATTGGCTGGATTGAGCCAGATCAAGGAGCGCCTGCCGAAGACGGAGCTTCCTGAAGCTTTCACAGTTCGAGGTGTCTCATGTCCCATTCCCACGCGATCGTCTGGATGGATTCGCGCGAGGCCAATGTCTTTCAGTTCTCGGCCGACGACGTCGAGCGCCAGCGCATCCGCTCGCACAGTCCGTTCCGCAAGATCCACCACAAGGCCGGCGTCATCGGCGCCGGGCATGTGCATCTCGATCACAGGTACTTCGAGGAGATCGCCGAGGCACTGAGCGGCGTGCAGGAATGGCTTCTCACAGGACCGGGGACCGCCAAGGACGAGATGGCGCGCCACATAGAGCAGCACCTGCCGGACCTCAAGCGCACCCTGTGCGGCCTGCAGACGTCCGATCACCCGACTGACGGCGAGCTGGTCGACCAGGCGCGAAGAAACTTCAAGCGAATCGATCGCATGCGCCCCAACACAGCGACCGCAGGCCCGGCACAATGAGCCGGCTCGCTGTCTTCCTCGCGCTTTTGCTTCCAGCAACTGCGGTCGCCCAGGATGCCGAGCGCGGCCATCAGCTCGCCCAGCGCTGGTGCTCGGGATGCCATACCATCGAACGATCGCCGGCCGCCGCGCGGGCCGATGGAATTCCTTCTTTCCGGGCGGTCGCGGCAATGCCGAACCTGTCGGCCGAGCGCCTCCGGGCGGCGATGAACCCGACTCACGGCCAGATGCCGGACCTGTCGCTTAGTAAGCGCGATCAGGACGACCTTGCAGCCTACATCCTCGGTCTTCGTCAGAACTGATCAATCTTTCGGACGATCCATACCAGTAGCCCGTTACCGTGCGAGACCTGCGTAATACGTCATATGATCCACGGCACATGCTCCACCATGATCTCGCCGGCCAAATCCTAAGCATTTGGCAGCTGATCAGTCATTTGGACGATCGAGCATGTCCAAGGTACCGAGCTGTGGCCCCCGACGCTGGCATGCTCGCGCGTGCCGTCATAGGCCGCGGGCTGCTGCGCGGCCATGCGCAATTGAGGCAGATCAATGAACCCTTCCAGTTCCGGGGCCTAATGAAAATCTACCTTGGAGAGAGCGATGCGAGACCGACTGTGGAATGATGGGTTGCAGACCCCCGCCTATTGGCAGGAGCGCGCCGACGAGGCGCAGGGCATGGCGGAAGCAATGGTCGATCTCCGGGCCAAGGCCGCCATGGAGGCCATCGCGCACAAGTACCGCGTCATGGTCGCACTGACTGCCGACAGTCGTCAGGAGCGCCACACTCGGTCTGCTGCCGAGCCGCGGTGACCAAGAACCGCTGACGAGAGCTGAGCGCGCGAAATGCGAAATCGCAGCCGGCCACCGATCGAAACGCCTAGGTATTTGGATGTCGACAGAACACAGACAGCGCGTGATGGCCGAAGGTCGAGAGACGGCGAATGCGTCCATCATCACGCACGCGATTCGAGACCGAGTGTGCCTGAGTGGAACGCACGTAGGGTTCCGAGTGCGCTTCGCTCCCCATGCTCTCGGTTGCGGTAAGGACGGTAGGTACAGCGTCTTGGCATTCGAATACGGTGGTATGACCCTGGGACGGCCACATTGGGTATGCTTCGAGGTCAAGCGCTTGCGTGGGCTCCAGCGTACCGAAGATCCATGGCGCAGTGGTTGTCTCCAGAGTAGGCCGCAGTTCGATATTGAGATTGAGGCTGCGATAGACGAGGGCTGGCTGAGGAAGCGCTAGTCAACTCGCCAAGGCATCTTTGACGTGACCTCGATCTCCGAGGTTTGCGGTGCCCCTTGGACGACCTCGCGGACTACAACTTCAGCGTCCGGCAGAACTGATCAATTCTTTGGCTGCTCGAGCAAATCCAGGGTGTCGAGCAGCACGCCCACCCGGTAGGCCGATGACATCCATTCGGCCAGACGTGGATAGTTGTCGACCAGCCAGTTGAACGCACCCTGCACGGCGACGAAGGCCGCCGCGGCCTGCGTGACCTCGCCCAATGATATCCGTTCCATGACGTAGTTCGGCGCGCACAGGATCAGCCCGATGATCGGCGCCAGCAATGTGTTGCCGTGCGAGACCAGAGTGGTGCGCATGTGTTGCCCGCACAGGCGCTTCCATTGCCCGATGACGCTCTCCTGCGCCGCGGCGAGAGTCGGCTCATCGTCGACATGCGGGCCGAGCGTAGTGCGCGTGTTCACCCGGGCGACGACGTACTTGAAGTCAGCCTCTGCCTGGTTCTTGCGCTCGATGACGTCGACCATGTAGCGACCGACGCCCATCATCGCACCGGTGGTCAAGGCCGCGTACAGCACGCAGGCGCCGACGAGATAGCCCGGAACGGCGTTCGTCCGCCCCCACACGGTCACATCGATCACGCCACTCACGTTCCACAACACCACCACGAAGGCGCTGGCCGAAAGCAGGGAGCTGAGCAGACCGACCAGCAGGTCGATCGGCGCGTCGGTCGCCAGCCGAGCATCTTCGGTGATGCGGTACTCCGCATTCTGACGCTGACCCTTCACAAAGCCGGCTCGCTGGTAGCGCTGGTCAGTCAGCCACGAGCGGATCAACCGGCCGGTCAGCCAGTCCCGCCACAGACGCTGGAACGTCATGCGGCCCCAGACCGCCATCACGGCCAGCGCCACGCTGGCGGCTGCCAGCACTAACAGAACCTGCGCCTGGTGCCAGATCTGTCCGCCGTCGCGAACCTCGAGCGCATTGAAGAAGTCGCGATTCCAGAGATTAAGCCGGTACTGCACTGCAACCTGGAGGACGACGCCGACGATCAGCAGAGCAAGCAACGCCCACGCCGTAGCGCCCTGCCAGAAGCCGCGCGCCGCCTGCCAGAACCGGCGCACCGCCGGCCGCCCAGCGTCGGGAAGCGTGGCATCAAGCGACACGGACACCCGCCCGTGGTGCAGCATTGCCACGCGCGACATCCGCCAGGCTCATCAACCCCACGAAGGCAGGATTGGGATGAAGTATGACGCGAGTCGGGATGCGGTCGAGATAGCCCCGCATCCGCCCTTTGGACACGAACTGCTCGCGGAAGGCCGAGCCCGCCAGGTGATCGACGAACCGTGGAACGATCCCGCCGCCGATATAGACACCGCCGCGCGCACCAAAGGTCAGCGCAACGTCACCGGCGACGGCGCCGAGGAACGCACAAAAGGCATCGACGGTCGCGCGGCAAATCGGAGAAGATCCGTCGAATGCCGCCTCCGTCACGTCGCTCGGCGTGAGGCGCGGTGAGGCGCAGCCCTCAAGCTCGGCAATTGCCTGATGAAGGTTGACCAGGCCCTGTCCTGACAGGACGCGTTCGGCCGATACCCGGTCGAAGCGTCGACGCAGGATGGCGATCAGGCGGTCCTCCCGATCACTGTTGCCGGCGAGCGAGACATGCCCGCCCTCACTCGTGACCACGCAACGGCCGGCGGGGCCGACGACCAC
>Ga0068856_100002938_pt1 | contig 17467 bp, 16 predicted proteins | sample KBSCornC62_FD_66595 | JGI IMG/M metagenome (GOLD analysis project Ga0068856, IMG submission 66595) | Corn rhizosphere microbial communities from Kellogg Biological Station, Michigan, USA - KBS Corn C6-2 | ecosystem: Host-associated > Plants > Roots > Rhizosphere > Soil ...
CGCGGCACCTCGCGCAGCGGGTGCAGCTCGGCGTCCGTCCTCGCCCACGAGTTCTGCACGGCGACCTGGGTGCCGAATTCCACGTGCGAGCGCAGCGTCGCCCGGAACCGCGGGTCGTCCGGCAGGCCGGCGGTGTCAGCGGCGGCCATGTAGAGGTCGACGAAACGCTGCCGCTGCTCCTCGGTGATGTTCAGGTGACGGTGCGCGTCGATGAGTGTCTGGAATCCGCCCAATTCGTTCGTATAGCGGGCAGGGCCTCCGAACGCCTCGACCTCGAACGCGGTCAGGTGCGGGACGTGATCGGCCTTGCCCTCGCCGAACAGCGGTTTCAGCAGTGGGTCGTCGAGGAGGCTGGCGTAAAAGATTTCGACGAAACGACGAATGGCCGGCTCGCCACCGGCGTATTCATAGATCGCGTCCACGTGTATCACCGTCGCACCCCCGCAGGGGAAGTGTCAACCGGCGCGCCCGGGCGGAATCGCATTCCAGATGTTCAGGTTCTGTCAATTGTTCATTCGGTCACACCGGCCCTGGCAGTGGCAGCCGGACCTCGAGCCACGTCTGCCCGGGGACCGACCGCGCCCGCAGGTCGCCGCCGTGCCGGGTGACCACGATCCGGCGGGCGAGGTCGAGGCCGAGCCCGGTGCCCTCTCCGACCGGCTTGGTGGTGAAGAACGGCTCGAAGATCCGCGGCAGGTCGACCGGCGCAATGCCGGGACCGGTGTCGCCGATCGCCACCAGCAGGCGCCCCCGGTCCAGCCGGGTCCGTACGGTCAGCCGGCCGGATCCGCGCATCGCGTCGACCGCGTTCTCGACGATCGCGGTCCAGACCTGGTTGAGCTCGGCCGGGTACGCGGGGATCCGGGGCAGCCCGCGGTCGTAGTCGGTGACCACCTCGATGCCGTCGAAGGTGGCGCGCAGCATGGTCAGCGTGGCGTCGAGCAGCTCGTGCACGTCGGCCAGCTGGTCGGGCGCGCGGTCGAGCTGCGAGTACTGCTTGGCCGCGGTGACCAGCTCCGAGATCCGCCTCACCGCGTCTTCGATCTCGTTCAGCAGTGCCTGCTCGTCGACCGCGTGCGCCAGCCAGCGCAGCACGCCGCCGAGCGCGTCGCCGCCGACCTGTCGCTCGATCCCGGTCGCCCAGCCGACGTCGAGCCCGGCCGCCGCGAGCACCGGAGCGAGCTCCCAGCCGTCCGGCACCGCCCGCGCGGACAGCCAGTCGGCGAGTTCGTCCTCGGCGTCCGCCGCGTCCAGCGGCCCGCGGGCCGGGCTGGCCGCCGCGGTGGCAACCGCCACCCGGCGCAGCTCTTCGGCGGCGCCGGGCGCGGCCGACCAGCCGGCGAGCAGCTCCGGTGCCTCCCGCCGGGTGGTGGCCAGCCGGTCCCGCAACGCCGCGACCGCCGCCACCGCCGCCGCGGCCGGGTTGTTCAGCTCGTGGGTGAGCCCGGCCGCCAGCGAGCCGAGCGCGGCCAGCCGTTCGCGCTGGCCGAGCAGATCGTTGGTGGACCGCATCCCGGACACGACGCCCTGGATGAGGTGCACGGCCATCGGGAACCAGCTCCGGACCAGTGCGGCCATGGCCGGCGCCTCGACCACGAAGAACTCGCACGGCTCGACCGCCAGCAGGCTGGTCAGGTACGGATCCCCGTCCGGCCCGCCGTAGAACCCGTTGAGCGCGCCGACGTAGACGCCGCGGCGGGTGGTGCGGTTCAGCTCGACGTCCTGCCGGCCGGACCGGCGGGTGACCGCGATCTCGCCGGACAGCAGCACGAAGCAGTGCGTGCCGGGCTCGCCCTCGGCGTAGACCGGGCCGGCCTCGATCCGGCAGATCGTGCCGACGGCGGCGAGCTGGTCGATCCGGTCCGCCTCCAGCTCCTCGAACAGGAACAGCGTGCGAAGCTCGGCCGTCGTGGCCGGGCGCACGGGCGCGAGGGCGGTCATCGGCCCATGGCGGCACGCCGAAGCCGTCCGCGGAAGGGCGCTCGCGCGTACTCCGGCAACTCGGGGCGAGACCGGCACGTCCTTCCGGCGCTTCGTTAGGTCAGACCATGCCGGTGGCCCGCAACGTGCTTCCGTCCCCACTCGGAAACACCGCCGGAACACCCGCCGGAACACCGCCGAAACACCGCCCGAAACATCGCCGGATCGAGGAGAAGAGCCATGCGGGCTGCCGTCATCACGCGGATCGACTCGCCGTGGGAACTGCGCGACGTGCCCGATCCGACACCGGGGCCGGGACAGGTCGTGCTGCGCATGCACGCCAGCGGCATGTGCTTCAGCGACGTGCTGGTGCATCACGGCCTGTGGCCGGTGCCGCTGCCGATCGTCGCCGGGCACGAGCCGGTCGGCGAGATCGTCGCCCTCGGGCCTGGGGTGACCCGGCTGCGGGTCGGCGACCGCGTCGGAGTGTCCTGGCTGCAGAAGGGCGAGGGCCGGTGCACCGAGTGCCAGAGCGGCCGCCCGCTGCACTGCGCGGACGGGCAGACCTGGATGAACCTCGGCGGCGGGAACGCCGAGTACATGCTCGCCTGGGAGGCCGGCTGCACGCTGCTGCCGGCGGCACTGTCCTATCAGGACGCCGCCGTCGCCTTCTGCGCCGGCTTCACCACGATGAGCGGGCTGCGCCAGGGCAACCCGCGTCCGGGCGACCGCGTCGCGGTGCTCGGCGTCGGCGGGCTCGGGCACATGGCCGTCCAGCTGTCGGCCGCGCTCGGCCTGGAGACGCTCGCGATCACCTCGTCGCCGGACAAGGCGAAGTACGCCAAGCAGCTCGGCGCCACCGACGCGGTCCTCGCCGGCGACGACCCGGGCAAGGCGCTGGCCGACGCGGGCGGCGCGGACATCGTGCTCACCACCACGACCAGCGCCGAGCAGGTCAACCAGGTCCTGTCCGGACTGCGCTACGGCGGCCGGCTGGTCACGGTCGGCATCACCGGCCCGCTGCACTTCGACGACACGACCACGCTGCTGTTCAAGCAGTGCTCGATCAAGGGTGCCACCCACGACAACCGCGGCGACCTGGTCGAGGTGCTCGACCTGATGGCGGCGGGCAAGGTCACGCCGCGCATCGAGACCTACCCGCTGACGCAGGTGAACTCGGTCCGGGACCGGGTCGAGGCCGGCCTGGTCCGCTACCGGGCGATCGTCGAGCTCGACTGACCGCCCGACCCCCTCTCTCTTTCGCTTCCGCGAATTCCGCGACACCAGGAGAAGACCATGAGCCGGAACGCGCTCTACCTCGGCCGGGACTGGACGGTCGAGCACGACCGTACCTTCCAGGCCAGCAACGCGGAGCTGAAGTACGCGGTGCTCGGCGAGGGCGAGCCGATCCTGTGCATCCACGGGACGACGGTCGCCGACAGCCTGATCACGCCGCTGCGGTTCTTCCCGCCGCTGCTCGAGAACTACCAACTCATCAGCTACTACCGGGCCGGGTACGGCGGCAGCACGCTGACCAAGGACAGCCTGTCGATCGAGGAGGGCGCCGAGCACGTCCGCGAGCTGCTCGACCACCTCGGCCTGGAACGCGCCCACATCATGGGCTTCTCGTTCGGCGGCGTGATCGCCTTCCAGTTCCTGCTCTCCCACCCCGAGCGGGCGCACTCGGCGATCCTGCTCGAGCCCTACCTGCCGCGGCAGGCGCCGGAGGCGGTGCAGGCCAACGTCGACGCCTTCATGAGCGCGATGGAGCTGTTCCAGGCCGGCGACAAGCTCGGCGCCGCGTTCCGCTACATGGAGGCGGTCTGCGGGCCGAGGTTCCTCGGCGCTGTCGAGATGACCGGCCCTCTTGACGTGTGGGACCGGGTGGCCGCCTGCGTGGACACCACGTTCACCGTCGACTTCCCGGCGATCTCGCAGTGGGGCTTCACGTTCGCCGGCGCGGACGCGTACCCGAGGCCGACCATGCCGGTGCTCGCGGCGATGGGCCTGGACAGCGAGGCCGCGATGCCAGGGTTCCGGGAGACCCAGCGGTTCCTCATGAACTGGCTCCCGCAGGCCGAGCGGGCCGGCATCCCTGGCGCCACGCACGGCATGCAGAGCATGAACCCCGTCGCCGTCGGCGAGGCCGCGTTCGCGTTCCTGCGGCGGCACCCGATGGACGCCCCGGCGGCGGCCGCGGCGCTGTCCGGGGCGGTGAGCTGACGATGGCCCAGCTCGAGTTCGTCCGCTTCCTGCGCGCGGTCCGGGACGACCCGGCCCTGCTCGCCGCGTACGACCGGCGGTCGCTCGCGCAGGTGCTCTTCCACGCACAGGGCGACGGCTTCGACTTCGACCGCGCCGATGCCGAGGAGGTCATCGGCCGGTTGGAGTACGACCTCGTGACGGTGGCCGACCGCCAGCCCTTCGACGGGTCGAGCTCGCTGTGGCGGTACATGTGGGGCCGGCGCTACCTCGGCTACCTGGTCGACCACGTGGTCCGCCGGTACCCGGAGGACCGCCTGGTCGCGGTCGCCGCCGGAGAGGTGGTGCCGGCATGACCGGGCAACTGGCATCGAGCGCGCGCGAGGGGTCGCGGCGCGAGCAGGCACAGCAGGCCAACGTGCTGGCCTTCCTGCGCTACCTGGGCGGCCGGCCGGAGCTGGTGCGCGAGCTGAAGACCCGGTCGAAGGACGAGGTGGTCGCGGTCGCCGCCGACCGCGGCTACCCCTTCGCCGCCGCGGACTTCGACGCCGTCGTGTGGGACGCCGAGGCCCGGCTGGCCGACCGCCGGGGTGAACGGTTCGACGGGCACTTCACGCTCTGGTCGACCCTCTGGGGCCGGCACTACCTGGAGATGCTCGTCGAAGACCTGCTTCCGGCGTTGACCGGGGGGCGGTCCCGATGAGCCACGACTACGTGATCGTCGGCGGCGGCAGCGCCGGCTGCGTGCTGGCCGCGCAGCTGTCCGAGTCGCCCGACCGCACCGTGCTGCTGCTGGAGGCCGGCGGCGACGACGACCGCCCGGCGGTGCGCGCCACCGACATCGGCTCGATGGTCTCCACCTGGGGCTCGCCGGAGACCAGCTGGCCGTACGCCACCGTGCCGCAGCCGGGGCTCGGCGGCCGGGTGGTGCCGCTGCCGCAGGGCCGGCTGCTCGGCGGCAGCTCGTCGATCAACGCGATGCTCTACGTCCGCGGCAACCGCCGGGACTTCGACGGCTGGCGGGATGCCGGCAACCCCTGCTGGGGCTACGCCGACGTGCTGCCCGCGTTCAAGGCCTGCGAGTCCTACACCTGGGGCGACCCCGCATACCGCGGGCGCACCGGGCCGCTGCACGTGCTCGACTACGCCGACCCTGCCGTCACGTCGCAGGCGTTCGTCGAGGCCGCCGCCGAGCTCGGCTACCGTGCCCCGGGCTGCCTGGAGACCTCCGACTACAACGGCTGCACCCAGGACTGCGGCGCGTTCTTCTACCAGTCGACCCGCACCACGCCGGACCGCCGGTGCAGCGCCGCCGACGCATTCCTGCGACCCGCGCTCGACCGTCCCAACCTGACCGTCCACACCGGAGCGACGGTCCGCCGGGTGCTGCTGTCCGGCGACCGGGCGATCGGGGTTGAGCTGTCGACCGGCGAGCGGATCGAGGCCGCGGCAGAGGTGATCCTCGCCGCCGGCACGCTCGCATCGCCCGCCCTGCTACTGCGCTCGGGCATCGGCCCGGCCGCCCAGCTCCAGGAGGCCGGTGTCGACCCGACGCTCGACCTGCCCGGCGTCGGCCGCAACCTCCAGGACCACCTGCTGCTCGGCGTCGGCTGGGAGTCCATTGTGGACCTTCCGGCGCCGGCCCTGCTGGCCGAGGCCGGACTGTTCGCGCGGAGCCGGACGCGCACGTCCGCCCAGAGTCCGGACCTGCAGTTCTTCGTCGGCCCCGTGCAGTTCATGGCCGACCGGTACAAGACCGACGGGCCCGGGTTCACCTTCGCGCCGATCCTGGTCCAGCCGGCCAGCCGCGGCACGGTCACCCTGAACCCGGCCGACCCCTTCGGGCCCGCGGTGATCGACCCGCATTACCTGGAGGAGTCCTGCGACCTCGAGGTCATGGTCGAAGGCATCATCATGGCCCGCGCGCTGGTGCACACCGCCGCCTTCGACGGCCTGCGCGGCCGGGAGCTGGCGCCCGGACCGGACGGCTGCGACCGGGCCGCGCTGGCCCGGTACGTGCGTGACAACGCCTCGACGGTCTGGCATCCGGCTGGCACCTGCCGGATGGGTCCGGGCGCGGGCGCGGTCGTGGACGCCCGGCTGCGGGTGCACGGCGTCACCGGGCTGCGGGTGGCCGACGCCTCGGTCATGCCCCGGGTCACGACCGGCAACACGAACGCCGCGACGATCATGATCGGCCACCGGGCGGCCGAGCTGATCACCGAGCGCGAGCTCGTCACCCAGAGCAGGGGAGGCCCGTCATGACCACCGCGTCCGGCTCGGTGTCCACTGTGGACGTGCTGGTGATCGGCGCCGGGGCGGCCGGCTCCGTCGTCGCGAGCCGGCTGTCGGAGAATCCCGATCTGCAGGTGCTGCTGCTCGAGGCCGGCACCGCCGGGATCACCGACGCCGTCCGCACCCCCTGGCGGTGGAACGAGGTTCTGCTCACCGACCTCGACTGGGCCTACATGAGCGAGCCGCAGCCGGGCATGGGGGGCACCCAGGTCTACTCGGCGGCCGGCCGCGGACTCGGCGGCACGTCGAACGTCTACCACATGATCCACACCCGCGGCCGCCCCGCCGACTACGACGGCTGGGCCGAGCAGGGCGCGACCGGCTGGTCGTACGCCGAGGTCCTGCCGTACCTGCAGCGGCTGGAGCGGCAGCGGGACGACACCAACCCGACAGCCGGGCGCAGCGGCCCGATCAGCGTCGTCAACGCGCGCGAGTTCGGCAGTCCGATCTCGCAGGCGTTCATCGACGCCTGTGTCGAGCTCGGCCACCCCAAGGTGGACGACTTCAACGCTGCCGACTTCGGCGCCGGCTGGCACCACGTCGACATCGACCCTGAGCTCGGCCAGCGGTGCGGCGCGTACGCCGGCTACCTGGCGCCCGCGCTCGGCCGGCCGAACCTGGCCACGGAGGTCGGCGCGCTGGTGACCGAGCTGCTGTTCGCCGGCCGGCGCTGCGTGGGTGCCCGCTACCTGCAGGACGGCCGGCTGCGCACGGTGCGGACCCGGCACGAGGTCGTGCTGTCCGCCGGCGCCATCCAGTCTCCGAAGGTCCTGCTGCTGTCCGGCATCGGGCCGGCCGCACAGCTCGCCCGGCACGGCATCGACGTCCGTGTCGACCTGCCCGGTGTCGGCGAGAACTTCCACGACCACCCGCTGATCATCGGCCCGATCGGCTACCTCGACCGGCCCGGCCCCGACCCGCGCGGGCAGGTCACCGAGGTCGCGCTGTTCGCCGGCTCCCGGCCGGGACTGCCGCTGCCGGACCTGGAGATCTGCCTGGTGCACCGGGCGCCCTTCGGCGAGAAGTTCTTCGCCAACGTCATCAAGCGGGTGCAGACCGGCCAGCCGGTCGCGCCGGTGGCGGAGCTGGTCGACCCGCACGTCGTGCTCAGCCTGCCCGGGCTGGTGCGGCCGCGTTCGCGCGGCCGGATCCGGCTCGCCGGACCGGACCCGACGGCGAACCCGCTGGTGTCGGCGAACTACTACGGCGAGCGGGACGACCTCGAGCGCACCACCACGATGGTCGAGATCGCCCGCGACATCTACCGCACCGAGGCGTTCACCTCGTCCTGGGGCATCACCGAGATCGCGCCCGGCCCGGCGGTGACGACCAGGGCGGAGCTGACCGACTGGGTGGTCGCCAACACCGGCTCCTACTACCACTTCGCCGGCTCCTGCCGGATGGGCGCCGCCGGCGACCCCGGCGCGGTCGTCGACCCCTCGCTCACGGTGCGCGGCACCACCGGGCTGCGGGTCGTGGACGCCTCGGTGATGCCGACGCTCGTGTCGGCCAACCCGCACACGACGGTCCTGATGATCGCCGAGCGGGCCGCGGAGCTCATCGCCGCGGACCTGGCCGCGTAGCCGAAACCCTCGTACGGAAGGGATCGCGATGATCCACCAGTTCATCCTCGCCGCGCCCCGGCCGGGCCTGTCGGCGAGCGAGTTCCAGGACTACTGGCTGCACGTCCACGCGGTGAACTACGCCAGCAAGATCCCGCAGATCACCCGCTACCTCATCGACAGCCGGCTGCCGGTCGAGGCGGCCGCGGCGGGCAACCCGGGGCTGCCGCACCAGGGCATCGCCGAGATCTGGCTGAACAACGAGGAGGAGCAGCTCGCCTCCCTGCAGACGCCGGAGTTCCTGCAGGGCGCGCGCAGGGACGAGCCGAACTGGGCCGCGTTCTGGCTGACGCTCGTGCTCGACACGACCGCGTACGAGGTCGTGCCCGGGCCCGCGCAGACCGGGAAGGACCCCGACTGGGTCAAGCTGACCGTGCTGTCCAAGCGGGCTCCGGGACTGCCGCTGGCCGAGTTCCGCGAGCGCTCCCTCGACCAGTTCGCGCCGGTGCTGGCCAAGACGCCGGGCGTGCAGCGCTATCTGCACGCGCAGACCCGCGACGGGTTCTACGGGTTCGGCGAGGCCGTGCTGGACGCGGTCGACCAGCTGTGGTTCGCGGACGTGCCGGCGATGCAGGCCGCCCTGGCCTCGCCGTACTTCACCGAGCAGGTGCGCCCGGCCCGCGCCGCGCTCACCGATCACGCGCACGTCTGGGCGCTCGTCGCCCGCGAGAACTGGGTCATCGGCCCGGAGGGGAAGGACTGAGATGACCACGAGCATTGAGCGCCTGTCGGCGCCTGCCGGCTACACGGCCGAGTTCACCGCCGCGGACCTGGACGGCCGCTGGCGCAGCCCGGCCCTGGCCGAGGTCTTCCCCGGCATCTGGGGGATCGACGACTTCTGGCTGCGCGCGCCGTTCTGGGGGATCCACTTCAACTCCTACAGCGACGGTGAGGCCGAGGGCCGGCTGTTCGAGCTGATCATCATGGGCACCTTCGCGCTCGCGGACCCGAGCACCGCGACGCCCGGCGCCCGGGACGCGAACTTCTCCCGGGTCAAGGTCGCGCTCTGCCTGCACGGCGAGAGCCTCGTCGATGTCGCCAACGGGGCCGGATCCGGCAACGGCGACTGGAAGCTCGGCGAGTGGCAGGACGTCACCTTCGGCGGCTGCACGCCGATAGACCTGCCCGGGATCGAGACCTGCCCGCTCGAGTACGACCTGCTCGGGCTCACCCGGTCCGGCGCCGCCGACGGTGCCGGCGACCTGCTCTGGTTCGGTCAGCGCCACCACGACGAGCTCGGCGGCATCTGTGACCGCCGTGCGCCGGGCCTGCTGCCCTACGCGGTCACCCGGGTCCTCGACGATCCGCCGCGGGTCGGCCACGGCGCCGACTTCGGCCCCGCCGACTGGACCCGCCTGACCTCGACCACCCACTCCGCCACGCCGGGAGGACAAGCGTGATCACGACCCAGGCGGCCGTCATCGAGGGCGCCGGCGCCCCGTTCACGGTCCAGGACGTCGAGCTGGACGACCCCCAGCCGAACGAGATCCTCGTGCGGCTGACGGCGGCCGGCATCTGCCACACCGACCTGACCATGAAGGCCGGCCACATCCCGTTCCCGCTGCCGGGCGTGCTCGGCCACGAGGGCACCGGCGTGGTCGAGGCGGTCGGCGCCGCGGTGACCAGGGTCGTGCCCGGCGACACCGTGGTGATGACCTTCACCTCCTGCGGACACTGCCCGTCCTGCAAGTCCGCGCACCCGGCCTACTGCACCACGTGGATCCCGACCAATCTCATCGGCGGCAAGCGGGTCGACGGCAGCTCGCCGATCAGCCGCGCCGGCCAGCCGCTCGGCGGCCGGTTCTTCGGGCAGTCCTCGTTCGCGCGGCACGCGATCGTCGACGAGCGCTCGGCGGTGAAGATCCAGGAGGATCTTCCACCGGAGTTGCTGGCCCCACTGGCCTGCAGCATCCAGACCGGTGCGGGCGCGGTGTGGAACACGCTGCGGCCGGAGCCCGGCTCGTCCGTCGCCGTGCTCGGCGTCGGCGCGGTCGGCGTCGCCGCGATCATGGCCGCCTCGCTCTCCCCGGTCCGGCAGATCATCGCGGTCGGCCGCGATCCCGAGCACCTGGCCGCCGCGGAGAAGTACGGCGCGACCCACACGCTGAACACCTCGGAGGTCGAGCTGGCCGCCGGCCTGCGCGACCTCACCGGCGGAGCGGGCGTCGACAACGTCGTCGAGGCGATCGGCAACGCCGACCTGCTGCGCGCCTCGATCGAGGCGCTGGCCACCCGCGGCTCGGTCGCCGTCGTCGGCGCCCCGCCGTACGGGGTCGAGGTCTCCCTCGACGTGCACCGGCTGCTGCCGGGCCGGCGGGTCCTCGGCGTCTGCGAGGGCGACAGCGACCCGGAGCAGCTGATCCCGCTGCTGGCCGGCCTGGTCAAGAGCGGCCGGCTGCCGATCGCCCCGCTGATCCGCGAGTACGCCTTCGACCAGATCGAGGCCGCGGCGAGCGACTTCGCCGGCGGCCAGGTGACCAAGGCCGTCCTGCGCTTCGACGCCTGATTACGCACCGTCCACAGAGGAGAGACGAACGATGGAGATCTTCGACCTCGGCGACCTGGCGCTCGGCTCCGGCGAGACGCTGCCGGACGCACGCCTGGCGTACCAGACCTTCGGCGAGCTGAACGCCGAGAAGGACAACGCGATCCTGTTCGCCACCTTCCTCGGCGCTCCGGCCGAGGTCCTGACGGCGTGGATCGGCGAGGGCCGCGCGCTCGACCCGACCCGCTACTTCATCATCCTGCCGGGCCACTTCGGACTGCCGCCGTCGTCGGCACCGAGCACCACCGACGCCGGCGACTTCCCGGCGGTGTCCATCTCGGACGACGTCGACGCCCAGCACCGGCTGGTCACCGAGGTCTTGGGCATCGACAAGCTCAAGCTGGTGCTCGGCTGGTCGATCGGCGCCCTCCAGGTCTACGACTGGGCCGTCCGGCACCCGGAGACGGTGGGCGCGATCGCGCCGATCGCCGGCGCCCCGACCCCACCGCCGTGGACCAAGCTGTGGCTGCAGACGGTGATCGAGGAGTCGATCACCACCGGTCCGGACGCGGAAACCGGAATGACCAACGTCGCCCACGGCTCCGCGCTGACCGCGCCGCCGCGGACGTTCTACGTCGACGGCGACGACGTCTACAAGAACCTCGGCTTCGGCAGCGTGCAGGAGTTCGTGGCCGGGTTCTGGGAGGGCTTCTGGCTCCCGCAGAACCCGCAGGACGTGCTGGTCCAGGCTCGCAAGGCCCGCACGTCCCACCCGGGGCCGGCGGACAGGTCCATCCCCGAGCTGCTCGGCACGATCACGGCCCCGACCACGGTCGCCGCGTTCACCGGCGACAACCTGTTCCCGCCGGTCGAGTCGCAGAAGTTCGCGGACGCGATCCCGGGCGCGACGTTCACCGAGATCCCGAGCATCTTCGGCCACCTGGCCACCTTCGGCCTGTCCGAACAGGACGTGAAGGCCATCGACGGCGTCATCCGCGACGCCCTCGGCGACTGAGGGAGATCCCCGATGAGCAAGAAGATCCTCGTCGTGCTCAGCGAGTACGGCTACTGGGGTGAGGAGCTGCTCGGCCCGCTGGCGGCGTTCGACCGCGAGGGCTACCGGGTGGACTTCGTCACCGCCACCGGCAAGCGGGCGCACGCGCTCCCGCCGAGCCTCGACCCCGGCTACGTCGACCCGCCGCTCGGCCGCGGCGTCACCACGCCCGCGGTCGCCGTCGCCGCCCGCGAGCTGGACGAGTCCGACCGCCTGGACAGCCCGCTCGACCTGCGCGAGCTGATCCCGGACCGGCCGTACGCCAGCGTCTCGGAACCGCTGCGGGCGATGGAGAAGTACTACCGGGAGCTGGCCGCCGCCACCGACGAGCTGGTCGCCGGCAAGGACGCGTACGACGCGCTGACCATCGTCGGTGGCAGCGGGCCGATCGTCGACCTGGCCAACAACGGCCGGCTGCACGAGCTGATCCTGGCCTTCGTCCGGGTGGACAAGCCGGTGCTGGCCGAGTGCTACGGGGTCGCCTGCCTCGCCTTCGCGCGCGACTGGGAGGACCGGGCCAGCATCATCGCCGGCAAGCACGTCACCGGCCACTGCAAGGAGTACGACTACAAGGACGGCACCGGGTTCCTGCAGACCGACTTCAACATGGGACCGCCGCCGTACCCGCTGGAGTACATCCTGCGCGACGCCACCGGCCCGGGCGGCCGCTACATCGGCAACGTCGGCAAGGAGCGCTCGGTCGTCGTCGACTACCCGTTCGTCACCGGACGGTCCACTCCGGACTCGTTCCTCTCCGGCCAGAAGCTCGTGGAGGTCCTCGAGTCCGGCCTGCGCCGGTTCGGTTGGTAGAAGGAGCATTCCGATGACCGAGCGCCCGGGCAAGGTCGCGCTGTTCGAACAGTTCCGCGCGGACGGGTTCACCCACCTGTTCGGCAACCCCGGCACGGTGGAGCAGGGCCTGCTCGACGTCGCCGAGCAGACACCCGACCTCGACTACGTCCTCGCCCTGCAGGAGTCGGTCGCCCTCGGGATCGCCGACGGGTACGCCCGGGCCACCGCCGGGCCGGCGCTGGTGCAGCTGCACACCGGCGTCGGTCTCGGCAACGGCATCGGCATGCTCTACCAGGCCATGCGGGGGCACTCCCCGCTGGTCGTCGTCGCCGGCGAGTCCGGTGTCGCCTACGGCGCCCTGGAGGCGCAGATGGCGGCGGACCTCGTCGCCATGGCCCGCCCGGTGACGAAGTGGGCGACCCGGGTCGTGCACCCCCGATCGGTGCTGCGGGTGATGCGCCGGGCGGTGAAGGTCGCGATGACCCCGCCGCGCGGGCCGGTGTTCGTGTCGCTGCCGCTGGACGTGCTCGACGAGCTCACCGACGAGCCCGTCGCGCCGAGCACGGTGCCGACCCGGTCGGTCACGCCGGTGCCGGCCGAGCTCGCGGAGGCGGCCGAGGTGCTGCGCTCCGCGAGCCGGCCGGTGATCCTGGTCGGCGACGGGGTGTCGGTCTCCGCCGCCCAGGGCGAGCTGACCCGACTGGCCGAGCTGCTCGACGCGCCGGTGTGGGGAGTGGACTCGTCCGAGGTCAACATGGACGCCACCCACCCGCTCTGGCGCGGGCTGACCGGTCACATGTTCGGGCCGGACAGCGCCCGCGCGGTCGCCGGCGCGGACGCGGTGCTCGTGGTCGGCACCTACCTGTTCCCGGAGGTCTTCCCGCTGCTGGCAAGCCCGTTCGAGCCGGGAGCCAGGATCGTGCACATCGATCTCGACGACCACGAGCTGGCCAAGAACTTCCCGGTCGACGTGCCGCTGGTGGCCGACCCGCGCCCGACGCTGGCGGCGCTGGTGGAGCTGCTCGGCGGTCCGGCCGGCCCGGCGCCGGCGGTGGGCACCGGCCCGCGGCCGCTGACCGAGCCCGCCCCGGACGCGCCGCTGCTGGAGCGGTTCGCGGCCGCGCTGGCCGCGGCGGCGCCGGACGATCTCGTCGTGTTCGACGAGGCGCTGACCGCCTCGCCCGCGCTGGCCCGGTACCTGCCGGCACGGACGCCGGGCGGCTACTTCGCCACCAGGGGCGGTTCCCTGGGCGTGGGGATTCCCGGCGCGATCGGCGTCAAGCTGGCCCGGCCGGAGGCCACCGTGGTCGGCTTCACCGGCGACGGCGGCAGCATGTACACGATCCAGGCGCTCTGGACCGCCGCCCGGTACGGGGTCGGCGCCGGATTCGTGGTCTGCAACAACGGCCGCTACCGGCTGTTGGACGACAACATCGAGCGCTACTGGCGGGACAGCGGCACCGCCGCGCACCCGCTGCCGCGCTCCTTCGACCTGTCCAAACCGGAGATCGGCTTCGTCGAGCTGGCCCGCGGGCTCGGCGTCGAGGCCACCCGGGTGGAGCGGCCCGACCAGGTGGCCGCCGCCGTCGACCGGCTGCTGGCCGCCGATGCTCCGTTCCTCGTCGACATCGTCACCGCCTGAGGGGTGCCCGGCATGGACGATCTGACCCGCCGCGAGAACGGCCGGCTCGCCGGCCGCACGGTCGCGATCCTCATGGAGAGCGACTACGTCGAGCCGGAGATCCAGTACTACCGCCGCCGGTTCGCCGAGGAGGGCGCGCGTGTCGAGTTCCTCACCCGGCTGTGGGGCCAGGCGTCGATCACGTTCACCGGCCACGAGTTTCGCGAACCGTTCACTGTGGACGGTGACCTCGAGGCCGTCGACGACCACCGGCTGGCCTCGTACGCGGCGCTGATCGTGCCGTCGGGCATGCTGTCCGACCGGCTGCGTTACACCGAGGACGTCACCCGGATCTCGCCCGCGGCCGGCCTGCTCGACCGCGCGTTCGGCACCGCCGGCCTGCTGGTCGGGATCATCTGCCACGGGCTGTGGCTGGCCGCGCCGATCCCGGAGCGGGTTCGCGGCCGCCGGCTGACCTGCCACAACAACCTCGTCGCCGACGCCCACAACATGGGCGCCCGCTACCAGGACCAGGACGTCGTCGTCGACGGCGACCTAGTCACCGGGCGAAGCGCCGCGCACTGCCACCTGTTCGCCCGCACCATCATCGACCTCCTGGCGGCGCGGGCCGACCTGCACGCCGTCAACGGGACGGCCCGACTCCTGCGGAGCTCGCTGTGACCGACGCACAGGCCCCCGACTTCAGCTTCTCCGACCTGGTGGCCGGCTATGTCACCGGCTTCGACCCCGAGCGCCGGCAGGTCGATCTGCGCACCAGCGGCGGTGGCACGGTGCGGGTGCGGCTGGACGACATGACCTCGGCCGAGTTCCTGCGCAATCTCGGCGAGCCGTACGTCGACGCCTCCGCCCACCTTGACGACCTGCTCACGCCGGGCACCCAGCTGTTCGCGTACGGGGTGATCTACCCGGAGACCGGCGCCGGCCGGCTGGACGCCAAGCGGATGGTGCTGCTCGGCCGCCGGGCCGGCGACTACAACTTCGAGGACCCGGGCTGGTGGCGCCAACAGCTCGGCGAGATCGCCCGGTTCTACCGGCGGGCGCAGTTCGGCGAGGGCGCGATCGACTACCGCGACTACCGGACGATGCTGCGGCTGGGCGGGGAGAAGACCGACAAGCACGTCCAGGAGACCGACACGATCTCCCGGCTGGTCTACGGCATGGCATCGGACTACCTGCTGTCGGGCGACGAGGACCACCTCGCGGTCGCCGAGCGGGGCGTCGAGTACCTGCGCGACCACATGCGCTTCGTCGACCGGGACGAGGACGTCGTCTACTGGTACCACGGCATCGACGTGGACGGCGACCGCGAGCACAAGCTGTTCACCTCGGAGTTCGGCGACGACTACGACGCGATCCCGATGTACGAGCAGATCTACGCGCTGGTCGGGCCGACGCAGACGTTCCGGGTCACCGGCGACCAGCGCATCCGCTCGGACATCGACGGCACGCTGCGGCTGTTCGACCGGTTCTTCCGGGACCCGGAGCGGAGCGGCTTCTACTCGCACATCGACCCGATCCTGCTCAGCCCGCAGCACGAGTCGCTCGGTCCGAACCGGTCGAGGAAGAACTGGAACTCCATCGGCGACCACGCCCCGGCGTACCTGTTCAACCTCTGGCTGGCCACCGGTGAGCAGCGCCACGCCGACCTGCTCACCGAGATGTTCGACCTGGTCTGCGAGCACTTCCCGGACGACGCGACCAGCCCGTTCGTCCAGGAGCGGTTCCACCGGGACTGGTCGGCCGACCGCGGCTGGGGCTGGCAGCAGGACCGTGCGGTGATCGGGCACAACCTTAAGATCGCCTGGAACCTGATGCGGATGACGGCGGTCGCGGACAAGCCCGAGTATCGCGCGCTGGCCGAGAAGATCGGCCGGGTCATGCCGGCCGTCGGCAGCGACCAGCGTCGCGGCGGCTGGTACGACGTGGTCGACCGCACCCTTGCCGAGGGGCAGCGGCAGCGCCGGTTCGCCTGGCACGACCGCAAGGCCTGGTGGCAGCAGGAGCAGGCGATCCTGGCGTACCTGATCCTGGCCGGCGAGACCGGCGATCGGGACTTCCGCCGGCACGCCCGGGAGGCCGCCGCCTTCTACAACGCCTTCTTCCTCGACCACGACGAGGGCGGCGTCTACTTCAACGTGCTGGCCGCCGGGATTCCCTACCTGCTCGGCAACGAGCGGCTCAAGGGCAGCCACTCGATGAGCATGTACCACTCGGCCGAGCTGTGCTATCTCTCCACCGTCTATACGCGACTGCTGCTCACCGGCGACCCGCTGACGCTCCACTTCAGGCCCAAGCCGGGCTCCTTCGTGACCGCGCCGGGCGGCGACCGACTGCTGCGGGTCAGCCCGGACGCGCTGCCCGCCGGCCGGGTGAAGCTCGACTGGGTCGAGCTCGACGGCCGCCCGTACGGCGCCTTCGACGCGGACGCGATGACCGTGAAGCTTCCCGAGACCGAGTCCGACCTCACGGTGCGGGCGCACCTGGTGCCCGTCACCGACGACTGATGCGAGGACCCTGCCATGCACATCGCTGAGTACTCCCGGGGGCCGGCGACGGTCGTCGAGCTCGCAGGCGAGCTCGACAGCCTCACCGCGCCGGCGGCGCGGGAAGAGCTGGTCCGGCTGGCGAGCTCCGGCGACCCGCTGCTGCTGGATCTCACCAAGACCACGTACATGTCCAGTGCGGGGCTGCGGGTGCTGCTGCTGGTCTACCGGCAGGCCATCGGCTCGGGTACCCCGGTGGCGCTGGTGGGCCTGCCGCAGCTCATCCACGACGTGATGGCCGCGACCGGCTTCATCGACTTCTTCACGATCGCGGACACCGTCGAGGACGGGCTCGACGTGCTGGTCGGAGCGCAGCTGTGAGGAGCGGGAGATGAGCGAGCAGGCGGTGCAGGCGCCGGCGCTTGACCGGATCGACGACTACCCGACGCAGGTCATCGCCGGGCTGTCGGTCCGGATGGGGCGGCCGATGCCGTTCGGCGCCACCCGGGTCCCGGGCGGCGTGAACTTCTCCGTCTACTCGAACCGGGCCAGCGCGATGACGCTGGTGCTGTTCCGGCTCGGCGAGCAGGAGCCGTTCGCCGAGCTGCCGTTCCCGCCGGAGTTCCGGATCGGTGGCGTGTTCGCGATGACCGTGTTCGGCCTCGACGTCGAGGCGTTCGAGTACGGCTACCGGGCCGCGGGTCCCGCGACGCCGGAGGTGGGAGACCGGTTCAACCCCGAGCGGGTGCTGTCCGACCCGTACGCGCGGATGATCGGCGGCCGGGCCGAGTGGGCCGTCCAGCCGGACTACTTCAACCCGTACGTCTACCGGTCCCGCCTACCGCTGGAGGACTTCGACTGGGAGGGCGACCGTCCACTCCGGACACCCCTGCGCGACATGGTGATCTACGAGGTGCACGTGCGCGGCTTCACCCGGCACCCTTCGTCCGGAGTGGACGCCCCCGGCACCTA
>Ga0068856_100002939_pt1 | contig 17465 bp, 10 predicted proteins | sample KBSCornC62_FD_66595 | JGI IMG/M metagenome (GOLD analysis project Ga0068856, IMG submission 66595) | Corn rhizosphere microbial communities from Kellogg Biological Station, Michigan, USA - KBS Corn C6-2 | ecosystem: Host-associated > Plants > Roots > Rhizosphere > Soil ...
AACCGGGCATTTGCCGGGGTCGCCCTACTTCGACTGGGCGTCGTCCAAGCGCCGTGCGGCAGCACGATTCGCATCCGAGGTAGGGCGGCCAGTCCCTTGGCCGCCGACTTTGAATTTTCGGGTTAGGCCGTTCGACCAAGCCGGATGTCGGAAACAAAAAAGCCCCGGCTTGGCCGGGGCTTTTTTTGAAGTTCAGTTGGACTGGATGTCTCCAGGACCTTAGGCCTTTTCGACCTGCCAGTACTCGAGTTCGACGGGTGTATCGCGGCCGAAGATGCTCACCGAGACACGCAGCTTGCCGCGCTCCGGATCGATCTCCTCGACGATGCCGTTCTGGTTCTGGAACGGGCCGTCTGCCACCTTGACCTTGTCGCCGACTTCGAATTCGATCTTCGGCTTCACGCTGTCTTCGCGCTCCTGCATCTGCGCGAGCATGCCGTCGACTTCCTTCTTCCGCATGGGAATCGGGCGGTCCTTGGCACCGGCAAAGCCGATCACGCCGTTCGTCTCCCGGATGAAATACCATGCGCGATCCACGAGCTGGTTGTTCTCATCCAGCAGGTGCATGTTTACGATGATGTAGCCGGGGAAAAACTTGCGCGTCGTCTCGGTCTTCTTGCCACGCTTGATCTCCTGCACCCGCTCGGTCGGAATGACGGCGTCGAAAATGACGTCCTCCATTTCCTCGCTCTTGATGCGTTTCTTGATGTTATCGAGCACCTTGCTCTCCTGTCCGGAGAGGACGTGCACGACATACCACTGATCTCGTGGGGCTAGACTCATGAATACTACAGTCTCGTCAAAAAGTTGACGATGTTAACCAAAATGACGTCGAAGAACGCAATGTAACCGCCAATGATGAGCATGGCGATGATCACGACGACTGTGGAATCCCACAGCTCCTTGTAACGTTTGAATCCCTTTTCATTGGGATCCCAAGGCCACGAGGCTTTCGCGAGTTCACCGCGGACTTCGGAGGTGAAGCGTCCTACTTTTCCAAACATGCTATGAGATTATTGCGAGGTCGTTATGTATAGACGCTTCCAAAAGATACAGGCCAGGAGGGACTCGAACCCCCAACAAACGGTTTTGGAGACCGCTACTCTACCAATTGAGCTACTGGCCTATGTCAACAAAATGGCGATCCCGAATTAGTCGAGGATCTCGGCCACGCGACCGGCGCCGACGGTACGACCACCTTCGCGGATAGCGAAGCGGATGGTCTTCTCCATGGCGATGGGCGTGATGAGCTCGACTTCGATCGAAACGTTGTCACCAGGCATAACCATCTCGACGCCCTCGGGCAGCTTGATGGAGCCGGTCACGTCCGTCGTGCGGAAGTAGAACTGCGGGCGATAGTTCGAGAAGAAGGGCGTGTGACGGCCACCTTCGTCCTTGGAGAGGACGTAGATCTCTGCCTTGAACTTCTTGTGCGGCTTGATCGTGCCGGGCTTGGCGATCACCTGTCCGCGCTCGATGTCGTCCTTCTTGATACCGCGGAGGAGGATGCCGACGTTGTCACCAGCACGCGCCTCGTCGAGGAGCTTGCGGAACATTTCGATGTCGGTGACGGTCGTCTTGGCCGTGGGCTTGATGCCGACGATCTCGACTTCTTCCATCTTCTTGAGGATACCGCGCTCGACACGACCGGTGGCGACGGTGCCACGGCCTTCAATGTTGAACACGTCTTCGATCGGCATGAGGAAGGGCTGATCGACCGGGCGCTCGGGAAGCGGGATGTACTCGTCCACAGCCTTCATGAGCTGCTCGATGCACTTCTCGTACTCGGCGTCGCCGTTGAGAGCCTTGAGGGCGCTGCCCTTGATGATCGGGATTTCGTCGCCCGGGAATTCGTAGCTCGAGAGGAGCTCGCGGACTTCCATCTCGACGAGCTCGAGGAGCTCCGGATCGTCCACCATGTCCACCTTGTTGAGGAAGACAACCATGGCCGGCACGCCGACCTGGCGGGAAAGAAGGATGTGCTCGCGGGTCTGCGGCATCGGGCCGTCCGCCGCGCTCACGACGAGGATGGCGCCGTCCATCTGGGCCGCGCCGGTGATCATGTTCTTGACGTAGTCGGCGTGGCCGGGGCAGTCGACGTGCGCATAGTGACGATTGTCGGTCTCGTACTCCTGGTGCGACGTATTGATCGTGATGCCACGCTCTTTTTCCTCGGGTGCGTTGTCGATGTCCTCGTATTTACGCGCCTGGGCCTTGCCCTGCTTCGCGAGCACGGTGGTGATCGCGGCGGTGAGCGTGGTCTTGCCGTGGTCCACGTGGCCGATCGTGCCGATGTTCACGTGGGGTTTTTCTCGCTTGAAGGTGTCTTTAGCCATCTTGTTTCGTTGAGTTGTGTGGGTGGATCGCGTCGCGTAAATCGTGGAGCCCACGACCGGGATTGAACCGGTGACCTCGTCCTTACCAAGGACGTGCTCTACCAACTGAGCTACGTGGGCATCGGGGCACTCTGGCCGTTGTGGGTTTTTGGATCCGCGAGCGGTCCGTTCAACTTCGCCAAAAGGGTGAAAGGCCCCGCCCGTATCCCCTTATCGAGAACGGCGAAACCCTTTGCCTTTTCGGCGAAAATTGAACCGCCAAAATACCGAAGCGCCAAATCGTGTCAAAAGAAAAAGCTCGCAGCCACGCGTCGAAATTCCCGAGCGGAATTACGGATATTTCCAAAGCGCCCCCTCGTGGGCCGCGCAGCCAGCATTTCAGCGGTTCTGCGGCCGATTCATTTTCGGCTGAACTCTCTCGAAATCAACCCGGAATCGATTCAGCGCAAAATAAGAATCAGTCTCTCGTTGCCTCATCCGGCATGACGCGGCAAGCTTTGCGCGTGGACGTTTCTGCATTGCGACAGGATTACCGCTCCGGCGAATTGCGCCGTGGCGCACTGGATCCCGACCCGATTTGTCAATTTAAAAAATGGTTCGATGAGGCATGTATAGAGCCTCGTGTGGAGGAGGCCAATGCGATGACCCTGGCGACCTCGGGAGCGGGAGGAACCGTGCGAGCGCGCACCGTCCTGCTCAAGGGGTATGATTCCGAGGGATTCCGATTCTTCACGAACTATGAAAGCCTGAAGGCGAGGCAGATCGAGGAGAATCCCCGGGTGGCCCTCTTGTTCTTCTGGGCGGCGCTGGAGCGGCAGATATGCATCCAGGGCACGGTGCGAAAGACCTCTCGCGAGGAATCAGCGGAGTATTTCCGCCAGCGTCCTCTCGCCAGTCGGCTGGGTGCGTGGGCCTCGAATCAAAGCGCGCCGGTTGGCAGTCGTGAGGAGCTCGAGTCGAAGTATGCCGAGGTGGAGAAGCTTTACGCAGATGGGAACGTCCCCTTGCCGCCGAATTGGGGAGGCTACATCGTCCAGCCGGACAGCATTGAATTCTGGCAGGGGCGCACGAGCCGCTTGCACGACCGCTTCCGCTACACCCGCTCGGCCGACGGAGCGTGGTCGATCGAGCGCCTTTCTCCCTGAGCCCCACCCTTTCCAACCCATGAAGCGCGCATTCTCCGAACTCGCCGAAAGTGAAGTCCTTGCCCTGGCCATCGCCCTCGAAGAGGAAGACGGCCGCGTCTATGGACAGTTCGCCCAGCGACTGGCCGCGACCCATCCTGCCACGGCGGAGACTTTTCGCTGCATGCAGCAGGAGGAAATCTCACACCAGGAGCGGCTCACCGCGATGTATCGCGAGAAATTCGGAGAGAGCCTCCCGCTTATCCGCCGGCAGGATGTTCGCGGATTTATCACACGCCGACCTATCTGGCTGAACAAGCTACTGCCGATCGAGCGTGTGCGTTGCGAGGCCCAATCCATGGAAATGGAGACCCAGCGATTCTACGAAAAGGCGGCGTCGCGCAGCCGGGATATTGGCATTCGTGAGCTCCTGCTCCAGCTCTCGCGTGAGGAGGCCCACCATGAAGATCTGGCGACCGCGCTCGAGCAGAAACTCGAAGCCTCGGACATGCGCAAACAGGAAGACGCGGCCGAACGCAGGCAATTCGTTCTTCAAATCGTCCAGCCCGGCCTCGCGGGCTTGATGGACGGCTCGGTCTCTACCCTCGCCCCCGTCTTCGCAGCCGCATTCGCGACGAAGGATAGCTGGGATGCCTTTGTGGTCGGCCTGGCAGCATCGATCGGCGCGGGCATCAGCATGGGATTCGCCGAGGCCCTCTCGGATGATGGTGCGCTGAGTGGTCGCGGCCATCCCTATGTACGAGGCGGAGTTTGCGGATTGATGACCACATTGGGCGGCATCGGCCATACTCTGCCCTTCCTCGTCCCCGATTTCCGGCTGGCGATGGGCATCGCCATGGGAGTGGTCATTGTCGAGCTGGCTGCCATTGCCTGGATCCGCCACCGGTATATGGATACGCCATTGCTTCCTGCGATGGTGCAGGTCGTCTTTGGCGGCGTGCTCGTCTTCCTCGCAGGCGTCCTCATCGGCAGCGCCTAGCTCCAGAGGCGCGCCTGCGGTCGATTTCAAATCTCAAATTTGAAATTTGAGATCCGCCGCCCAGCAGGATTCATGATCTTGCCATGCGGGAACCGGCATTCCCGCTTGACCTTTGAGTGGCATTGTCGTCTTTACTCCACCCTTTGGCTGCGGCTATGCCGGCGGCCGCTCCACTCCGCCAATGAAACGCCGACTTTTCAGCCTCGTCCTCGCCGTCGCCTCCGTACTGGTTGCTCTTGTTTTTTCTCTCAAAGCGCAACAGCTGGGTACGACCGGATTGATCGTCAAGCAAATCGACGTGCAATTCGTTGGCCCGGAGAGCGTCACAAAGGAGCGCGTACTCTCCAATATCTCGACCCAGGTCGGCCAGCCCTATAGCGAGCGATCCGTCGAGGATGATATCCGCTCATTGTATGCGACCGGCGCGGTCTCGAATGTCCGTATGTACGGAGAGCCGTTCCAGGATGGCGTGAAAGTCACCATTCTCCTCCAGGGCCGCCCCATCATCTCGGAGGTTCTCATTGATGGTGCCCAGCAGATCGCCCAGACCCGCGTCCGCAAGGAAATCTCCACCAAGCCCGGCATGAGCCTGAGCGAGGAGAAGCTCGAGGATGACCGCCGTAAGATCCTCAAGCTCTACCAGGATCGCAACTACTCCGACGTGGACGTCCAGTACAAGATCGAGGACCTCCCCGACAATAAGGCTCGCGTGATCTTTGCCATCACCGAAGGCCCCAAACTCATCGTCAAGAAGATCACATTCATCGGAAACTACTCGGTGAAGGACAAGGATCTCCGCGCCGCAATGAAGACCAAGGTGCAGGACCTGATTTATTTCTTCGACAAGAGCGGCCGCCTGAGCAGCCAGCAGCTCGAGGATGATCGCGTCGCTCTCCGCCTGCTCTACCAGAATCGCGGCTTTGCAGACGCCGAGATCACCGACATCAGTACCCAGCCGCTCGACACCAAGAAATACGGAGTGGAGGTCATCGTGACCATTCGCGAGGGCGTCCAGTACCGCGTCAGCTCGGTATCCATCGAGGGAGTCAATATCGTGCCCGTGGATCGGGTGCGTGCCGCTCTCACCATGCGCGAGGGCTCCCTCTTCACGCCGAAGGGCATGACCACCGACATGAAGGCGATCTCCGACTTCTATGGCATGCGCGGTTACATCGAGGAGAACACCTCTCCACAGGTCACACCCTCCGGCCAGGGCTCGGTGGCGATCGACTATAAGATCGACGAAGGCATCCAGTCGTACGTGAACCTGATCAATATCCAGGGCAACTCGCGCACGAAGGACAAGGTCATCCGCCGTGAGCTCGCGGTGAAGCCGGGCGAAGTTTACAACAGCGTGCTCGTCGACGTGAGCAAGAAGCGACTCGATAACCTCAACTACTTCTCGAACGTGAGCATGACTCCTTCCGACACGATCGTGCCGGGCCGCAAGGACCTCAACGTCGTCGTCGAAGAGAAGCGTACCGGATCGTTCAACTTCGGTGCCGGATTCAGCACCATCGACAGCTTGATCGGATTCGCCGAACTCCAGCAGACGAATTTCGATCTCTTCGATTGGCCTCACTTCGTGGGCGGCGGCCAGCGTCTGCGCGTTCGCGCTCAGTACGGTATCCAGCGTCAGGACTACACGGTCTCGTGGACCGAGCCGTGGTTCCTCGGCTACAAGCTCTCATTCGGCGCCGAGGGCTACTACCACGAGGCGAACTTCCTCTCGCAAGTTTACAACCAGTCCAACCTCGGCGTCGCATTCAGCCTGCGCAAGCCGATCACCAGTTTCCTCGCAGCCGAGGGTGAGTACCGCGTCGAGCGGATCAACATCTTCAATGTGAACGACAGCTCCGCCGGCCAGTTCATCCAGGACTCTGCGGGCTACTACACCCGCAGCGCGCTCTCCGGCGGCCTCGTCTGGGACACCCGCGACGATCTCTTCCTCACACGTCGAGGAGACTACGTACGCCTCGGCGGCTTCGTCTCCGGCGGATTCCTCGGCGGCACGGTGCAGGACTACGGCATCACGCTCGATGCGGCCAAATACATCCTGCTGCCATGGGATACCATCCTTACCCTCAAGGGCCAGGTCGCCGTGGCGGACACCTGGAATGGAGCGACCAACAACAATCTGGGCGTGCCCATCTTCGATCGTCTCTACCTCGGCGGCTCGAATAACATGCGCGGCTTCGATTTCCGCGAAGTCGGACCGAAGGATAACTTTGGCAATCCGATCGGTGGCAGCAGCCTTGCTTTTGGCACAGCCGAGTGGAGCTTCCCCATTATCCCGCGCATCCGTGGCTCGCTCTTCACCGACTGGGGCTTCGTCAACTCCGGCGCGTATGACTTCTCCGGCTCCGCCGTGAATGCCGATATCGGCCTTGGCGTGCGCGTCGAACTGCCCGTCGGCCCGATCACGGTGGACTGGGGCTACCCGGTGATTCACGACCAGTGGAACAACAGCAGCGGAAAATTTAACTTTAACGTCGGCTACCAATTTTGAACGAATATACGCGCTGGCGGTCCAATTCCCACAGCGTGAAGGCCGACCAGCCCGCCCCCAATTTAAAATCCCAAACCCGAAACCCATGACCTATAAATCCATCCGCACCCTCCTCGTCGCCGCTTCGTTCTGCGCGATCGCTCCGCTGGCCCAGGCTCAGCTCAAGGTTGGTATCATCGACATGAACGGCGTCTTCACCTCGTACTATAAGACGAAGGATGCCGAGCAGCAGCTCAACCAGCAGCGCGCGGCCGCCAAGAAGCAGTTCGACGACCGCCTCGACACTCTCAAGAAGAGCATGGACGAGATCAACAAGCTCAATGGTGAGATCGAGCAGCCCGAGCTCAGCAAGGATGCCAAGGACGCCAAGGTCAAGGTCCGCGATCAGAAGGTCGCCGAGGCCCGTAGCCTCGACAAGGAGATCAGCGATTTCAAGGGTTCCAAGGAGCGTGCGCTTCAGGAGCAGTTCCTCCGCATGCGCAAGAACATCATCGACGACATCATGAAGGTCGTTAACTCCAAGGTCTCCGACGCGGGATACGATCTCGTGCTCGATAAGTCCGGCCTCAGCATGGGCCAGGTCCCGGTTGTCATCTACTCGCGCGACGATATGGACTTCAGCAAGGACATCATCGCCAAGCTCAACGCAGACGCCCCCAAGACGACGCCGGCTCCGGCTCAGTAAGCGACAAGGCCAAATCTCTCAAACAAAAAGGGCGCTCTTCGTGAGCGCCCTTTTTTTTATGCACATTCGCCTACCGTGCATTTCTCCCGTGACGCCCGCGGCATGACAGGTTAGCTTTTCGCGCTTCGCCCGATTTGGAAGGGCGACACATATAGGAGGGGTGGCAGAGTGGTCGATTGCGGCGGTCTTGAAAACCGCTGGGCCGCAAGGTCCCGTGGGTTCGAATCCCACCCCCTCCGCCATTAAATCTGCGAAGCAGATTCACCTCATCCAAGCGGCTGGGGTTCGAACGGAGTTCGACTGCCGCGCGCGAAGCGCGAGTCCGCTCAATGCGAAGCGCAGCGAAGCCTGATCGCAGGGCCGACTCTTGTCGGGCAATCCCACCTCCTCCGCCATTATTGCCCCAATTATGGGGCAATACATATTGCTGAGCCGTGGGATGACTGCAGGTCTGCCCGAGGCGGACAGTCTTTTGAATGTCCACACTTGGCAGGTTCCGCAGTAGGCGGAACAAAACGTGGTGCGACTGCCACCGCCGAACGCTCCCGGTCATCGAGACCGCGAAAGACCTCGGGCCCTGCGGCGCGCAGCCCCGAATGCCCAGGGTTTTGCTTTTTGACAATTGGCGACCCGCATGATGCCATCCGACCTATCGCCAGCCCCCCAAAAGATGTCGATTCCACACACTTTGCACGTGCGGCTCTCCTGTTGGATCGACTCACGGCATTGCATCGCGGCCGCCTCCGGGATGGAAAGTTCCTCCCTCGCAATACTCACGCACAGCGGTGTAGCTGAAATGGCCCCAAATCGGGTCTCCCCACCCTCATCTCACAATTAAACAATCCCACTGAATCTCACCCGCCATGAACCAGCCGACCATCCGCGAATTCCTGGCCGCCCCGGCGGACGCGCCCGCGCGCGACTGGCGCGAAGGCGACGCCTGGCTCGCCGGCGGCACCTATCTGTTCTCCACGCCCCTGCCGCATCTCCGACGCCTCGTCGATCTTACCACCCTCGATTGGCCCGCCATCACCGTGACCGATGGCGGTCTGGAAATCAGCGCCACATGCCGCGTCGTCGATCTCCACGCCTTTCAGCCGCCCGCCGAATGGACAGCCGGCCCGCTGCTTCGCCGATCCGTGGAATGTTTCCTCGCCAGCTTCAAAATCTGGCACTCGCAAACCGTGGGCGGAAACATCTGCACGTCGCTCCCGGCCGGACCGATGATCACGCTCACCTGCGCGCTCGAAGCTACCTACACGCTCTGGGGGGCGGCGGGCGATCGTCGCGAAGTGGCCGCCATCGACTTCGTCACCGGCAATAACCGAAACATCCTCCGCTCCGGCGAGCTGCTGCGGTCCATCTTCATCCCACATGCATCGTTGATGCGCCACTTCACCTTGCGACGGTTCACGCTCACCAAGGAAGGCCGCTCGAGCATTTTCCTCGTCGGCACGCTCGACCCCGCCAATGGCGAATTCCTCGTCACCGTTACCGCCTCCACCGCCCATCCCGTGCACCTGCGCTTCGCCGCGCTCCCGGAGGCCGCCGAACTCCGTTCCGCTCTGGATCGCACCATCCCGCACGACCTCTATTTCGACGATCCGAACGGCAGCCCGGATCACCGCCGTCATCTCACATACCACTTCGCCGAACAAATTCGCGAGGAACTCTCCTCCCTCACGCTATGAGCATCACGGTCAACGGAAAAACTTTCGCGCAAGAGCCCGCCCCGGGGCAATGCCTGCGCACATTCCTGCGCGAGCTCGGCTGGCATGGCGTCAAAAAAGGCTGCGACGCTGGCGACTGCGGCGCCTGCACTGTCTGGATGGACGGCCGCCCGGTCCACAGTTGCATCACCTCGGCCGTCCAGGCCCAACGCCATGCGATCACAACCATCGAGGGCCTCTCGGACGGCGACCACCTCCACCCGATGCAGCGAAATTTCCTGCTCGCGCCCGGCTTCCAATGCGGCTTCTGCACGGCTGGAATGATCATGACCACCGCGGGCATGACCGATGAGCAGCGTGCAGATCTCCCTGCAAATCTCCGCGGCTCGCTCTGCCGCTGCACCGGCTACCGCGCCATCCACGACGCGGTCCATGGCATCGCAAATATCGACGAATCCCCCGCCGCCGGCCAGGCAGTCGGTGCTAGTGCAGGCGCGGTGGAGGGATATGGCGTCGTCACAGGCTCCGTCGAATACACGATGGATCACAACATCGAGGGGCTCCTGCATCTCGTGGTCGTGCGCTCGCCCCATGCCCACGCCCGCGCCACTTCCATCGACACCTCCGCTGCGATGGCCATACCGGGCGTAGTTGCCGTTTACACGTGGAAGGACGTTCCGCAAAAACACTTCGATACCGCCACGCATGAGAACCACCTCGTCGATCCCGACGATACGCTCATGCTCGACCAGGTCGCCCGCTTCGTCGGCCAGCGGATGGTCGCCGTCGTCGCCGAGACAGTCGCTGCGGCAGAGGAAGGCTGCCGGCAGGTCCGCATCGAATGGGAGGTACTTCCGGCCGTTTTCGATCCCGAGGAGGCCATGCGCCCCGACGCCCCCGCGTTGCATGGGCACGAACGGCATTCGTTCATCCAGCACCCCGATCGCAACGTCCTCCTTGAAATTCGCGACGGACGCGGCGACATCGACCGCGGCTTCGCGGAAGCGGACGTCGTCCACGAGGCGACCTACACCACGCCGCGTGTCTCGCATGCCCACCTCGAGACCCACGGCAGCGTCACATGGATTGACGAAGCCGGCGTGCTCAACGTCCGCACCAGCACGCAGACCCCCTTTCCCACCCGCGAGAAACTCTGCTACCTCTTCGACCTGCCGTCCTCTGCCATCCGCGTCTTCACGAAGCGGGTCGGCGGCGGCTTCGGAGGAAAGCAGGAAGTGCTCACCGAGGACCTCTGCGTACTCGCTACGATGAACACCGGCCGCCCTGTGCAATGGGAATTCACGCGCGAGGAGGCTTTCTTCGGCGCCACGACCCGGCACCCGATGAAGGTCACTGTCCGCCTCGGCGCGAAGCGCGACGGCACGCTCACCGCAATGCACATGGACGTCACGTCGAACACCGGTGCCTATGGCAACCATGGCGGCGAGACGCTCTGGGCCTCCACGAACGCGATGAAGTGGTATCGCTGCCGCAACAAGCGCTACGACGGCCGCGCCGTCTATACCAATAACGTGCCCGCGGGCGCCATGCGAGGCTACGGAGCCGCCCAGCCGACCTTCGCCATCGAATCCGCAATCGACGAACTCGCCCGCAAGCTCGGCATCGACCCGTTCGCCATGCGTCGGCAAAATGCCGTCGGCCGCGGCGACAATTACGCCCTCGGCACGGCACCGACCGACGACGCTCACGGCGGCGCGCTCGAGGAATGCTTCGACCTCGTCGAGCAGGCCCTCGCCCGCGGCAATAGCGCGCCACCGCCGCCGGGCGAAGACTGGGTGGTCGGCACTGGCATCGCCATGTCGGCCTTCGAAACCTCGCCGCCCACTGAGCACCGCTCCGAGGCCTGGGCGTCGCTGCTCCCCGACGGCACCTACCGGATCAACAGCGGCACCTGCGAATTCGGCAATGGCACCACCACCGTCCATGCGCAATTCGCAGCCACCGCCCTCCGCACGACGATGGATCGCATCGCCATCGTCCACGGCGACACCGCCACGACCCCGTGGGACACCGGCGCTTTCGCCAGCACCGGCCTCAATATCGCCGGCAAGGCCGTCGCCCTCGCCGCCAACGGCTTGCGCGAGCGCATCCTCGAATACGCCGCCCGCCGCTGGCAAACGACGCCCGAGCACTGCGTGCTCACCGCGCACGGCGTCACCTGCGGCGAAAAATTCGTCAGCCTCGCCGATCTCTCCTCCGCCGCCGCAGAGGACGGCATCGCCCTCTCGCTGGCCCGCCGCGCATATGGCTCGCCGATCAGCAATGGCTTCAACGTCCACGGCACGCGCGTCGCCGTGAACCGCGTCACTGGCGAAGTCACCGTGCTCCAATCCATCGCCGCAGTCGATGCCGGCACGGTCGTGAATCCTGCTCAGGCGCGCGGCCAGGTCGAGGGCGCGGTCACGATGGGCATTGGCTTCGCTCTCACCGAGTGGTATCAAAACGGCCCCCGCGGCGAGGTACTCAACCCCGGCCTGCGCATGTATCGCATCCCGAACTACGCCGACACGCCGCGGATCGAAGTTCATTTCACGAGCGCCGCCGATGCCCACGGACCATTTGGAGCGAAGGGAGTCGGCGAACCACCCATCGATCCCGTCGCGCCCGCGATCGCCAATGCGATTCACGACGCCACCGGCGTCCGCTTCCGCGACCTCCCCTTCACACCGCCCCGCATCTACGCTCCGCTCCTGTCCCCGCGCACATGACCCGCAGTTGCCCTGTTCTGTCTTTCCGACAGGATCACTGCTGATCTGCCGACGGCGGACTCCTCATCGGTATTGGTCGAGTCCTCGGGCGCGGGAAAGTCGCCGAGTCTCAAAAAACGGCAACTTAAGCAGTGAACAGGGGTTGAAGCCAAAAAGGGGTGCATCACCCGTATCTCCCCGCTATCTCAAGTTCACCCTCCTCCAGGCAAACCGATCCCGGGATTGCCGGATTTATCAGTAGAAGTCGAATGAAGAATTTTTCCCGCATGCTTTGGATCGCCGCTGTCACCACAATGCTCCCGCTCGCAGGGGCGGTGGCGGAACAAACCCAGACGATTCTGACCGATCATCCGGTGGAACTGCGGGAGACGATCTCGCCGCAGGGATTCGTTCATCCGGGAATCAGCTGCGACGCCGAAACCCTCGCTGTCATGCGAGACAAGGTCATCCATGGCGTGTCCCCTTGGGTCGATTATTTCGAGGGTTTGCGCCGCACGCCGTACGCGGACTTGAAGGAGCGGCCCCGGCTTGTCCCACAGATCACGAATGACGCCGGCATTGCCGCGTTGGCCCATGATGCGCAATTGGCCTGGGGGCAGACCATCCTCTATGTCGTGACCGGCAACGAGGAATACCGCAAGACGCCGCTGGAGATCATCCGCTGGTATGGCTCCCGTACGGACAAGAGTTTCTTTCCGACCTATTTCACCGACAGCCACATCAAGATCGGCAAGTACGTCTATACCCTTTGCAGCGCCGTGGACATCCTGAGGTCGATTAAGCCCAGGGACCAGAGCCTCGCTGTGACGGAGCCGATGGTGGATGCGCTGCAGAAGTATTGCTTCTACCCCATCCGGAAGAACTGCATCGAGCGCAACGGGTATTTCATGAACCAGCATACCTATGCGATCATGGGTTATCTGGCGTCAGCGATCCTCGGCAACGAGGTCGAAGCCTACCGGCAAGCCGTGGAATGGACCACGGTGAACGCCTCCAGCGACAACCAGGGGCGGAATGGCTCGATCAAACAGCAGATCCGCTTGGTCACGCGAAACGACAAGACCGGCGAGTCCGTGGAGCCCCACCTGCAGGTGGTGGAAATGGGCCGGGACCAGGCTCATGCCGGTGGCGACATCGACAACCTCCTGATGATGTGCAAGACGATCGCATTCCAGGGTACGAAGGTGGATCCCGTCAATGGAACGGTCACCACGGCGAGCAATGGAGTTTCGCCCATTCACTTCCTGGACGATCGCCTTCCCAAAGGCGCGGCACTGTTCGCGAAATATAATCTCGGCTATGGCTTGCCGTGGACTCCTACATGGTCGGAGACCGCGAAGGACAACATGGTGACCTACGACCAGATTAGCTATTTCGGCCAGGGCTTGATCGGAGGCAACGGGTATCCCGCCGGCTACTACTATTACAAAGGCATCGGCCTCGATATGGAGTCGGGCCAGTATCGGTATATTAAGGCGGCTCTGGATGCCGGATCCGTCGATCGAGAGCAAGGGGTGAGGTCTGGGAAATATATCAACCAGCTTCACAACTATGCCTTCGATTTTTGGATCGGACTTCCCGCCTCGGCATCCGATGCCGCGCCGGACCCGGAGAAAGCGAAGCGCGCCCTGGCGACTCAGCTCCCCCCACTAAAGGTGACCCGCAATGGCCTTCCTGTAGATGGCCAGCAGTTCGAGTTTCAGTTCGTGGATTTATCCGCCCATGCCATGCCTGGCGACAGCTACCCAGGTTCGCCGGAAGACAAGCCCCTGCAGGTGATGCGGGATGCCGATGGCACGGGCTATGTGCGCATGATGCTCGACAAGAATCCGCGCACCCTCGTGGCTTTCAGCCATTTCCCGCGCGGCGCTGGATTGCGGGTGCGTTCCAGTTCCTTTGTAAAACTGAGCTTTTACCGCGACTGGAATTTTTCCCGAGGCTCCGCCCAGGAACTCTACGTTCCAGATACGAAGGGCAAGTGGATCGATGTACTTACCACATTCGATGGCCCCGGTCTGGAGTATATCCAGGCCACGCCGCTGGCGGGTTCCGCCACGATAGATTTCGACCGGGTAGACGTGGCGATGCCCTCCGTCTCTCCCCTCACCTTCGGATCCACCACCGACAGGCTGTCGATTCCTTCGTTCGTCGGCGCAAAGATCGATCAGGCATTCTCCGCCACGGGGGGAGAAGGTCCCGTGACCTACAGCGCGATGAATCTCCCTGCAGGCGCGAAATTCGACACCGCCACGGGCGCTCTCTCATGGACGCCATTGGCAGACCAGGTGGGTGACCATACGCTCTATATCGTTGCGCAGGCCGGCGATGTCCTGCGCACCCTGCGAGTGGATATCCATGTCGCCCGGGATCTGCAGGCGGCACTGGACGATGTCGCCCGCGCCTATAATCCCAGCCAGAGGTACGTCTCGGCGACTGTGCAGGCGTTCCAGGATGCCCTGAAATCCCGCAATCTTGCGGCGCTGAAGCAGGCTGCCGATGGACTGGCCCCCTTGAATCCGCACCTGCCTGACGGCACGCTGGACTACCGCAAGATCGCATCGACTCGCAAGAACTATGGGGTCAGCAAACTGGCCGATAATGACCGGTTGAGCTTTGGCGGCCTTTGGGGCTTCGACAAAAGCATCACCATGGATTTCGGAGCGCCGTTCAAGGTGAGATCCGATGCCTTCCGCATCCAGGCACGGAATGGTTTTCCGATCCGCGTCTGGGAGACAGTCGTCTATGGCTCCAATGATCGGAAGCACTGGACACTGCTCACCGAGAATGAGGCCCAGAACTCTGCCGACATGCAGACTTTGACAGTCAAAAAGGAGGAGCGCGGAAATGCCTACCGCTATCTCCGATTCTTCATGCCGGCCAAAGCGTACCCCATCTTCGAGATGGGAGAGCTACGGATCGTGGGTGAGCGCATCGAGGATTACAGCCCCACCTCTTGCGTAGCGTATATCAAGGGCTTCGACGACGGCACTTTCCGCCCGGATCAGAAGCTCACCAAAGCTGAGGCAGTCTCCCTACTGGCCGGTCTGGTGGATGATTATACCGACAAAGGCGCTTACTCCTGCGCCTTCGTCGATGTCCCTCGGAGCACACCTTATTTCGATGACATCGCTTATATGTCGAGCAAGGGGCTCGTGACTGCGGACAGCGATGGGCGCTTCCATCCGGATGCTCAGATCTCGCGGGGAGAGCTTGCTACCATCATGGCGCGTATGTGGGGATTGAAAAAGGATGACGGCCCCATACTCACGGATGTTGCCGCGGATACGCCGAATGCCGCCGAGATCCGCCGCGTGGCGCGCGAGGGTTGGATGACTGCGGATAAATCCGGCAAGTTCCATCCGGAAGCGCCGGTGAGCCGCGCGGAGTTCGTCGTCGCTGCGAATCGCTTGATCCAGCGCCCCGAGCCGCCGCACAAGGGGCTGCCGTCATTCTCGGATGTGAGCCCCTCCTATTGGGCCTATGACGACATCATGAAGGCTGCCAGCACGTATCCCGTGCAGACGACCTCCGCACCATCGGGAAAGAAAGCGGAAATCCACGCCGCTCCTTGATCCGCAGATGTCGTAGCTTGGCTCAACCTGCGGGATGGGACGCCATCACTCGCAATAGGCATCTCCGATGCTGGCCCTAGCGGTCTCGATGGCGCGGCTGAGGGCGATCGGCGTAATGGGCTTGGACAAGTAGTCATTCATTCCGGCATCGAGACATCGCTGGCGAATATCGCCGGATGCGTGGGCCGTGAGCGCGATAATATAGGGGTCAGTGGACGCATTGCCCTGTCGCGCGCGAATCCGACGCGCCGTTTCGAAGCCGTCGAGGCCCGGCATTTCCACGTCGAGAATGACGATATCGAACGGCCCAGTTTCGAGCGTTTCGATACATTCCGCACCCGTCCCGACCGTCATGCTTTCGTGGTGCATTCGCCCGAGCATGACCTGAAGCAGCCGCCGATTGAGCGCATGGTCATCGACGACGAGGAAACGAAGCGGCCGCTCGTAGCTGGCGAAGCGCTGCTCTTCGGAAGGCATTGCTATCCCAGCCTCGGGGCCAATGCCAAGGTGGAGCATACATGTAAAAGTCGAGCCGCGCCCCGGAGCGCTCTCGACCGAAATGGTTCCTTTCATCATTTCCGCAAAGCGTTTCGCGATCACGAGACCCAGCCCCGTTCCGCCATATTGATGCTGGATGTCTGCCGCCGCTTGCGCAAATGGCTGAAAAAGGGATTTCACCGCGGCGGAATCCATACCGATGCCGGTATCGCTCACGACCATTCGCAGCACACACTCGGATGCCCCGGCGTGCGGATCACGGTCGAACCGAACATCCACCTCACCCTCCGATGTGAACTTGATCGCATTCGAGAGAAGATTTCGCAGGATTTGGAGAATCCGGAGCTTGTCGCCCACGAGCACAGTCGGGATGTCTTCCGCACTCTGAAAGCTAAAGCCCAGCCCCTTGGCCTCGGCCTCGAGTTTCATGCCCATGCAGAGGGCGGCCACCTCCTCGCGAAAATCGAATGGCGCGGGAACAAGCGCCAAGTGACCAGCCTCGATCTTGGAGAAATCGAGGATCTCATTGATAACGGCCAGGAGATTGGCGCCGGATTGCGAGACGTAGCCGACGTATTCCTTCTGCTCTGCGTCGAGCGATGTGTGCTCGAGCAATTGCATGAAGCCGAGCACGGAGTTGAGCGGTCCACGTATCTCGTGACTCATGATGGCGAGGTAACGATCCTTTGCGCGGTTCGCCTCGATGGCCTCGGCTGCGGCCATCACATGTGCCTGCTCGGCCCGCTTGCGTCGGGATACGTCCCGCAGCCAGAGGATCTGAATACCCGAGTCGCGACGTTCTTTTCCCCGGAATGGGACGAGGGACATCTCGAAGCACCGGTCGCCACGCTCGACTTCCACCGGGCCCGACTGCACATCGTCGAGGGCATCCAGAATTTCGTCCCATTTTTCGAAGAGCTTGATGACCGGCCGTCCTTGGACTGCCTTGAGCGTCGTATTGAAGAATGCGGCGGCCGCCCGATTGATGTCCAATATCCGCCCTCTCGCATCGAGAACGATGAGAAAATCGCTGATGCGCTCGACGAGTTCGGACCGCACCACATAGCCGCGGAATCCCAGCCGATCGCCGAAGAGGATGATTCCCATCAGGACGTCGGAAAGAGCGAGGCTGGCCGGAGCGTAGTTCATCCCGACGGGAGCCAGGGCGCGAAGGTGGAAGAGAATGTCGAAGACAAGCGGGATCGCCTTTGCGACGAGGAAGGCGATACGCGCACGCCTCACCCAGGGAGATACCGTATCGAGTGAGCGGAGAAGGATTACGAAGGACCATCCTGCCAGGAGGTAACAATAAGCATAGAAAATCGCGTTCCATGGCCCGGAC
>Ga0068856_100002940_pt1 | contig 17462 bp, 16 predicted proteins | sample KBSCornC62_FD_66595 | JGI IMG/M metagenome (GOLD analysis project Ga0068856, IMG submission 66595) | Corn rhizosphere microbial communities from Kellogg Biological Station, Michigan, USA - KBS Corn C6-2 | ecosystem: Host-associated > Plants > Roots > Rhizosphere > Soil ...
GTAAGAACCGCTGTTGAGGTTATTACGCATACCGGTTCGGGATTTGCCGATACCTGCTGCGGGTTGGTGTTCTTCCTATTGGTCGGCAAATTCGTTCAGCGCAAAACGTATTATCATCTTTCGTTTGAGCGCGATTATCGTTCATTTTTCCCGGTAGCTGTGCAAGTAATTGAAAAAGAGGGTGGCGAAAGATCAGTACCGCTGTCGGAAATACAAGTCGGACAAAGAATTTTAATCCGAAATAACGAGATCATCCCTGCCGACGCGATATTGTTAAAAGGCGAGGGGAAAGTAGACTTTAGCTTCGTGACCGGGGAGTCTGTACCAGTAAATAAAATCTTGGGCGAAATTGTTTACGCAGGAGGCAGACAAACCGGTGAAGCTGTTGAACTGGAAGTAGTAAAGCCGGTATCGCAAAGCTATCTAACCCGGCTTTGGAACAACGAGGCTTTCACCCGTACACAGGAAAACCGGATGAAAACCTTTAGCGAGAAGGTAAGCAAGTACTTCACTATCGTATTGCTGGCAATTGCTTTTGGCTCATTGTTCTTTTGGCTGCCTTTTAGCTATCATCGTGCACTTTCTGCATTTACGGCGGTGCTCATCATTGCCTGTCCGTGTGCACTGGCATTGAGCACACCTTTCACCATGTCGGCTGCGCTGAGTATCCTCGACAAGAACTTCTTCTATCTTAAAAATACTGCCGTTGTTGAGCAGTTAGCCAAAATCGATACAATAGTCCTGGATAAAACCGGAACTATCACCATTACCGGGGGCAACAGCATTACTGTTCATGGCGAAATTTCCAGCTATGAGAAAGATTTGGTCTACTCGGCATGCACTAACTCAGCCCATCCGCTTAGCCGGCTTATTTGTCAATACTGGAACAATCAACATAAAATAAATACGACCGGCTATTTTGAACTTCCCGGCCGGGGCATAACCGCCGAAATCGACGGCCACGTTGTCAATGTAGGCAGTGAGAAGTTTATTAAAGGCAGCTCATTGCCGAACACCAGCCCTGATTCCACAGAAGTCCATATCCGTATCAACGATCATTATATTGGTTATTTAAGTATACAGCAACATTATCGCGACGGTATCGGAATCGTTAAAAACCTCAATGCCTCATACAAAATATTCCTCTTATCCGGCGATCATGGTCATGAGCGGGAAGCACTGTCAGCGATTTTTAATCGGGACTTCATGTTTTTTGAGCGCTCACCGCAGGAGAAGCTCGATTTTATAAAAAAACTGCAATCACGTGGTCGAAAGGTAATGATGATAGGTGATGGTCTGAACGATGCCGGCGCGCTTAAGCAAAGCGATTTGGGTATCGCAATTACAGACAATGTGAATAATTTCTCGCCCGGAAGCGACGCTATCCTGGATGGCCGTTCCTTAAAACGACTCCCAACGTTTTTCCAATTTGCACGGGATGCAACACGGGTTGTTTACGGGTCATTCATAATATCACTCACCTATAACATAATCGGACTTAGCTATGCGGTCACGGGTAAACTGTCGCCTCTTATCGCCGCTATCCTGATGCCGTTGAGTACGGTAACTATTATTTCGTTCACCAGCATTGCCACACGTGTGGCAGCTAAAAAAAGGCATTTGTTATGAGCATCATTTATTTTTTGATAGGGTGCAGCGTTATACTAGCACTCATCTTCCTGGGAGCTTTTTTCTGGGCTCAGCGCAATGGTCAGCACGATGATCTCTACACTCCTTCTATCCGCATTTTGCTCGATGATGAGCCCAAAGATGAGGAAGAAAAGTGACGAACGTCACGTATTCAACAAACTACCGTCATTCCCCCGTCGCACTACAGGGGATAATTTTGGAACGACAAAAAATCAAACATCAAATAAAGTACTATGCAACCAGACAAATTCTACTACGATAACAAGATCGTTCGAAACTTTGGCATTGCGACAGTCATTTGGGGTATCATTGGCATGCTGGTTGGGCTTATCATAGCCATCCAGTTATACCAGCCTGCGATGAACATGCACAACCAGTATACGACGTTCGGACGCATCAGGCCACTTCATACAAATGCAGTCATCTTTGCATTTGTAGGTAACGCCATTTTTATGGGTATCTATTATTCGCTGCAACGGTTGATGAAAACCCGGATGTACCGCGATGTTTTGTCCAAACTTCATTTCTGGGGATGGCAGCTCATCATTGTGTCGGCGGTTATTACCCTGCCGCTCGGCATGACGACATCTCACGAGTATGCTGAACTTGAATGGCCTATCGATATTCTCATTACCATAGTTTGGGTGGTATTCGGCATAAATATGTTCGGAACCATCATCAAACGCCGCGAAAGGCACATCTATGTTGCAGTCTGGTTCTATATCGCCACGTTTGTTACTATCGCCGTATTGCATATCGTTAACTCTGTTGAATTACCGGTAAGTTTCACAAAAAGCTACATGGTTTTTGCCGGAGTTCAGGACGCGCTGGTGCAATGGTGGTACGGGCATAATGCGGTCGCATTTTTCCTTACCACGCCCTATTTGGGCATGATGTATTACTTCCTGCCCAAGATGGCTAATCGTCCGATCTATTCCTATAAACTTAGTATACTTCACTTCTGGGCGCTTATATTTATTTATATCTGGGCAGGGCCGCACCATTTATTATATACTACGCTACCGGGCTGGGCACAATCATTGGGAGTTGTATTCTCGATAATGCTGCTCGCACCAAGCTGGGGTGGTATGATCAATGGTTTACTAACCCTGCGTGGCGCCTGGGACAAAGTTCGCGACGACGTGACCCTCAAATTTATGGTGGTTGGCTTAACCGCATACGGGATGGCCACTTTCGAGGGTCCAATGCTCTCATTAAAACAGGTGAACGCCATTGGTCACTTTACCGACTGGATCATTGCCCACGTGCACGTAGGTGCGTTGGGCTGGAATGGTTTCTTAACCTTCGCTATTCTTTACTGGCTGATACCGCGCATCTATAAAACTGAGCTCTACTCTAAAAAGATGGCCTCGTTCCATTTCTGGATCGGCACGCTTGGCATCCTGTTTTATGCTATTCCGATGTATATATCAGGCTTTACCCAGGGTTTAATGTGGAAGGAATTTACGCCCGAAGGCATTCTTCGGTATCCAAACTTCCTCGAAACTACCATGCGTATCCTGCCAATGCACGTTATGCGTTCTGTTGGCGGAGCCATGTACCTGACTGGTGTAATTGTGATGGCAGTTAACCTTTATAAAACTGCTGCACAAGGCAAACTGGTTGCCAACGAAGCCGCGGAAGCAATGCCTTTGGAAAAAGTAAACGCGCATGCCGGTACCGAAAGATGGCACCGCAGACTGGAGCGCAAACCGATATTGTTTATGATAGGCTCATTGATCGTGATCCTAATCGGCACATTTATCGAGTTAATGCCCACGCTGACCATCTCGTCAAACATCCCTACGATTGCAAGTGTGAAACCTTACACACCACTCGAATTGCAGGGGCGCGACCTCTATATCCGCGAAGGCTGCTCAAACTGCCACTCACAAACCATCAGGCCTTTCAGATCCGAGACGGAGCGTTATGGCGAGTACAGCAAAGCCGGGGAGTTTGTGTACGATCACCCGTTCCTGTGGGGATCAAAACGCACCGGGCCCGATCTTCAGCGCGAGGGCGGCAAATACGGTGACTCCTGGCACTACAATCACCTGATGGATCCGAGGTTGATGTCGCCGGGGAGTATCATGCCCGAGTATAGCTGGCTTATCCACCAAAAACTAGATACGACTACAACGCCTGCCAAGATACGCGCGATGCAAGTATTGGGCGTTCCATATCCTGCTGGTTACGACAAGCTTGCCAACCAGGACCTGGACAAACAGGCAAAAGGCATAGCGGATAACCTGGCGAAGGACAAGATCAGGGTGAAAAGCAATAAAGAGATCATCGCCATCATAGCTTACTTACAGCGCCTTGGTACAGACATTAAAGCAAATAAAACAGCTAATAACAATTAAGATCATGTTTAAGCAATTCACAGAGCACATCGATGGTAACCAGGTTTACCTGCTGTTCTCCCTATTCATATTCCCGGTATTCTTCATCGTGGTAACCCTGTTGCTGCTGCGCCTGCGCAAACAGCATGTTGATTACATGAGCGATATACCCCTGAACGATTGTACCGAAACTGATATTAAACTTTCGAAACCATGAAACTGCTACGCTTAATATGCTTATCACTGCTGGTCTTGGGTGTACAGCCAGCCTTCGCCGCTGACAGCCTTTTGCCCCCCGAAACCATGAATTACATCGGCTATGGAGCCATTTTGACCGCTCTGGTAGTTATACTTATAGCAGCACTGATGGTCTTGAAAGCCTTCAAGGTTTTAACCCGGTTAGTGTTGGGTCCTGAAGCTGTGACGGATGCAAAAGCAGAGCGCGCGGCACGGAAAGCGGAACGAAAAATCGCCCGTGCCGACCGATTGAACAAACTTTTGTCGCTGAAACCCATGTCAGAAGAACATACCATTATACTCCAGGATGAATATGATGGTATCAGGGAACTGAATAACCCCACTCCAGCCTGGTTCATGTATCTTTTTTATGGCACTATCATTTTTGCAGTGTGTTACCTGCTCATCTATCACGTATTTAATGCTGCACCACTGCAATACGAGGAGTATAAGAACGAAATGGCCGTAGCTGCCAAAGAAAAAGCCGCTTTCCTGGCCAAATCGGCTAATAACGTAGATGAAAACACAGTAAAATTGACTACCGATCCGGCGGTTTTGGCCGCCGGCCAGGCTGTTTTCAGCACACGTTGTGCCGCCTGTCATGGCGATAAAGGGCAGGGACTGGTAGGTCCCAATCTGACCGACGATTTCTGGCTGCATGGCAATAAGATCAGCGACGTTTTTAAAACTATCGAATATGGTGTACAAAGCAAGGGGATGCCGACATGGGAGAACCAGCTGACGCCTAAACAGATCTCCGACGTTGCCAACTACGTGAAATCACTGCATGGAACCAATCCCGCAAATCCAAAAGAACCACAGGGAGTAAAAATGGCGGAAGATAATTCCTCACCTAAACCAGCGGAAAAAACGACTAAAACAGCTATGCTGTCCAAATAATATTTTCAAACCCCTTTCTTTTTCCCTCACCGACAAGCTCCCTTTGGGGAACGGTGAGGGTGGGAAAGGGTGATTAAAACGAGAATACCATTATGACTACTGATATAACAGAACAGCCTCAAACTTCCCACGGCAGACGCAAGTGGATGTATCCCGTTATCAGGAAGGGCATGTTCTATAAATACCGTAACTGGTTGAGCTATGCGTATCTCGTTCTGTTCTTTGCGGGGCCGTACATTAGGGTCGGTGGACGCCCGCTTTTGCTGCTCAATGTGATGGAGCGGCATTTTGTCCTGCTCGGCCAGGTTTTCTGGCCGCAGGACTTTTTTATATTCGTGCTGGCGATACTTGCCTTTATTGTATGCATCGTGTTCTTCACCATGGCTTTCGGCCGCATATTCTGCGGATGGATCTGTCCCCAAACGATTTTTATGGAAATGGTTTTCCGCAAGATCGAAATTTGGATCGAGGGCGATGCCAGGAAGCGCCGCAAGCTTGATGAAGGACCCATGACCCGCGAGAAGGTCGTCAAAAAAACGACAAAGCATTTTATTTTCGTTATAGTTTCCTTTTTAATCGCCAACACCTTTCTGGCCTACATTATCGGAAGCGAAGAGTTGATTAAGATCGCTACTGAACCGGTGAGCCAGCACCTGGTCGGGTTTATCAGTATTTGGGTGTTTACCATCATATTTTATATGGTGTATGCCCGGGTTCGCGAGTTGGTATGTACTGTAATTTGCCCATACGGTCGTTTGCAGAGTGTTTTGACCGACCAGCATACGCTTATGGTTGCATACAATTATAAAAGAGGCGAACCGCGCGGGAAACTGGATAGAAAAAACCCAAATGCTAAAGGTGACTGTGTAGATTGCAACCTATGTGTTGACGTATGCCCAACAGGTATCGATATCCGTAACGGAGCCCAGATGGAATGCGTTAACTGCACCATGTGCATCGATGCATGTAATCAGGTGATGGAAAAGATCCATCGCGATCTGAATTTGATCGGCTTCTATTCGGAGGAGATGATCAAAGAGGATAAAAAACCATCGTTCACCGGGCGAATGAAAGCCTATAGTGCAATAATTTGCGTTTTATTTGGTGTGCTGGCGTTCTTTGTTTACCAACGTAAAGATGTAGATGTTACCGTGCTGCGCACTGCAGGAATGCTCTACCAGGAGCAGCCGGGACATTATATCAGCAACATCTATAATGCCGACATCATCAATAAAACCGATAAACTGCAAAATATTCAACTCGTGGCACAGGATCCGTCGGTAAAGATTAAATACATCCAGGCACCGGGCACTCTGGGTAAGGAAAGCTCCACCAAAGCTGTATTCTTTCTCATGCTTCCTGCCAGCAAGATCCATGCTACTAAAACTGATATCAAGTTAAATGTAATTGAACATAACAAGGTGCTCAATACTATCAGCACCACATTTGTGGGACCATATGACGAAGATTAAAATGAATTGGGGAAAGGGATTGGCATTGTTCATGGGGTGTTTTTTGGTGTTTATCATAACACTGGGCGTTTACATGTTCAATCAAACAAGCGACGAGTACGATCATCAATACTATGAGAAAGGCCTCGCTTTTGATTCGGTATATAATCAGCGAAGGCAGGTGGTGGTAGATAATGTACAACCAAAAGTCACAGTAGAGCAAACGAACCTCCATGTGGATTTCGTAGCGCCGGCAAATGGCAATGTGCGTTTTGAAAGATTGGCAGATCCTTCGCTTAACAAAGTGGTAACCTTTACCAGCACTGGTCAAAATACCGTCGACATACCTCTGTCGGACTTTAAAAGAGGCCGCTGGGATCTCAGTTTTCAGTGGGTAAATAAGGGTAAGAAATATTTGTATCAAAAGCAGATCAGGGTACAATGAATCCGAATGTAATAGCATTTTATATTGGCCTATTCGGCAGCATCCACTGTATAGGCATGTGCGGGCCGCTGGCGTTCGCCGTGCCATCTTTTGCCCAAAACAGGCTGCGGTTTATATTTGACAAGCTCACCTATCAGTTCGGCCGTATCATTAGCTACAGCTTGCTCGGATTTTTGATCGGCGTCATCGGCCGGCAAATCTGGCTAATGGGCCTCCAGAGAGGCGTAAGCATCACCAGTGGCATATTGATCCTAATGGCCGCTTTTTCAAGATTGTTCAAGATGTCTTTTCGCAAGAGCAAAAGCGGAAACAGATTCTTTTTGCTGGTTAATCGCATGGTGGTTTATGCCGTTAATAAGCATTGGGGGCATCTCGCAATCGGCATGTTAAATGGGCTACTGCCCTGTGGATTCGTTTACCTGGCGTTGGTTGGCGCCATTAACACAACCTCGTCAGTGAGCGCAATGGAGTACATGTTTTGGTTCGGCCTGGGCACGCTTCCGCTAATGTTCCTGGCAACAGTAGGCGCCGGTTTTGTTGGTTTGAATTTGCGCAGGAAGCTAAACTTTGTCGTTCCTTATTTTATGCTGATCCTTGGTTGCTGGTTCATACTTCGCGGTGCGAATCTGAACATACCCTATTTGAGCCCCCAAGGCCAATCTGTCCTCAATTCGATTTGTCGTTAAGTTCATATTATATTGGCTGGAAGCTCCCGTCTGAAATGTGCTTTTGATCATTTTCTCTGCTGACCACCATCATGTTACAGCTCCCGCCTATTGGGCACCTTTGCATCAAGATTTAATACATAACGATATGGCAACTATAAAAACAAGCATACCCGCAAACTGGGTAAATGAAACTCATACTGCTAAAACCCAAATTAGTTTATTGGATAAATTCGGCTCCTTTGCCGAGAGCCAAAAGGAAAGAATAACCATGTGGTTCTTTTTAGCGCTCATTGTTCAGGGTGTGTTCTTTCTGCCGCTGCCGGCATTCCTGATGTATTATTATAACGCACCAATGGTGGTGTTATTTATAACATTGACCTGCTTCTTTACCACTATTATAGCCTATATGGGCGGAGGAGGCATTAAAGCTGTGCTCGCTCTATCTGCAATAAGTATTTTAATCCAGGTTCTTATGTCAGTTGTTGTTGTTATTGCCTAACTAATCCTGGTTTAAACAAGAAAAGCCCCTTTTGGGGCTTTTCTTGTTTGGGTTGATATCTAAAAGTGTCGGCTAAAAAAATTATCCCGCCATGCTGAACAGTTGGGTTGTAGGTTGGTCGGCCCAAAGCCTGGCATCAAGCGCCATGCAGATGTTGCGAAGAAAGCGTTTGCCTTTCGGAGTAACCGTCAGGTGCCAGGAGTCAAGGTTTACGAGCTCGTCGTCCGCCAATTGTTGCATGCGCTCAATTCCTTCATCAAAGGCATAAGAGAATTGCTTGTGATAGTTCCAGCAGGTTTCGCCTTTGCACATAATATCAAGAATATGTCGGCGAATAACCATATCTTCATCAGTAAGGAAATGACCTTTTACCACCGGCAGCTCATTATTACTTATCAGGGCGAGATATTCCTCAACGGTCTTTACATTTTGAGCGTATGCATCCCAGGTGTCACTGATAGATGAAACGCCTAGTCCGACCAATAGTCGCGTATACTGATGAGTATAGCCCATAAAATTGCGATGCAAAGTCTTTTGCTGTTCGGCATAATAAAGTGTATCGTTTGGAAGTGCAAAATGGTCCATACCAATATCGTGATAGCCTAGCTCGGTGAGCATGTATTGCCCCAATTCATATAAGTCTCTTTTCTCAGCAGGAGTCGGCAGGTGCGACTCGTTATACCGGCGTTGGCCAGGTTTAACCCATGGCACGTGGGCGTAGCTATAGAAGGCGATACGATCAGGCATCAACATGCCGACCTTGCAGATAGTATCGGCAAGACTTTCCCGTTTCTGTAGTGGCAGACCGTAAACGAGATCGTAGTTGACCGAAATGTATCCGATTTCTCTCGCCTGTTTGGTTACACGTTCCACATCTTCAAATGATTGGATGCGATTGATAATAAACTGCACCCCTGGATCAAAATCCTGGATGCCGAAGCTTACACGGCGGAAACCGAGATCGTATAAAGTCGTTAAATGTTCATAGGTAGTATTACCGGGGTGCCCTTCAAAACCAAAATCAGCGGTGGGATGCACAGCCGAATTTTCAAGAATACCTTCAATCAGCTTTCTGAGGTTTTCGGGGCTGAAGAATGTTGGCGTACCACCTCCAAGATGTATCTCACGGATGACCGGCTTGTCGCCAAATATTTCACGGTAGCTGCGCCATTCTTTTAACACCGCAGCTATGTACGGATCTTCAACAGCATGGTTTTTCGTAATCCTGGTGTTACAGCCGCAGTAAGTGCACAGGCTTTCACAAAAAGGAAGGTGTATATACAGGCTAATGCCATCAGTACTATTTGTGGCGTCGAAAGCACCTTTAACTGCCTGTTTCCAGCGATTTTTATCAAACGGCTCCTTACTCCAGTAGGGTACTGTAGGATAACTTGTATAGCGCGGCGCAGGCACATTATATTTTGAGATCAGATCTTCAGAGATTTTCATGGCAAGTGATTCATAGGGTCCAATTCCGCAGGCTTTTTTGCAACGGTCTTTTGCTCGCATTGTTGGTTGCCTATACAGGCATCGCCTACGCACCGCTCCTGCTGCCAGAGATCAAGGTTCTCGATAGTTTTGTTGGCAATCTCCTGAAGCGCTTCTTTCGTGAGGTATCCCTGGTGAGGAGTGATCAATACATTGGGATGATCCATCAGCCTTTTCAGCAATTCGTCCTGCAGCTTGTCATATTCGTGATCTTCGAAAAACAATCCCTTTTCGAATTCATAAACGTCCAGGCCCAGGTAACCAATCTTCCCCGAATCAAGTGCATACAAAACATCCTTTGTTTTGATTAACGCTCCCCTGGCGGTGTTGATGATCATCACACCATCCTTCATAAACGCTATGCTTGATTTATTGATCATTCCCCTATTCGCAGGTGTGAGCGGCGTATGGATTGATATAATGTCGGACCTCGAAAGCAATTCATTCAAATCAACAAGAGGAACATGATCATGACCGGTCCCAAGGTTAATATCATAGCCCAACACCTCGCAACCAAACCCCTTAAAAATATTGGCGGCAGCCAGGCCGATATGCCCCATGCCGATGATGCCGACAGTTTTGCCATAAAAATTAAAGCCGATAAGGTCATCGCCACGAAAATCGAAATTGCGGGCATTTTTTTCCGCTCTGATTAAACGCCGGTTAAGAGCCAGCGCCAGGGTAACCGCATGTTCAGCTATGGCTTGTGGTGAATAATCTGGCACGTTAGCTAGCTTAATATTTTTATTTTCGGCGGCATCTATGTCGATGTGGTCGGTGCCGACTGAACGGGTAGCGATATATTTTACTCCGAAATCGGCTAGTTTGTTAATTACGGTCTCTGACGCATCGTCGTTTGCAGAAATTACAATGGCATCCTTCCCCTCTGCATAAATAACTGTCTCCAGGCTGAGTGCGTTGGAAATCAGTGTTATTTCATGCTTTTTCTGATTGGCCCTGATCAGAAATTCCTTCTCAAAAGGCTTTATACTATAGACTACGACCTTCATTTATCGACTATATTGATAAAAACAAAGGTACCTTCACCGGCTTTGCCAGCCCGTGAGTGCCGTCAGCCAAAAAAGTGATCTTCGTCAGTTTTTCATTTTTATCAGGCGGTTCAGGTCGAGTATCTGTATGTGACTGCCTTTTTTCTCTATAAGCTTTTCGTCCTTAAAGTCGCTTAACGTGCGGCTCACCGTTTCGGTAGCCATTCCGGCCATTGAAGCAAGTTCGTCCCGGGATATCTTGAATTGCGATGGGTCAGTAAACTGCTTGCTTAGGCGCACCAGGGTTTGGGCAAGTCTTTTCCTTACGGAATTATATGCCAATTCGAGCAATTGTTCTTCTTTTTCACGGATATTGTTAGCCAGTATTTTGATGAACTGAAGAGTTATGTCTGGGTATTTATTTACAAGGTTGATAACTGCATCTTTGGGCAATAAGCACACAGCAGAATCATCGACAGCTTCGGCAGTCTCGGTGAACGGCTCGTCGAGCAGCAATGCGTTTACTCCAAGGTAATCATCGGCTTTATACAAACCCATCATCAGTTCGCGCCCATCCTCGGCCATCTTAAAAGCTCTCACAGTGCCTTCAATAACCAGGTAAATACCCTGGGGGTGATCACCCTCATAGTACAAAACTTGTTTCTTTTTCACCTGGCGTATTTTGCGGCCAGCTATCATTGCCCGCAATTCGGCTATACCCTGGCCACTGCCTGATGATAGTTTTTCAAGGCTTTGCAGCGATTTGCTATAATACTCTTCCTGCTTACGTTTTTTTTCAAGCCTGCTCTCGATGGCGTTCAGCAATTCGATATCATCAAAAGGCTTGGTAAGGTAATCATCGGCGCCCATCTCCATCCCTTTTCTGAAATCGACACGTTCGGCCTTGGCAGTAAGGAATATGAACGGAATAGACGCAGTGTCGGCGTTTTTGCTTAGCATATATAATACCCCATAGCCGTCCAGCTCGGGCATCATAATATCGCACAGGATCAGATCGGGCTTGTGCTGATAAGCCAGATCGACTCCGGCTTTGCCATTTACACCCTGGTGAACCTGGTATCCTGCCAGTTCAAGTATTTCAGCCGTGCTTTCCCGGATGTCGGTGTTGTCTTCTATAATGAGGATCGTCTTCATAATTACTGCGGAAATGAGATAGTGAAAGAAGTGCCTTTATTTACTTTGCTTTGAAATTTGATGACACCCTGCATGAGGGTAGCATATCGTGTTACAATGTTGAGACCCAGGCCTGTTCCAGGAATATTGCCCGTATTGTGCGCCCTGAAGAATGCTTCGAATAAATGTTTCTGGTCATTTTCGGGTATGCCGATGCCATTATCCTTTACGGTTATGGTGAGCTGGCTCTCGCTTATTTCGGTATTAAATTCGATAAACGTATTCTCGCCTGAATATTTGATAGCGTTGCCTATCAGATTGATGATGCAATTCTTTAGCAGGGCCGGATCGAGCTTTGCAGCACTGCCGGCGCCGGTATGCTGGTAAACGATCAGCTGGTTTTGTTTGGCCACCAATTGCATCTCTTCCGTTATTTCCTCGCCAAATTTTACAATGTCAAATTCGGTAAATTCAGGCTCCACTTTGCCGGCTTCCAATTTTTCGAGCGAAAGGAAATCGTTCAAGATCGAAGTAAGATTGCTGATTGCATTTTTGATCTTGTTGATGTGCTTGGCAATATTCGGATTATCCAGTTGCGCCGAGTATTTCTCGATCAGCACAGCCGAAAGCTGTATGGCACTGAGCGGTGTGCGGAACTCGTGCGAAGCCATCGAAACAAAGCGGCTTTTGAGCTGGCTCAGTTCTTTTTCCTTCTCGAGCGAAATACTCACTTCCTCTTTTGCCAACTGTAGCGCTTCAACCGTTTCCTTTAACGAATGCGTACGTTCTTCCACCAACTCCTCGAGTTTTGTAGCATACTCCCTAAGCTTTTCTTCGGCATCTTTTTCGCGCGAAAGATCATGTATAAAACCAGTATAAACTTTTCGCCCCAGGAACTGCACCTCGCTCACCGCCAGGCGGAAAGGAAACACTGATCCATCTTTTTTTAACCCTTGCACCTCACGCCCAATACCGATGATATGTGGATCGTGCGTACGCTGGTAACGGGCAATGTAGCCGTCGTGGTTTTCCTTATAAGGCGACGGCATTAACGCGTTAACATTCTTGCCTATTACCTCGGCCGGGGTATATTGAAACAGATTGCATGCCGCCGGATTAATCGTCTCTATCTTGCCGCGTTCGTCAATGGTGATAATACCGTCAATTGCGGTTTCGATAATTGCCTTAAGCAGCGCAGCGTTTTCCATATAAAATGATATTTATCACAAATATCACATTTGCTATAAATTAAGAAAATGCTATTAATTATTTGAAAAAGTGATCAGGGTCATTTTTTCAAATAATGCCTACTTTCATCTACCTGGTTCATTTGAGCCTGTCACTTTCGTTTACTTTCGTTTTATTTTGTTTTATTTGCTTTTATTTGTTTTTATTTGCATCTTGCTTGCGAAAATTGAAACTAAATAGCCCAGACTGTAAAATACAACAAAAAAGGCATTTACTTTCCTAACAACGAGGCCTTCTTTTATTTCTATTTACTTTCTGTTTGCGGCTTAATGTCGCAATTTTGAAGAAAAACGAAATATGCTTCCAACACACCGAAGAGATAAAATATTAGAGCTGCTGCAAGAGGATGGCTCGGCCAAAGTGCTCGACCTGGCAAAGCTTTTTAAAGTTACCGAGGTAACCATAAGGCAGGACCTTGAAAAGCTCGAAAAAGATGGTTTGATCATCAGGGAATACGGCGGAGCCTACCTGAAAAATATCAAGGACCAGGTACAAACCTTTTCGCTGACGCACCAGGAAAACCTGGATAAAAAGGAGCTTATCGCCAGTAAATGTTTGGAGTTCATTGAAAGCGGCGATACGATCATCCTGGACTCTGGCTCTACAACAACCGAGCTGGCCAAGAAGCTCAAAGGGATGAAAAACCTGACGGTGATCACCAACGCGCTGAACATTGCACTGATGCTCGGTGCAGAACCCGGCATAGAGGTGATTGTTACAGGGGGCGAATTTAAACCACCTACCCTTTCACTTACCGGGCAAAAGGCGGCTGATTTTTTTAAAGGGTTGAATGTTCAGAAGCTCTTTTTGGCAACAGCAGGAATATCGCTAAAGTCGGGACTTACTTATCCCAGTATTAGCGATCTGGTGGTAAAGAGGGCCATGATAGAAGCGGCAGAACAACGCTATCTGGTGGCCGATTCTTCTAAAATGGGCAAAACGGCGCTGGCGAGCCTGGGTGCGCTTTCGTTGATAGATTATATCATAACCGACCCGGGGATAGAAGAAAAACACAAGCAAGTTTTTTACGATAACGAGATAGAATTAATAATTGCAAATGGAAAATAAAGAGGGGAACATAACCTTTGGCGTCATTATCGGCAACCGCGACTTCTTTCCGGATAAACTGGTGGGAGAATGCAAAACCGATCTGACCACAGCTTTCGCGAAGGCGGGAATTACACCAATTATGCTGAACACGACCGATACCAAACTCGGTGGTGTTGAAACTTTTCACGACGCACAAAAGTGCGCCGAACTATTCAGAAAGCATGCGGATACCATCATGGGTGTGCTGGTTGTACTGCCAAATTTCGGCGACGAAAAAGGCATTGCTGAAACACTGAAGCTTTCACGACTGAACGTTCCGGTGCTGGTGCAGGCTTATCCGGATGATCTGAATAAAATGGATGTGGTTAATCGCCGCGATGCCTGGTGCGGTAAAATTTCGGTATGTAATAACCTTTACCAGTTCGGTATAAAATACTCCCTCACGACAAAACACGTGGTGCATCCGCTCGATGCAAGCTTTCACCAGGACCTGCTCGATTTTAAAGCAGTGTGCCGCGTAGTAAAAGGTATGCGCAATGTCAGAATCGGTGCGGTCGGTGCAAGACCGGGTGGTTTTAATACGGTGCGTTATAGTGAAAAAATATTACAGCGTAACGGCATTTCAGTTGTTACAGTCGATTTATCGGCTATCCTCGGTAACGCCAACAAACTGACCAAAGATGACCGCATCGTAAAAGATCGCCTGGAAAAAATTAAAGCCTATTCTCCTACCGGCAGAACGCCCGATGACAGGCTTGTACAAATAGCCAAGCTCGACGCGGTTTTGCACGAGTTCATGCAGGAACAGGCGTTGGATGCCACCGCAATACAGTGCTGGACATCGCTGCAGCAAAACTATGGCTGCAACGTGTGCACCAGCATGAGCATGATGAGCGAAAATATGCTGCCAAGCGCCTGTGAGGTTGACGTTACCGGTACATTAACGATGTACGCGATGCAACTAGCATCAAGTTCACCGAGTGCACTTGTTGACTGGAATAATAATTACGCGGACGACGAAAATAAGTGCGTGTTGTTCCACTGCGGCAACTGGGCAAAATCGTTCCTGCCGGATATCGAAATAAGCACGGCGCCAATTATAGGCACATCAGTAGGTGAAGAAAATACTTATGGCGCACTGGCTGGTCGTACACCTGCTATGCCGCTGACTTATGGGAGGATCAGCACCGATGATTCGAAAGGTATTATCAAAACGTACGTTGGCGAAGGTATGCTGACAGACGATCCGTTAAATACATTCGGCACCCGGGCAGTAGCCAAAATAAACGATCTGCAGGGCCTGATGCAGTTTGTATGCCGCAACGGGTTCGAGCATCACGTGGTGATGAATGCGTCGAAAACATCGGCCATTTTGCGTGAAGCTTTCGACAATTATATGGGGTGGGAAGTAAATGTGTTTAATTAAACCCATCAGAAGGTGACTGAAAAAGAACTGGCGATAAAATCAATAAACTACCGCAAGAATATTTTAAAATATATCTATGCGGCCAAAGCCGGGCACACAGGTGGGAGCCTCTCATGCTTGGACATTTTGAACGTTTTGTATAATCATGTGCTGCGAGTTAGTCCGCAGGATTTCACATCGCCCAACCGTGACAGGTATATTCAGAGCAAAGGGCATACAGTCGAAGCGCTGTATGTAGTGCTGGCCGATAAGGGCTTTTTTCCGGAATCGGATTTAGAGACTTTATGCAAGTATAAATCGCATTACATCGGCCACCCTACCAGGAAAGTTCACGGCGTAGAGCAAAACACAGGTGCGCTCGGACATGGCTTGCCGCTTAGCGTAGGCACCGCCCTAGCCGGAAAGATGGATGACCGTGACTACCGCGTATTTACCCTGTTGGGCGATGGCGAATTACCCGAAGGTTCTAACTGGGAAGCGGCGCTGACAGCGGCGCATTATAAACTGGATAATCTTTGCGCTATTATCGATCACAACAAATTGCAGATTTCGGGCAGGACTTCGGAAGTCTGCAATACCGATCCGATAGATGCCAAATTCGAAAGTTTTGGCTGGGTGGTAAAGCATGTTGACGGCCATGATATCAAGGCACTGATGGAGGTTTTCGATTCGTTGCCTTTTGAAAAAGACAAACCTAGTCTGGTGATTGCCCATACCATTAAAGGCAAGGGCGTAAGCTATATGGAAGATGTGTTGAAATGGCACCATGGCGTACCAAGCGCCGATGAATATGGACGGGCTGTTAAAGAGTTGGATGATGCACTGGCAGTTGCCTATATAGAATAAGAATATGATAGCGGAAGCTGAAAATAAAACGCAGACGGATAAGGCAAACCTCGAGGTTTTCGCCCAAACATTGGAGGAGCTTGCAGCCGCCGACAAAGATATTATTGTAGTTACCAGTGATTCGCGTGGATCAGGAAAGCTGGGGCCATATGGGCAAAAATATCCTAAACAAATTGTTGAGATTGGAATAGCAGAACAAAACCTGGTAGGCGTAGCCGCAGGGTTAGCATCGGCAGGAAAAAAAGTATTCGCAGTGTCTCCCGCCTGCTTTTTGACCGCAAGAGCCTTGGAGCAGATCAAAAATGATATTGCTTATTCAGATAACCCGGTAAAAGCGATCGGGATCAGTGCAGGTGTAAGTTATGGCGCTTTGGGTAGTACACATCACAGCCTGCATGACTTTGCTGTGCTGCGTGCTGTCAATAATATCATTATTGCCGCCCCAGCCGATAATTATGAGACGGCAGAAGCGATAAAACTCGCTGCAAAAACCAATCACCCTATATACCTGCGTTTCGGAAAAAAAGTGATGCCGGCATTGCCTGCTGATGGTACCCCTTTTGAGTTTGGAAAAGGCCGTATTATTAAAGATGGGGCCGACGTAGCCCTCATTGGCACCGGTGAAACGGTTTATCCGGCGCTGAAAGCGGCCGAAATATTGGAAAAAGAACATGGTATTTCTGCGCTGGTTGTGAGCATGCATACCATAAAACCTTTGGATTATGACCTGCTTGCCGATATAACCAGGCGCTGCAAAGCAATTGTTACCATTGAAGAGCATAGCGTTAATGGCGGACTTGGAGAAGCATGCGCCTCATTTTTGTTGCAGCACAAAGCATACATGCCGTTCAAAATATTGGGCATTCCGGACGAATACACCATCACAGGCTCCCAAACAGAAATATTTGCACACTACGGTTTAACAGAGAAAGGTATAGCCAAAGAAGCTATTGCGTTATTAAAGTAACCAGGATAGAAAATGAAGCATTCGTTTGCCATAAAACCTTTTGTTGCCTGCCTGTTTGTGCTGATGCTCCTACTTTGCAGTTGCGGCAATCATGCCGGATCGGGCAAGCACAAAAAGATAGC
>Ga0068856_100002952_pt1 | contig 17432 bp, 9 predicted proteins | sample KBSCornC62_FD_66595 | JGI IMG/M metagenome (GOLD analysis project Ga0068856, IMG submission 66595) | Corn rhizosphere microbial communities from Kellogg Biological Station, Michigan, USA - KBS Corn C6-2 | ecosystem: Host-associated > Plants > Roots > Rhizosphere > Soil ...
CAGCTTGATCGAACACAAGCGCGTGACGACGACCCTGGCCAAGGCCAAGGCCGCCCGTTCCGTCGCCGAAAAGATGGTCACGCTCGGCAAGAAGGGCACCATCGCCCATCGCCGCCTCGCTGTGGCCCGCCTGCATCAGGAAAGCGCCGCGAAGATCCTGTTCAAGGAAATTGCGCCCGCGTTCAAGGATCGCAGCAGCGGTTACACCCGCATCATCAAGCTGGGCCAGCGCCAGGGCGACGCCGCCCAGAGCGCCATCTTGGAATGGGTGGACACCGTAGCTCCGGCTGAAGTGCCCGCGGCTCCCGCTGCGGAAGCGAAGCCCGAAGACAAAAAGTAATTTCGACTGAAACATAAAGCCCGCTCGTATGAGCGGGCTTTTTTGTTTTATAAAATTATGTGGCCTATCTCCATATTAGCGCTGCGTTGACCGTTCTTGGGACGCCGTGCCATGAGTTCCAGCTTGGTTTGTTCGTCAGCAGCGAGAACCAGCGATTTCATCAGACGTCCTATCGGCATGACGCCTTTTCTCACACCTCGCGACTTACGGCGCGAATTATTCTTTCACCGCACTGGGGCAAAAGAAAAACGGCGCGGATGCCTCCGCGCCGTTCGTTTTGTCCCCACAAAGTTTTAACCGGCAATCACGCCGATCTCCACCGGTTCCACGTTCACGCCCTGTTTCACCAGCCACTTGATGGCCTTGGCGACTTCGCCATGTGTGCCGTCGAGTTCCAGGCAGACGATGCCGATCTCGTCGGTGATGGTGGCCTGGCGGACGTTGGTCACGATCTTGAACTTGTGGCCGACCTCGTAGATGAACGGCTTCTTGATGAGCTTGGGCGGATACATCAGCCACAGGCGCTGTTGCACTGGCGTCGAAGGTTTGGTGGCGGAAACTTTTTTCTTTGAAGGCATAAAATTTATTGTGTTGTTGTTACCCCTCATCCCGGCCCTCTCCCCTGGGGAGAGGGAGAAACGCTCCCAGTTTCATGGCAAATCCACGGCTGGCTTCTGCTGAATGAGTTTTGGAATAACCGGACGCAGACAGTGGCTGTTCCTTCTCCCCGGGGGAGAAGGTCAGGATGAGGGGGAAGCGCGCGGTCATTTTCAAATCGGCCTAGCCTCCCGCGATGGCGGGGATGATGCTGATTTCGTCGCCGTCTTTGAGCGGCGTCTCGCGGTTCTGGAGGAAACGGATGTCCTCCTCGTTCACATAGACGTTCACGAAACGGCGGACTTCGCCTTTATCGTCCACCAGACGTTCGGCGATGCCGGGGAACCGCGCTTGCAGTTCATCAATGGCGGCACCGATGTTGGCGGCGTTTACTTCGACCAGCTCCTCGTTGTTGGTCAACTTGCGGAGCGGCGTGGGGATGCGGACTTTCTTTGACATAAATTTAATTTCAAATATGTGACTGAGTTGACTCCATTTTTTGAAATCCAGTCAACGACTCATATTCTTTGTGCTTCTCAATACATTGGCAAAACTCTTTGCCGTTGCCACTAATAAAATCTGAACAGTGTTCAGCCAAATCTTGGCGCAATGCTTCAAAACCAGTGATCGAATCTTCTGAGAAGGGCGGGTAAGCTCCAGACTTCCCCAACAAGGCTCGCATATAATCAACATGGCCGAGTGATTGTTTGCCAATGTGATAAGTGACGAGTCCCAATGAGTAACGAAAATGAAACTCTAATTTTCGATCGCCTTTAACAAATTCACCTTCAGCAAAAGCTCCACAACTGCTTGTTCCAGACGTTGCCAAATGGAACTTAAAACCGTTAGGAACGAGAACTTGAGCAAGTATTTGTGCTCCTTGCTCAAGGATTTTCTCTCGGTCTTTGGCGGTTAGAGCGGACATTGGGCTTACGCGCTCACTTTTTCTTCATGCGCCAGCAGCGCTTCGAATTCGCGCAGGCTCGGCTTGATTTCGCGCGGTTTGCCGCAGTAACCGTTGACGGCGTCCAGGGTCTTGAGGCCGTTGCCGGTGACGCAGATGACGGCGGAAGAATCCTTCGGAATCTTGCCGGACGCAATGAGTTTCTTGGCCACGCCCACGGTCACGCCGCCGGCGGTCTCGGCAAAAATGCCTTCTGTCTCGGCGAGCAGCTTGATCGCGTCGCGGATTTCGTCGTCGGTCACGTCGTCGGCCGCGGCGTTGGTTTCGCGCATCACTTTGAGCGCGTAGAAGCCGTCGGCCGGCGTGCCGATGGCGAGCGATTTCGCAATCGTGTCGGGCTTTACGGGCTTGAAGAAATCCAAGCCGGCGCGTTGCGCGGTGGAAATCGGCGAGCAGCCGGTGGCTTGCGCACCGTAAATCTTCGGCGACGATTCGGCGATGAGGCCGACCTTCGCGAGTTCTTGATAGCCTTTGTGGATCTTGGTGAGCAGCGAGCCGGACGCCATCGGGACGATGGTGTGGTCGGGCGCGCGCCAGCCGAGTTGCTCGGCGATCTCATACGCCATGCTCTTGGAGCCTTCGGCGTAGTAGGGGCGCATATTGACGTTCACAAACGCCCAGCCGAACTTGCCGGCGATCTCGGCGCAGAGACGGTTCACTTCGTCGTAATGGCCTTTGATGCCGATGACGTTGGAGCCGTAGATGAGCGAGTTGAGAATCTTGCCCTGTTCCAGATCGGACGGAATGAAGACGTAGGATTTCAGTCCCGCGCTGGCGGCATTGGCGGCGACGGAGTTAGCGAGGTTGCCGGTGGAGGCGCACGCGACGGTGGTGAAGCCGAGTTCCTTCGCGCGGCTCAAGGCGACGCTGACGACGCGGTCCTTGAACGAGAGCGTGGGGTAATTGACCGCGTCGTTCTTGACGTAAAGTTCGCGGATGCCGAGCGCCTTGGCGAGACGGTCAGCCTTGACGAGCGGCGTGAAGCCGACGAGCGGACCCACGGTCGGCTCGCCCGCGATGGGCAGCAACTCGCGGTAACGCCACATGGTCTTCGGGCGCGACGCGATGATGTCGCGCGTGAGCACCTTCTTGATGCGGTCGTAATCATAGGCCACTTCGAGCGGGCCGAAGTCGAATTCACAGACGTGTGTGGCTTCGAGCGGATATTCGCGGCCACATTCACGGCACTTGAGCGCCTTCATGAACCCTTGATGTTTTTCACTCATAAAATATTTATCTGGTATGGCGGCGTTGCTGCGCCGCCCAAACTTTTCCACCAAGGCCGAGCAGCAGCTCGGCCCTACCGGGTTTGATCCGGGCAACAAAAAAGCCCCGACTCACAAGGAGAAGGGGCGACAAAACGGTTGTGCTCTTCTCATTTTTTCCCCGGCTAATGATGCCAGAGCTGGAATTGGCACCTGTCATTGAAACTAAATTCAATCGGTTGCCGTGGTGTCAGCGGGCCAGTCCCTCAACCACTCTTTATGAGTCCGTCAAATCAACGGATGCGGATAGATTGATGTTGAAGCGGGGAACTGTCAAACGGAATTTTGCGGCTGGAGCGGGTTGCAAGCTGGGCTGCGGGGGGGTGATTGCGACTCACCGGCATGCAGTGCGTGGTGGATCGGGTCATTACGGATGGAACTATGGCAGGCTGCAAAAAACTCGGCCATTACACGTTCCTGTCGCGGGTCTGGAATCGGACTTTTCCGGTGGGGACGGCGGCGCAAACGGCACGATGTTACTTGCCCAGAAATTTTACCACCGCCTCCGTGCGGGTGTTCACCTGGAGTTTTTCGTAGATGTTGTGGCAGTGCTTCCGCACGGTTTCGATGTTCACGCCGAGCATGTCGGCAATTTCCTTGTAGGGCAGGCCCTTGGACAACAGTTCCAGCACTTCCTGCTGACGGGCGGAAAGCGCCTGTTCGGCGCCCGGACGAACCGGCTGATAATGAAAATGCTGGACGATTTTCCGGGCGATAAGGCTGTTGAGCGGAGAGCCGCCCCGCCGGGCGTCGCGCACCGCTTCGAGCACCTGGGCCGCCGAGCCGGTGCGGCCCTTCAACAAATAGCCGACCGCACCAGCAAGCAGTGACTTGAATATCACGTCCGCATCCTCATACACCGTCAACATGATGAACTGGGTGGCGGGGATTTCCCCCTTGAGCCGCCGCACGCAGTCAATGCCGCTCATCTTGGGCAGGTTGATGTCCATCAGCACCACGTCCGGTTTGTAATGGGGGATTTCTTCGAGGGCCGCCTCGGCGGAATAATGACTGCTGACGCAGGTGATTCCCGGGGCCTGACCCAATTGATGCACCAGTTGCTCACGCACCACGTGGTCATCCTCGACCACACTCACCCGAATCGGACGCGCGGGCGTCTTGTCGGAACTGTCGTTGGTGGTGCCGAGCATGAGCTGAAGTTAGCCGGAAAATTTCATTTGCCAATGCCGGCTTTTTGCAGCCGGTTGGCCGGCAATCTAAATCGCACGATGGTGCCGGCGCCCGGCCGGGCGACCAGTTCCAATGTGCCGCCAATGTCTTCCATCCGTTTCCGCATGTTCGACAGCCCGTTGCGGGCTTTGGGTGCGAGTGCCGGTTCAAAGCCGCGGCCATTGTCCGAGATGGCAATGCTCAGCCCGCCCGCGTCCAGTTGCAGCGTGAGCCGGACCTCGGTTGCCACCGCATGCGTCACGGCATTTTGCAGCGCTTCGCGGGCGGCCAGCACCAGATTGTGGCGGACCTCGGCACTCAGGGCAACTTGAGGCAGCACCAGCGGCACGTCCAACAGGCAACGGATTTCGGCCAGCGACAGAAATTCCTGGGCGAACCGGCTGAGATAATTGGCCAGGCTTTCCAGCGAATCATGCTTCGGATTGATCGCCCAGACAATTTCATCCAGCGATTGAATGGTGCGGCTCGCCGCAGCCGGAATCAGTCGGATCCAGCGTTTGACCTCCGAGGGTTCGTGGCTGGCGCCTTCGACCCGCTGGCTCAGGAAAACTATCTGAGTCAGGTTTGCGCCGAGATCATCGTGGATGTCTTTGGCGATGCGGCTGCGCTCGTGCTCCACCGCGTGTTCGCGTTCCAGCCGCTCAAATCGCAACCGCGCCCTCCAGCGTTCCCGCCGGCGAACACCCCAGGCCACCACGCCAGCGAGCAGGAAGGCCGTCATCACCTTGAACCACCATGTCTGCCAGACGTATGGCTGGACGACCAACTGGAGCATCTGGCCGTTCATGTTCCAGATGCCGTCGTTGTTGCACGCGGCCACTTGAAACGTGTAATGCCCCGGTGGCAGATAATTATAGGAAACTGTCCGCTGGTTGTCCGGCGGCGACCAGCCAGTATCCAGGCCAGCGAGCTTGTGCCGGAACAAAACTTTTTCCGGCGAAACAAAGCTGGGCGCGGTAAACCGAAAATCCAGACGCCGGCTGCCCGGCCCTGCTTTCAACACGGTGGTGGCGTGCTTGATGGGAACTTGTCTCCCATCAATGGTGGCGCTTTCCAGCCATGCCGGCGGCGGCAGTTCATTTTGTCGGATGTGAGATGGATTCAGGCTGACCAATCCGCCCACAGTAGGAAACCATAGGCGTCCATCCGGTGTCCTGGTGCCGGCCGGCTGAAATCCGCCCGGGCATTCTACATTGGCCAGACCGTCATTGCGGTTGTAACCGACGCATTGGACGGTCGTGCTCCGGCCATCGGCGTAGTTATTTAAATCATCCTGCCGGACACGAAAAATGCCACCGAAGGAACTGATCCAGAGGATTCCCCGGCCATCGGGGATGATTTGCGAAATCGAATCGTTCCACAGCCCCTGATCCGACGTGATCGCCACACACTTGCCATCGCGCCACCGGCATAAGCCGTGGATGGTGCCCAGCCAGACCGTCCCGTCGGGATCGGTTACGATGCAGCGGACATAGTCCGAAGGCAAACCGTCGTGCATGGTCAGTTGCGTCCATTGCCCGTCTTTCCAGCGGAAAGCCCCGCCGTAATGAGTGCCAAACCACATGGCCCCGTCGGCTGTCTGGGCGATGGACCGGACGTTCGGATACGCCAAACCCTCAATGACGCGCCACCGGGCAGGATCACCTTTGGGCATGAATCCGACTCCTGCACCACCCATGAAACCAACCCAGAGGTTGTCCTCGGCATCCTCAAACAAGGCATAAATGGCTTCAACTCCCGCGCCCAAGTTCAGTTCGGAAACCAGCGTGCCGTTATGCAAACGGTAAAGGTGCCCGCCGTCGGTGCCGATCCACAAGTCACTAGCGTGGTCAATAAACAAAGATTCGATGCCCAACGGAGTGTTAGTTGCGGGCCAGGGTAGGGGCTGTTCCGTGCCGGCGCTGATGTGGGACAATATCTGGTCGTTCAACACCGCCCACACGTTTCCCGCCGGGTCGGAACAGACGGATCGCGCATATTTGTCGAAGCTGATGCCCTCCAATTCATGGCGGGTGAATATGCCCGGGCGAATGCACGTTAATCCGCCGCCAAAGCCGCCGCGCCAGATATTGCCCTCGTGGTCTTCATAAAGGATGCGGTTCACGCCACGGAATTCAGATTTTGGAATATCCGTCCAGTCACGGTGGCTGGAAGCCAGACAGAAGATGCCGCCGTCACCGGAACCCAGCCACATACGACCATCGGCGGCTTCCAACAGGCCCGCCACGCCGGCGGATTGTTTCGGCACTTCGATCTGCTCGAGAATTTTTCCCGCGCGCACTTTCCATAGTCGTCGATCGAAATAGACCCAGACCGCTCCATCGCGCGCCCGGGCCATGCTCGCCACCGGCTTGTCCTTCAGCGGGCCCAAATCCGGCGAAATCAGCTGGCCGTCGCGCCACAACCGGAGTCCGCTGCCGGTGCCGACCCACAATTGATCGTCGGCATCCACCACCAGGCCGAGACTGGCGCGATTGGGTGAACGGCTTGGTTTGAAAACCAACTCGACTCCGTTGGTGGTCAACCGTCCTAGCGCGCCGGTTCCATCCTGCAGCCAGATGACGCCATTGGTCTGTTGCGCCATGGCGATGACCTGTGCGTTGTCGGCATTGTCCGGCCGGATGACGTGCGCCTCGCCCTCTTTCCACGCCACCAACCGCCCGGTTCTCAACGCGATCCAAAGCGTCCTCTCACGATCTTCAAACAGATATACGATTTGATCCATCTCCAGATCCGGGACGTTGCTCGAGGAATATTGCACAAACCGGATGCCGTCGAATCGCACCAGACCCACATAGGTGCCAATCCAGAGATACCCGTCCTGCGTCTGGAGGATGGAATTGATGGTGCTATGCGGCAGGCCATCCTCGTTCCCCCAGGTTCGGACCAGAAACTCCGAATTGGTGGAGTCGGCCGCGGCCGCCGTGGTGATCCAAAGCAGGCAAACGATGCGGAATAGCAAGCGGGCTCGGATCATTTTAAAATCACGATACCGAATTGAGGCGCGGGTGAAAAGGGTTTCATGGTCGGCTGATTAACTTGGCTTGAAGCTGACATATCCGTGTCTGGCCGGTCGAGCCGCCCCGGCGCAGGTGAGGTTGTCGCCAAAAGCAACCACGCTGGCTTCTGGAACAGATGTCAGGTGTCCTTGCGCTGCACCTGCAACCGCATGAATTTTTTTTGCGCGGTGTTGATGGTGTCGTAGCATTCCCAGATGACGGTTGCCGAGTTGCTGGATTTAAAAATGATTTGACGGATGGCGGCGCAGGCGGTGGTGCACCACGTCAGCAGATCATCGGAAACTTCCACTTGATAGATGATGTCCGTCGGCGGCGGGTCGGGTCGCGTATAGCAAAGCTGGAAAAAACCATTGGTGCTGAGGATCGGCGCGGTCAAAGAGGCGGTCACGGCTTGGGTGGGATTCAGGCCCAACGCATACTTCATCAGGTTGGAAACTCCATCGCCCGTAGGACAGGCGGCATCACCGGCAACGGCCGGGTTGGTGGCATTGATTCCAAAATATTGCCAGCGCCAGTTATTTATCGGCGTGTCTTGAATGGTGATGCTGGCCGAGGTCTGGCTGCCAACAGCGTAAGCGGCGTTGGCGGTCAGGCTAAACGTCGCCACCTTGTCACCGGTTGGGGCTGAAACGGCGAGCGGCTTGACGGCGATGTTGGTCGCCATCATCCCGGCGGGCAGCGTGACGGAAAATCCCAGTGGCTGATAATCCGCGCCATTCAAAGCGGTGCCGCTGATATTCCAGTTGATCGTCAAAGGCTCAGTTGTGTTGCCGTTCCGGCTCACGGTGAAACTTCCCGGCGCAAGCCCCTGGCGGGAGCCGGTAGCGGCGGTGGCCCAAAGATTGACCGTCGGCAGATTGGTTTGAATGCCCGGCAGGATTTCAACGGCATTCAAGAAGCCTCGCAAATTATTCGTTGTCGCGCCAGCCGAAGCCAGATAAAGCGACTGGCCCGCTCCCAGAGTTACGACCATGAGATTGCAGTTGTCCCCCGCCATAAACCCGCTGATGTTGGCCGGGCTGCTGTTCAACTGATACACCGAAGGGGAATTGGTAAAAATATATGTGCTGGCCGAAGCCCCATTCGTGCAGAAAAATTGTTCGGGATCGGAACCTGAAGTGCTGGTATTCCGGCCGGCAACATAGACCGTGTAAGTGCCCGCAGCCAATCCATTCACCCGGATGCCCACCGCCAGCGCACCGCCGCCGCTGCTGCCACCGTAAAAGGCGTCTTTCACGGGACTATTGCCCGCGTAAATGCCCGTGTTCTGAGCGCCGCCCAAGGGATTGTTGCTGATGAAATCGTTTAAATTGAAATCGATGACGCCGCTTCCCGCCGCGCTGCGCCCCATCTCCACGGAAATTCCCGTGGCCTCCGTGCCATCGCTGTAAACGAGACCGCTGGCCGTGTCCGCCATCAAGCCGGTGTTCCAGTTGGTTTGCAGGCTGGACAATCCGCCGACCGTGTGCGCCGGGCTGTTCATCTGATCGGCGAAAGTTGAAACCATCGTCGGCCCAAAATCCAGCAGCAGCGATCGTAAATTATTACTGCTGGTGGAAGTGCTGCCGGTCATTTGCAGAAACTGGCCGTCGGCGGTCAACTGCGCCTGCAACTTGGGAATGTTGATGCTCTGCACGTTGGTCTGTTCATCAATCGCGAAACAGGCCGCCGTGCCGGACGCCTGGCCCAGAATCATGAATACCGGTTCCATGCGGATGGAACTAAACGCCGTGTGCGACGCTGAGAGCGACCAAGGCACGAGCAGGTTGGAACATTCAGCCGCCTTAGGGACAAGTGCGCGATACGAGATGGGATACGGCACGGTGATGTCGCCGCGCGCGTTTCCCTCGTTGCGCACCTGGCCATTGACCACGACGCGCTGAAGATAATGGGAGTCGGTGAAATATCCGGCCATGCCGATGGCATCCGGAACCACCAGTTGATTGAAGACGTTCGACTGGGTCATCACATAATCCGAAATCATCCGTCGTCCTTCCCGGACATAAATCTCGTAAGGCCAGCCGCCGTTATCGGCAAATTCGTCTTTGCAGAAGCCGTAGTTCAACATCGAGTTTCGCACGTTGGACGGCACTCGCGGATCGGTGGCGAGAAAGTATAACAGACCCTGCTGATAATTCCGGTGCGCCTGCCAAATCTGTGCCCGGGTGGCGTCGTCGGCTTCCACGTAGGCGGCACTTTCACCGACGAAGTCCGTGGACAACGCCCCGTTGTTATTGATGTCAGTCTTGCCATTGGGCACCGGACTGACGGTCAAAAATGTGCCCAGCGATGGCGAAGACAGTGCCTGAATGTATCGCGTCAGGAGTTCAAATTGATTCGTGTTGTAACCGAAAGGAGCGGTGATCGGGAGTTTGTTGGTCGCGGTGGTGGTGAGGCACAGCCGGAAATTGTAGGCCTGCACCCGCTGGTCGGCGTTGCCCGGCGTGCCGGGACTGCCGGACTGGATCAGCGGCAGCAACCCGCTCGCGGAATTCCCCGGCACAAGATAGGGATCAATGCTGTAACCGGTGAAATCCGAATTCGGCGGACGGATGCCATTGAGACTTTCGCCGTAGGTATTGGTGGATTCGCGCCCAATGGTATAAGTGACACCGGCTTTCGCCATCAGGTCGCCCTCGTAGCTCGCATCAATGAACATTTTGGCGCGAAAGATATTTCCATTGTTCATGGTAGCCGCGATGATCTGCGACCCCTGTTTCGTGACCGACGCGAGCAGTTGGTTGGTATAAACCGTCACGCCTGCCTCCTGAACCATGTCATTGAACACGGCTTCAGCCACGTGCGGCTCAAAGGTCCATTTGGTGCCGGACAATCCGTATTTTTTCCCGATCCGGTTGTAAAATTCGCGGGCGACGCCCTGGATATAATCGCCGGAGTCATTGTCCACGTGGCCGATGTCCGTCCAGCCCAGCCCGGACGAACTCATTCCGCCCAGATGATTGTTGAGCGCGACGAGCGCCACGGATTTTCCCATTCGCGCCGCTTGCACGGCGGCCACCACGCCGCCGGAGGCGCCGCCATAGACGCAGACGTCCACATTGATTTCCTGCACGGCCAACAGAGGAAACCCAGCGAGCAGGGAAAGGACCACCAAGCCGAGTCGTTTTAGAAAATCAGATCGCACAGAATGATTGGGTGAAATTTTTCGGGAAAATGTGTTCGACCGATGAATCGTTCCACGTGGGTCGCCGCCCGTCATGGCGGCGGCAAGGCACCGGCCAGCTTGAGAAAGTCCGGATCGGTGGCCGCGACCGATATGCCGCTCATCGGATTGCTGGTGGCCGATCCCCGTTGGGCGAGCGTGTCGTCCGCATTATATTTCTGATTTTGTTTGATCAGATCACCATGCCATTTCCACATCTCGGCGTGACCGTCCACGAAGGAAAACGTGGCGCTGTTATTGTGACGCGCGGTCGGCGGATTCCACCACTCGGCCTTGGCAGGGGAGTTGATTCCCATGGTTCCGTTATCAATGCCGATCTGGTTTTCCTCGCCAAATTGGATGACCTGGCTGGGAGTTCTGACCTCGCCGGACTTTCTAACCCGCTTCGCATAGGCGTCGCTGGCCAGCGAAACGATGTTGTTGCAGTTCAGCCAGACGGAGATGGCGTAACTGCGCGAATGCGGAACGGGCGTCGCGAAATTGCGGACAAAGGCGCGGCTGGCCGGGCAATAATAAATCCCGTAGGACTTGTTGTAATCCCACAGCACCCCGGTCGAAATATAGGTGCTGTAGAGCGAGCTATACGACTGGACGTTGCCCTGAACCCAGGCGTTCGGCCCCGAATCCGAACCGGTGGCACCAATGTCGTTGTTCACAAACGCATCCTGGTTGTCGCCCAAATACATCTGGCTGGCCAGTTGTAATTGTTTGATGTTGCTCAAGCACTGCGTGCCATAAGCCTTGGCTTTGGCCTTGGCCAGGGCCGGCAGCAACATGGCCGCCAGGATGGCGATGATGGCGATGACCACCAGTAGTTCGATCAGGGTAAATGCTCGTTTGGTCTTAATCCTTAACATGACTGGTCTCATAATTTTATGAAGGGTGTGCCAATGGTTAATTGCCTTGCACGCGATAAAATTGCGCCGCGTCCGATACATTATTCGTCGCCGAAGTCGTGGTGCCGCTTGCGGTAATGCTGCTGCCCACATCCGTCCAGGTCGGATCCGTCAGGCTGGCCTTGGATTGAACCTGATACGCGTGATTCGCCACGCTTTGCCAGGTCAGCGCCAGGCTGGGGCCGGCCAGCGGCGTGATGCTGATGATGCTGAAAGGCGGCAAGGCCGGCGTGTAATTCGGATCAATCTGGAACGCCCGGATGCCGTTGTTGATTTCAAGCGAGAACAGATAATTGCCGCCAAAGGCCGTGGAACCGGCGCCGGCGCCGTTCAGGAAGGCGTTGCCATTGTTCGTCGGGTTAAGTTCCTGATCCGCCAGCACCGGAACTCCGTTGGTCAGACTCGAGATGTCGTAGAGGCGGACGTTGTCCTGCAACCCCGAAGCCACTTTCATGATGCCGGCCATCCATTTATTGCTTCCTCCCGTGGAAATAAACCGGAACGTTCCCGGCAGCCCGTTGGTGGAACTGTAAATTACCGAACCCGTCTTGGCGGCGAGGTCGAATTGAACCAGATACAGGCCCTGGTTCAAGGTCTTCGCCCAAAACGTGTTCGTTCCCGGTCCGAACGAGATGCCAAATTGCGCAAAGCCGGAGGGCACATCGCTCACCGTGATGATGTTTGGCGTAAACACGCTGCCGTCCGCCGTGGTAAACAGGCAGACATTGGTGCCGCTGCCCGGTCCGCAGAGCAACTGCGTGTCCAGGCCTGCGCCGCGCACCGCGAAATTATCGCCCCAGCGCAGTGCGTTTGCGCCCACGGTGGCATCGTTGCTGCCCGGATCACCACTGAACGCATAGCCGCTGGCAATCGTATTCACGCCGTCGTCGGCCCACTTGATGAGGTAGAACGGCGTGGACGGCGAACTGGCATTGGCGGTGGCACCGCAGGTGTAAACGGCACCATCATCGGCCACGCCAATCATGTTCACGCCGAGCGAGGTCGGAGGAACGAAGGCGAGATTCATGAAATATTTTTCCGCGCCAGTGGCCGGATCCAGCACCACGATGTTGTTGGTCGGTTGATGGCAGACCACCAGCAGGTTGGCCGTGACCGGATTAAAGGCCAGCCCGCGTTCGCCCCCGTCAACGGTGGTGAGGTAAAAACGATCTCCTGGCAGCAGATTCCAGAGGTTGGTCATCTGGCCGGTGTTGTAGAGCGGAACGACGTTCAATACCGCATTGGAACTGACGGCAACCGCGATTTCATTGCTGACGGCAACCGTGTAATTGCCGGCCGCACTGGCAGACACATTGGAGAGAGTCAGGATGGTATTAGTCGCGCCGGTGATGGGGACGCTGTTCGAATACCATTGGTAAAACAACGGGGGAACGCCGCCGAATTTTGCGCCGCCGAGGTTGACCGTGGCTCCTTCATAAACCGTGACCCCTTTCGGTTGCCCGCCGATGGTGGCCGGGAAATTGGTTAGAACGGGCGCCCCGGCAACGATTTCAACCGAGTTCAAAAAGCCGCGATATCCCGTGTCGCTGGCGATGCCGGTTGCCGCCAGATAAAGCGAGTCACCTGATCCCAGCGTTACGACTAGATGGGCACAATTGTCGCCGTAGGCAAACGTGCTGGTGATCGCATCCGCCTGGGTGGGAGTGCCAGAGGTGGTTCCGGAATTGACTTCATCCACAAACGACGTGGAGTTGGTGGAAAACGAAAAGGAGGATGAACTGGCTCCATTCGCGGCAAAAAAACGCTGCGGCGCGGTCGTCGCCGTGCTGGTGTTGCGCCCGGAGATGTAAAGGGTGTAAGTGCCCGCCGCCAGACCATCCACGCGGATGCCGACCGCATTGGTGTTCACCGTGGAAGTTCCCGTTGCAAAAATCCCGTCCTTGATGGGGCTGGTGTTGGTATAAATTCCCCATGTTTCCTGCCCGCCCAATGCGCTGGAACTGATCAGCTTGGTGCTGTAGTTGATGGCGTCGCTGATGCCCGCCCCGCTACGCCCGACAATGACTGAAATTCCGGTGGCCGCCGAGCCGTCGGCGTAGAGCAGACCGCTGGTCGCATCGGCATTGATTATTTTATTCCAACTGATGTCAGTGGCAGAAAGGGCTCCGGCAAAATGCCCCATGCTTAAGGTCGTGTCTGTGCCGGCTACCGTGGTCGGCCCGAAATCCAGCAGCAGAGACGCGGCTTGAACCCGCCCCGGCATCAAGACAAGGCAAAGGAACAGGCAGGTTTTACAGGTGACAATGATCGGGTTTTTCATAGGTGCTGATGGAACTTCTGGATTAACGGTTGGATGTGTCGTTCTGTTGAACCAAAACTTCCCCCGACACGACACGGGCGCATCCCGCGTTCTGAGCCGGAGAGAAGGTCTTGGTCATGCGACACTATTGCGCCGATGCGAAGCGAACTCCATTACACGTTCGTGTAGCGGCGGATTCGCGCCTGTGAGATTGCAATTGCGCGTCGGCTGGATTAAAACCCATCGTTGTTTGAAACGCGCAAACCAAACACTCCGAAATCTTTGGTCAACGGATGGCTGATTCATGGCTTGAAATTAAGGAACACCAAACCAGGCGCAGAGCATCTCGTGAAATGAATAAATCCAGTGCGACGAGTTTGTCGCGTCGCTCCTTTCTCCGCACAACGACGGTGGCGGTCACGGCCGTTCTGGCCGGACGCGGCTTTGCCGCCGGCACCGGGGATCGCCGCAAGGTGGACGTCTGCATTTATGGCGGCACTTCGGGTGGCGTGATGGCGGCGGTCGCGCTGGCCCGGCTCGGCCGTTCTGTTTTGCTCGTCGAGCCCACCCGTCACATAGGCGGCATGACTTCCGGCGGACTCGGCTGGATTGACTACGGTCAGGCCTCAGTGATCGGCGGGCTGACGCGGCAATATTTTCAGGACATTTGCGATTACTATGCGGCCGCTGATATTCCGGATAGCGGCTGGCGCGTCGAGCCGCATGTGGCGGAGGAGATGTTTGAAAAGCTCATCGCCCGGCACCAGGTGGAGGTGATTCGTGAGTCGCGGCTGGCGTCAGTTCAAAAACAGGGGCGACGCATCCGCTCCATCACCCTTGACAAGGCCCCGGTGGATTCGCGGGGTGCGCCGACGCCCAATCCGTTGGAGTGCGGTTATCTTACTGTCGAGGCGGCGATGTTCATTGATTGTTCCTACGAAGGCGACCTGCTCGCTGGTGCCGGAGTGACTTGTCTGACGGATCGCGAAGGTCAGGAAGACCATCAGGAGAGTTTGGCTGGAATTTGCGACAATGCGCTGGTAAGCGAGCGGTTCAGCGGCTCCGGCAATTTCCGAAAGACCATTAGCCAGCCGGTGAGGATTGATCCCTATGTTCTCCCCGGAAATTCCTCCAGCGGATTGATTCGACATGTTTCCGCGTCGCGGTTGCCACCTGAAGGCCGCCGGAGCGCCGTCGTTCAAGCCTATAATTTTCGCCTTTGCCTGACCAAGGATGACCCGATTCCCATCGCGGCCCCGGATAATTATAATCCGGAAGATTTTGAAATCGTGCGGCGTTACCTCCTGGCGCTGGATGAAATTCACGATCCGCTTGAGCCCGGAGACCTGTATTTCAATTTCAGCGGCAAACTGCTGCGCAATCACCCGCGCCTTCTGAAAATCACCCGGTTAATGCGCGGCAAGACCGATGTGAACAACGGTTCGTCCAGCATCTCGATGGATTTTATCAACGGCGGCGCGGAACGTTATGCCAACGGCACCTGGGCGGAACGTGCCCGGCTCTGGCGCGCACATGAAGATTACCAGCGCGGCTACCTGTATTTTCTGCGCACCGACGACCGGCTGCCGGAATGGTTGCGAAAAGAAATTGCGCCGTGGGGGCTGCCCAAGGACGAATTCCGCGACACCGGCGGCTGGCCGACGCAGCTTTACATCCGCGAAGCGCGGCGCATGGTGGGTAATTATCTGATCACCCAGCGCCACTGCGAACATCCGGCCCACAGCAAGGATTCCGTGGGGTGCGGCTGCTATGCTCTGGATTCGCACGTCTGCCAGCGCCTGGTCAAGGATGATACGGTAATTCACGAAGGCGGATTTTACAGTCATCTTGCCAATGCCTATCCCATTCCTTACGGAGCCATCACGCCGCGCGAAGAGGAATGTGAAAACCTGCTGGCAACATTCTGTGTTTCCAGCACGCATGTGGCTTTTGCCTCCGTTCGCATGGAGCCGCCGTCCATGATTTTGAGCGAGTCGGCCGCCGTGGCCGCCGACCAGGCCTTGCAGGAAGGAACCAGTGTCCAGCGCATCAACTTGAATAAACTTCGATCCCGGTTGCTGGCGGCCGGGCAGATTTTGTGAAAGTCAATTCTTCGAGAAAGGATCGTGTAGTCATCAGCGCCCCGATCCTGATATGGCGGGCTGCGGCTCAATAGGAGGAGGAGCACTGGAGAAGAACAGCGGTTCCACGAACGTGTAATGGCTTGCCCGGTTTGAAAATGTCATCCTCAAGCCTGTTGCCCATAAAATATGTATTCCATGCAGCCTTGTGACATTTCGATGAAATCCAAAATCAGGTCTCATTTCAAAATCAACCTTGGCAGAACGTGCCGTCGGCTGGTGCTCGCACTTTCAGCCCTCGCGCCGTTCGCATGTCAGATTGGCATGGGTTCAATCGAACCGATTATTATCCTGGATTCACAAGCCGGGCACCAAGGATGCCAGGAATGGCAGATGAATCGCCGGCAGGATGTGTCGGCGGACGGCGCGGTGATCTCGAGGCCGGGATTTTCAACGGTCAACTGGAAGGAAGCCATCGTGCCGGGAACGGTGCTGAACAGCCTCGTGCATGACGGCGTTTATCCGGAGCCATATTTTGGGCTGAACAATGCGCACGAGCAAAAGCTCATTCCCGACCTTTCCGAGGCTGGTCCGGATTTTTACACCTACTGGTTTCGCGCCGAGTTCGTCGTGCCGGATTCCTTCAAACAAAAACAAGTCTGGCTCCAGTTTGACGGCATTAATTATCGCGCCGAAATCTGGTTGAACGGCCAAAAGCTGGGCGACTTGGCCGGAATGTTTCAGCGCGGCATTTTCAATGTCACCAAAGCGGTGCGCCTCGGCGGCACCAACGCGCTGGCGGTGCTGGTGCATCCGGTGGACAAGCCCGGTGGCTTTCGCGCAAAAAATAAAACCGTTCGCGCGGCCGGTGAGAATCGGAATGGCGGCGACGGTGAAATCGGCCGCAACACGACGATGCTGATGACCGTTGGCTGGGATTTTACCTTTACCGACGGCATCCGCGATCGCAACACGGGCATCTGGCGTGATGTTAAACTGTTCGCTACCGGGCCAGTCTCCATCCGGAATCCATTTGTGCAAAGCGAACTGCCGTTGCCCGCGCTGGCACCGGCTCGCGAGACGATCAGAGCGGACTTGGTCAACGCGACTGCTGCGCCACAGTCGGGCAAGCTGATTGCTCACGTGCCGGAAGCGGGCATCAATCTTGAAAAGGAATTCGTTCTCCAGCCTAATGAGACACGAACGGTCAGCTTGACGCCGGAGGAATTTAAAGCCCTGTCCATTCCGAAGCCGCGGCTTTGGTGGCCGCTGAACAAGGGCGAGCAGTTTCTCTATCATCTCGAGTTGGAATTCGTGCAGGACAAACAAATTTCTGATCGGCTGGAAACACGGTTTGGTATCCGCGAAATCACCAGCGATCGCAACACGCCGGACCGGAGTCGCCAGTTTCTGGTGAATGGCCGGCGGATGTTCCTGCACGGTTCCAACTGGATTCCCGAGGCGATGTGCCGCAACTCACGCGAGCGCACCGAGGCAGAACTACGCTACACTCGACAGTCCGGCGTGAACTTTCTGCGCCTGTGGGCGGGCGGCGTTGCGGAGTCGGACGATTTTTACGACCTGTGTGATGAATTCGGAATCCTGGTCTGGAACGAATTTTGGCTGACCGGTGA
>Ga0068856_100002953_pt1 | contig 17432 bp, 19 predicted proteins | sample KBSCornC62_FD_66595 | JGI IMG/M metagenome (GOLD analysis project Ga0068856, IMG submission 66595) | Corn rhizosphere microbial communities from Kellogg Biological Station, Michigan, USA - KBS Corn C6-2 | ecosystem: Host-associated > Plants > Roots > Rhizosphere > Soil ...
GATAGGCCGCCGGCTCACGCCACCAGGCAACCGCGCCCCCATCGAGGAGAGTGGCGAGTACCGCCCCGGGTCGAGCAGGGGTGGTATGCCGTCCCCCCGCGAACTCCATAACCCACCGACCGGCGGCGGGCTGGGCGGCCCGTAGCTTCCTGGCTCTGCCCTGGCAGCGAGTGTCGCCAGCGGAGTAAACGCGAAGCCCTGCGATCCCGCTCGTTAGGATATGCGGGCACCTGGAGGGGTGGCAGAGTGGTTGAATGCGGCGGTCTCGAAAACCGTTGTGCGTCGTTAAGGCGTACCGAGGGTTCGAATCCCTCCCCCTCCGTCTCCTGAGCCAGCACGGTGGGTCGCATTGCCACCTGGGGTGCCAGGGGTGTACAGTGGCCAGTCGTATCGATTGTTGCTTGCGTGGTTCGGAGTCACGCACGCCCTGCGGAGGCTGTTGGAGGTGATTTCCGTTCGGCGGTGGTTGGTGGCCGGGGTCGTGGCAGCCGCACTCGCGCTGTTTGCCGGAGCGAGCAGTGCGACGGCAAGTACCGCGAAGAACCTGGCGACCGTGAACTTCGGCGGGGACTCGTATCAGAACTACGACTTCAACTCGAAGACCGTCGCCGCCAACAACGTGGATTGGCCGGTCGACCTCGTATTCTGGGGAAACGCGTCGATCGCCAAGGTCTACAACAAGATCAACTGGTCGTGGTCGGGGTCGACCGAGTACGAGCGCGTCAACGACGGCGGCGGCAACGTCTGGGTGTCGAGCGGCGGCCGCAAGAACACCGTCTGCACCGACACCCACTACCGGATCTACGCACCCTCCGCTGGGTATCTCAGCAACGGCATCCTCGGGCACTACGTGATCGGAACGTCACATCTGGACAAGAACGAGTGCCTCGGCCCGGCGAGTTATGGCTGGAACGAAACCGCCGAGGCGAACGTCGCCGCGCGGGCGGCAGCCGTGTGGGGGCGCTCGGCGGTGGTGAAGAACGCCATGTTCATGCCGGATGGAACACCGACCTTCCTGCTGTTCCAGAACGCGCAGACCGGGTGGCAGGGTAACCACTACTTCAACAACAACGGCTACCCGACGCTCATCCACGTTCCCTAGGCCGGGATCCCGCTGCCTCAACCATGAGCCGGCGTGAGCCGATTACACCGGCATGGGACGCCTCGTCTTCTACCCGGTCGCGATCGGCCTGTTCGTGCTGCTCGACATGGCCCTGCGCGCGCACGGGCACTGAGCACACCGGCCTGACCACCCGGGAAGCTAGTACCGCCGCAGCGTCATCACGGCCGGCAGCCGGTTGTACATCATCACGCCGACCGGGATGCCGATCACGGTGATGCAGAGCAGCCAGGCCAGCGCTGACCAGATCGCGCCGAACCACCAGCCGATCAGAACGAAGTAGACAGCGCGGAGGAAGAAGGCGCGCTGCGGGACGCGGGTTTCGGTGATGTGGGTGACGCCGCCCGACACCTCGTGTGTCGTGTGCACCGTCCGCGGGCGCAGCGTGAGCACGGTCGGCAGCCGGTTGAAGATCATGAACGCCAGCGGCAGCCCGATGATCGTGAGCGCGATCAGGTAGGCGAGCACGGTCACCAGCCCGGTCAGCCACCAGCCGATGAAGATGAACCAGATCGCGCGCACGAGCAGGGGCGGCCCATCGCTGTGCCTGGCGATCACCACCGGCGATGAGGCGGCAACGGTGGCCGGACGCTGGTCGGGCTTCGGTGTCTGGTCGTCCCTGATGACCGGATCCTACGCCGCTTGCGACCCGAACCTGTGTGGCGGCCGGACGCGGATCCGCCGCCGGCGTAAGCCCCGTCACCGGTAACCACTTCGTCACCGTCCCACAACCGGATCTCACCCCCAGCCCGGCCTGCATCCGAGCACCATCCCGGCAAGCAATCGAACGAACCGAACGGGAGGTTCCCATGTTCAGATTGAAGCCGATGGCCGGGTTCGTGCTGGCCGCCGCGGTACTGGCCGCGACCAGCACGGCTGCGTCGTACGGCGCGGCGGCGCACCCGTCCCAGACGTCCGCCGCCGTACCCGCCCAGCACGTGCTCCTGATCTCGGTGGACGGACTGCACCAGTCCGATCTGCGCTGGTGGATCCGGCACCACCCCGACAGCTTGCTGGCACGGATCGCTCACACGGGCACGCAGTACACCAACGCGGCCACCCCGGTCCCGTCCGACTCCTTCCCCGGTCTCGTCGCGCAGGTCACCGGCGGCGACCCGCGCACCACGGGCGTGTATTACGACGACAGCTACAACCGCCGCCTGCTGCCGCCCGGCAGCTCGTGCACGCCCGGCCAGACCAGCGGCCTCGGCACCGAGGTCAACTTCTCGGAGGTGCTTGATCGCAACCTGAACTCGATCGACGCCGGCGCCGGCATCCCGAACCTCTACCCGGGCCTGCCCACCAGCGTGCTGGCGCTGCCCGGGCGCGTCTCCCAGATCGAGCAGCGGATGATCGACCCCGGCCAGCTGCCGATCAATCCGGCCACCTGCAAGCCGGTTTACCCGCGTCAGTACCTGCGCGTGAACACCATCTTCCAGGTCGCCCACGATGCCGGCATGCGCACCGCCTGGGCCGACAAGCACGCGGCCTACGAGCTGATCAGCGGCCACGCCGGGCACGCCATCGACGACCTGTTCACGCCCGAGATCAACAGCTCCACCACCGACCCCTCGCTGCCGGCCGGGCCCGGCCCCGACTGGACCACGAACAACCGCGACACCCAGTTCTACGACGCGATCAAGGTGCAGGCGGTCCTGAACGAGATCGACGGCCGCGACCACAGCGGCCGCCTGCACACGGGCGTGCCGGCCATCTTCGGCATGAACTTCCAGTCGGTCTCGACCGCCGAGAAGCTGCCGCTCTCGCCGATCCAGGGCGTCGAACGCAAGGGCGGCTACCTGCGACGGGACGGCCGCTGGGTACCGGGGCCGGTGCTGCGCGACGCGCTCGGCTTCGTCGACCGCCAGCTGGGGCTGATGGTCAACCGGCTGTCCCGGCGCGGCCTGCTCGAGAGCACCGACATCGTGATCTCGGCCAAGCACGGCCAGTCGCCGATCGAGACGTCATCACTGAAGCGGATCGATGACGGCAACGTGATCGACGCGCTCAACGCCGCCTGGCAGGCCCGCGGGCACAGCGACAACCTGGTGGCGTTCGCAATCGACGATGACGCCATGTACATCTGGCTGTCGCACCGCTCGCCGCAGGCGCGGCGGTTCGCCAGCCGGTTCCTGCTCGGCTACTCGCAGCCGGCCTCGGCGATGGCGGCGACCGACTACGCGGGCAACCCGATCGGCTTCACCGCCTCAGGCCTGAAGCGGGTGCTGGACGGGCCGTCGTTCTTCGGCGTGCCGCGCGGCGACGCGCGGGTGCCCGACCTGGTCGGGGTCGTGCAGCACGGTGTCGTCTACACCGGCCACACGGCCAAGATCGCCGAGCACGGCGGTCAGGACGCGCAGGACCGCCACGTGCCACTGCTTGTGTGGGGTCACGGCCTGGCGCACGGTCTGGTCACGACCCACGTCGAGACGACCGAGATCGCGCCCACCATCCTGCACCTGCTCGGGCTCGATCCGAGCGACCTGCAGGCGGTGCAGGCGCAGGGCACGCCGGTGCTGCCACACCAGTAGCGCCGCGCCCCCAGGTGCCCGGGCCGATCGGAGCGGCCCGGGCACCTACCATCCCAGCGTGGTCCGACGGCTGCTCACCCGCTACCGGCGCGGCAATCCCCTCCAGAGCATCTGGCTGGGCGCGCTGCTGGCCTCCCCGGTGTGGGTGAACACGCTGGTCTACCGCCCCACATCGTCGGCCGGCACGCTGCTGCTACTGGGAGGCTCGCTGGCCGGCGGCTGGGCGGTCGCGCGGGTGTTCCTGGGCAGCGTCTCGGCCGACCTGGAGGAGGTGCGCGCCCAGAACCTGTGGCTGCAGGAGCGGGCGCAGCGCGCCGATGCGGCCTTCGCCGCGCACCCGATCAGCGTCGCGGTCAGCGACGAGGAGTTCGCGGCCATCGTCGAGGCCGAGCTGGCGGCGCTGCCACCCTGGATCGGCCGGGCCATCACCCAGCAAAACGTGGCAATTACCGTCGAGGAGCAGCGGGCCGGCGAGCCGCGCGTGTTCGGCGTCTACCAGTCGCAGCGCCGCGGCAGCGACGTGATGTCCGAGATCACGCTCTACCGGCGGCCGATCATGCGCGTGTCGGGCGACCGCGCGGCGCTGCACCGCCAGATCCACGACACGCTGCTGCACGAGCTCGGCCACATGTTCGGGATGAGCGAGTCCGACCTCGACCACTTCACGATCGGCAACAATCCGCGGCCCGACGCCGAGCCGGTGCACCCGCCGCCGGGCGAGCCCGCCTAGCCGCGCTGCAGCAGCCGCACGTCAGACACAAGCCGCGAGATCGCAAGCGGCGGCAGGAACCCGGCGCGCTCGTCGCCCTGCCCGTCGATCACGTAGACAGCCATGCTGTGCGCGATGTCGGTGGCGGTCGGCTGCACGCCGATGCCGTACGCGCGCCACACGGGCGCGAGCTGTGCCGACGTTCCCATCAGCCACTGCCAGTGGCCGTGCCAGCCCCACTTACGGGCCGCCGCCGCGACGGAGTGCCGCGTGTCAGCGGGATCGACGCTGACGATCACCAGCCGCACCGGCTGCCCGCCCAGGTGCCGCTCCACCACGCCCAGCTGGTGGCCCACGATCGGGCACAGCGTCGTGCACTTGGAGTCCAGGAACGTCAGAAGCAGCGGCCGTCCGCGCAGCGACGCGAGCGACACCGAGCGGCCGCGCTGGTCGGTCAGGTCGAAGCTGGGCGCGGGGCGCGTCCCCGCCTTCCAGACGGCGTCGCCGTTCACCGCCGACCCGCGCGCCGACGCGTTGGCCCCCGAGCTGGGGGCGTAGCGCGTGGCCGCCAACGCCAGCGCCGCGCCGCTTACGATCAGCAGCACGCTGGCGGCCGCGGCCAGGCGCCGGCGCCGGCTCAATCCACTCGCCGTCGTAGCGTCCAGCCCCACAGCAGCACGACCGCCAGCAGCGCCAGCGGCACCACAAGCGTCAGTGCCGCGCCGGCCGAGACGTCGCTGGGTATGTCCGCGATACTCACTCAGGCTCCTCTCTGTCGCACGGCCGCGATTCGGTGACGTCGCCTTCGGCGACCGGGACTCTCATCGCCAACCCAGTTGTAGATCAACCAGAACACCGCCAGCGAGTAGGCCAGTGACCCCGGCCCCCACATGATGCCGGCCGCGATCTGCTGGTCGGCCAGGGCGGACACCCCGCCCGGCCGGTGAGCTGCCGCGACGTACGGCTGGTACAGCGCCACCGGCCAGTAGGCCAGCACCGCCGCGAGCAGCCAGCCTGCGACCGTGGCCGCCGAGACGTACAGCGTCAGCTGGATCGGATCCAGCGTCGGCCGGATCGGCGCCGTGTCGATCACCTGCTCCCAGAACAGGATCGCCGTGGCCAGCATCGTCAGGTGCTCGAGGTCGTGCACGCTCTGGTGGCGCAGCGCCAGGTCGTAGGCGGCGGGCAGGTGCCACAGCCACAGCACCGCGATCGAGATCACCAGCACGGGGATCGGCCGCGCCAGCATCCGGCCCAGCGAGCGCACTGGACGCGCACGGCTGCTGTGCGCCACCCAGCCGGCGCTCGAGCGCCGGAAGCCGAGCGGCAGCGGCCGCCACAGCATGCTCCACGGCTCGGCCAGCACCAGCAGCGGCGCCGCCGCGCTCAGCAGCAGCACGTGCTGCAGCATGTGGGGCCAGAAGCCGCGGTCGGCGTAGCCGTCCAGCCCCACCAGCGCGATCAGCAGCACCACCATCGCCCCGGCAAACGCCAATGCGCGCAGCTGTCGGGAGCGCAGGTCGGGGCCGGTGGCGGGCCGCACCCGCCGCCGCCAGCCCGCCCAGTAGAGCCCGCTCGTGACGACCACGGCCGCCAGCGGGACCGCGTTCGCGGAATCGATCGGAACCGCGCTCATACCAGGTAGAAGAGGATGGTGGCGATCACCGCCACCGCAGCCAGGAAGGTCACAAACACCAGCGCCGCGCGCAGTTCGCGCAGCCGCAGGCCGACCTCGGTGGTGCGGTCGGCGGCGATCGTCTCGAGCCAGTAGGCCGCGCCCAGCAGGTGCACGGTGAAGCCGGCCGTGAAGCCGACGAACACGGCCCCGTAGCCGCCGGCGTGGATGGGCGAGAAGCCCGGGTCAAACAGCTGCACGCCCTCACAGATCGCGGCCACCAGCACCAGCACTGTGGCGACCGCGGCCGCCACCTGCGCGCGCCGGTCGTCGGCCACCCACACGATCACCGCCGCGGCCACCACCGCCACCAGCGAGACGGTCGCAAGCGCGCCGGACGGGTTGGTGTGCGGGGGGTGCCAGAGACCATTGCTGTTCAGCGCCCGCAGGTAGAGGTACGCGAACAGGAAGCCTAGGAAGAAGAAGGCGTCCGCCGCCACGAACAGCCGTGCGCCGATGAACAGCGCGCGGTCGGGAGGCGGCTCGGTCTGGATGTCGCTGACGATCGCCATGTCAGTCTCCGGCCACCGCGGGCAGGATCGGGCCGAGCCGCGCCACCGGCGGGGCGTTGGCGTCGCCGTACTCGTAGGGACCGGCCAGGATGGTCGGCACCTCGTCGAAGTTCTCGAGCGGTACCGGTGTCGGCACCTGCCACTCGAGGCCGCGCGACTGCCACGGGTTGGCGTCGGCCGGGATCCGGACGATGCCGTAGGAATAGGCCAGGTTGACCAGGAACACGAGCATCGAGATGCCGAGTGCGAAGGCCGACACCGACACCCAGTCGTTCAGGAACTGCAGGTGTGGCGCGTAGGTCGAGACGCGACGTGGCATGCCCATCAGCCCCAGGGCGAACAGCGGCAGGAAGGTCGAGTTGAAGAACACGAACATCGTCCAGAAGTGGATCTTGGCCAGCCGCTCGTTCAGCTGCAGGCCGTTCATCTTGGGCAGCCAGTAGTAGAAGCCGCCGAAGAAGGCGAAGATCAGCCCGCCCATGATCGTGTAGTGGAAGTGGGCCATCACGAAGTAGCTGCCGTGCAGCGACACGTCGCTGGGCACGTCTGACAGGAACACGCCGGACAGCCCGCCGATCAGGAAGTTGAAGAAGAACGCCAGGCAGAACAGCATCGGCACCGAGTAGCGGATGCGGGCCCGCCACAGCGTGCCCATCCCGGCCAGGAACACGAACCCGGTCGGCACCGAGATCAGCTCGGTGGTCAGCATGTAGAACGGCCGCAGGTTGGAGTTGATGCCGCTCACGAACAGGTGGTGCTGCCAGACCATGAACGACAGCAGCGCGACGCCCAGCAGCCCGCTCACCGCCAGGCGATATCCCCACAGCGGCTTGCGCGCGAACACCGGCAGGATCTCGAGCACGATGCCGAATCCGGGTAGCGCCAGGATGTAGACCTCCGGGTGGCCGAAGAACCAGAACAGGTTCTCGAACAGGAACGGGCTGCCGCCGGCGCCGGCCACGAAGAAGTTGGTGCCCGACGTGCGGTCGAGCGTCATCATCAGCAGGCCCGCCACCAGCACCGGCGCGCCCAGCAGCATCAGCACGGTGGTGGCCAGCATGCTCCAGACGAAGATCGGCAGCCGGTTCCAGCTCAGCCCCGGCGCCCGCATGGTGATGATCGTGACCATCAGGTTGATCGCGTTCAGGATCATCGCCACGGCCACCAGGAAGAAGGCGAAGATGTAGGCGTCCATGCCGGCGTTGGCCTGCAGCGCCAGCGGCGGGTAGCCGGTCCAGCCGGTCGGGAAGCCGCCGTAGCTGATGGCCGACATCAGCACCACGCCCGACAGCGGCGTCAGCCAGAAGGTGAGCGCCTCCATGCGCGGGAACGCCATCCGCCGCGCGCCGATCATGAGCGGCACCAGGTAGTGCCCGAACGGCCCCAGGATGATGCTCGACACCATCATCACCATCATCGAGCCGTGCAGGCCGACGATCGTCAGGTACTGGCCGGGCGAGAAGATCGGCGGGCTCGGGCGCAGCAGGTTGGTGCGGATCAGCATCGCGTTCAGTCCGGCGATGAAGAAGAACACGCCGATCCCCCACAGGTACTGCATGCCGATCACCTTGTGGTCGGTGCTGACCGTCAGGTAGCGCCATGCGCCCGTGTCCTTCTTGACGACGTCCACCGGCCGTTGCCCTAGCAGGCGACGGAACGGGTAGTCGAGCAGCCCCAGGCCGGCGATGTAGCCGATCGTGCCGAGGCTGTAGCCGAGCAGCACCGACACGTCGTTCTGGTCGATCGCCGACACCCAGTCCAGGTGGGTGCCGACCCGGCGGCCGATCCAGACGCCGATGATGTACCCGATCGCGAGGCCGATCACACCGGTGAACAGGTTGGGACGAAGCAGCGGCGAGCGCGTGTCGGGTGTCTTGGCGGCCTGGAGGGAATCCGGTGCCATCAGCCGGCTCGCTCGATCGGATCGGGGTAGTAGACGCTGTGGTAGGGGGGCAGGTGCCTGGTGGCGGGCGCGTTCTTGACGCGCTGCTGCGCAATCCAGCTGCTGAACGCGGAGGGAGACAGCACCAGGCCGGTGGTGGCCATCGCGCCGTGCCAGACGCCGCACAGCTCGGCGCAGCGCACGTTGAACGTGCCCAGCTTATGGGGCGTCACGTCGGCCACGTTGTCCGCCCCGGGAACGGCATCGACCTTGACGCCCAGCTGGTAGGCCCAGAACGAGTGGATCACGTCCAGCGACGTCACGTGGAACACCACGGTGCGGTTCAGCGGCAGCGCCAGCTGCGTCGTCTCGACGCCGCCGTACTGCGGGTAGCGGAACGTGAACTGCCACTGCTGCGAGACCACCTGCACCTGCAGCGCGCCGGCGGGCGCCGCCGAGATCAGCGTCGCCCCCTGGCCGCCGCCGGCGCCGGCCGCGCTCGACTCGGTCGCGTACAGGGCGTAGGTGCCGTAGGCGGCCAGGAACAGCACGACCGTGACGGTGCCGATCAGCCAGGCGCCCTGCAGCCGGCTGTTGCCGTGGATCGGCGGCCCGTCCTCGATCACGTCGCCGCGCTGGCGGAACACCGTCAGCGCGTAGGCGAAGTAGACCAGCAGGCCGATCGCGATCGGCGTCAGGATGGCCGAAATGATGACGTTTGCCTTGTGCTGCTCGTGGGCCTGGGCGGTGGCGCTGCCGGGCGGGATGTGCGGACCCAGCGCGAAGATCACGAGCAGCACGCCGATTACGGACAGCACCAGCCAGACGACGCCGACGCGGCGCAGGTCGGGGGCGGGTTCGGTGTTGTCGGTGGTCATCGCTGTCCCTGGTCACGCGACATTGAGGTAGCCATCCATCCAGCCGACCGTCTGCATGGGACCGCCGAAGCCGTTGGGGAACCCGGCGGCGCAGGGGACGAAGCACTGCCAGCGGTAGTGGCCGGGCTTGCCGGTGCGGATCGTGAAGGTGATCGTGGTATGCGCCATCGAGAGCGCGCAGGGCGTGACGGAGCACTGGTTGGGCGCGTTGTCGCCGACACCCGGGAGCGCCACGCTGACGCCCAGGTCGGGGACGGCAAACGTGTGCGAGGTGAGAGTCGGGTCGATCGACGCGACCGGCTTTCCGTTGATCGTCTCGGTGCCGCCGACGGTGCCGCGCGGCTGCGACCAGAGCGGGTTTCGCAGGCCCGTGGCGGTGTCGAACTGGTAGATCGTCAACCTGACCAGGCTGTGGGCCGGCACCTGCACCACGGTGCTGTGCACCCACTGGCCCTGCGTGTTCTTGACCAGGTAGGAGACCCAGTCGGGGTGTGGCTGGTGCCCGTAGGAGGGAACGGTCTGGAAGGTGACATTGGTCACGCCGCCCGTGGTGCCTGCCATCACGGTGGGCGGGAAGCTGGTCACCCAGGACATCACGTACCAGGTGATCAGCACGATCGCCGCCGCCGTCCCGGCGGCGATACCGGCGATCCGGCGGTTGAACGTCACGTCGGCAACACGCCGCGGACTCTCAGCCGCATGGCCGCGACCGTCAAGCCATTGTCATCTCGCTGTCATCTCCACGGGCGCGCCGGCGCCGTCGCTCTGCAATACTGCGGCCGCTTCAAGGGAGGAACCATTGCGGGTGCTGATCGTCGAGGACGAGGGCCTGATCGCGCGGTTCGTGGCGCGAGCGCTGCAGGCGGAGGGCTACACCACCAGCGTGGCCCCCGACGGTGAGGTGGCCTGCCGGCGCCTCCGCGAGGAGGAGTGGGATCTCGCCATCCTCGACCTGCTGCTTCCCGCGAAGAGCGGCTTTGACGTTCTGCGCGAGCTGTCCCAGGCGGCCAACCAGGTACCGGTGCTGGTGCTGTCGGCGCGACGCTCCGTCGAGGCGAAAGTGGCGGCACTGGACGCGGGCGCTACCGACTTTCTGGCCAAGCCGTTCGCGTTGGATGAGCTGCTGGCACGGGTACGGGCGCTGCTTCGCCGCAGCCGGTCGCCGGCCGAGACGGCGCTCGGCAGCGAGCCTGACTTGCAGTTCACGCTGGACGGTCGCTCGCGGACGCTGTGCTGGGGCGACGGCCGCACGCTGACGCTGTCGGAGCGGGAGTTCGGCCTGCTCGAGTACCTGGTGCGGTCGCCCAACCAGACCGTCTCGCGGGAGCGCATCCTGAACGCGGTCTGGGAGTACCAGTTCGATCCGCGCTCGAACGTGGTCGACGTCTACGTGGGGCGGCTACGTCGCAAGCTGCACCCCGCGATCCGGATCGAGACCGTCCGCGGCGGCGGTTACCGGCTGATGACGGGCTGATCCGACCGGCAGCGTGATCGTGAAGGCGGTGCCGACGCCCGGCCGGCTGACCACCGCGATCGAGCCGCCGTGGGCCTCGGCCACGGCCCGCACGATCGAGAGCCCGAGGCCGGCGCCGCCACCGCGACGGTTGCGATCGCGGTCGACCCGGTAGAAGCGGTCGAACACGTGGCCCAGCGCCTCCGGCGGGATGCCCTTGCCCGAGTCGCGCACGGTCAGCAGCACCTGGTCGGCCAGCTGGACGGCATCGATGCCGATGCGGTCGCCCTCCTGGGTGTGGCGGATCGCGTTCTCCAGCAGCTCCTCGAGCGAGATCGCCAGCCGGTCGCGGTCGACCACCATCGCGATGTCGGGGATCGCACCCAGCGACCACTCGCGCGGCGTCGCCACCCGCCAGCGCTGGAACAGCTCCTCCACGAACGGCGCGAGCCGCGTCTCGACCGGCAGCAGAAACCCGGGCGTGGGAGCACCCTCGATCAGCAGCAGCTGGTCGATCAGCCGCTCCATCCGCTCCAGCTCGGCCACCACCGTGTCGCTGATGGCGCCGATCTCCTCGTGGCCGGCGCTGTGGTAGCGGTTGAGCAGGTCGATGTGGCCGCGCGCGATCGTGATCGGCGTCAGCAGCTCGTGCGACGCGTTGGACACGAAGTCGCGCTGCCGCTGCAGGGACGCACGCAGGTTCGAGGCCAGCCGGTCGCTCTCGGCCACGGCGTCCTGGCGGCGGCGTACGTGGTAGACCATGGCCAGGAACATCAGTCCCATCAGCGGCACCTCGGTCAGCTCCGCCCAGTCCTCACGGGAGCTGTGCACGGCCAGCAGCGTCATGCCGCCGGCCGACAGCGACACGAAGGTGATGCCAGCGATCGTGCCCCTGGCGCGCCACATGCGGTAGCCGTAGAGCAGCGTGAAGCTGACGTAGATCAGGTGGAAGGGCACGGTCTCCCAGCCGTGGGGACCGTCGTCGGTGATCAGCACCAGCATCGCCACCAGGTTCAGGCAGGCGAACCCCACCCATGCGACCTCCAGCCGGTTCTCGGCGAACAGGTGCCGTGCGCGGGAGCGGTTCACGGCGTGAAGCGTACGCCCGCCGGGCGCGATCTGCGCGGAGGTCGCCGGCCGGAGCGGTGTGCGCGGCGGCGGCCCGACGCCGCCGCGCACCAAGCCGGCGTCAGCCGGCCAGAGGCTTGCCGGTCTCGAGCAGCGTCTTCAGGCCGGACAGCACCATCATCCAGCCGCCGGAGACGGCCTCGGCGGTCATGGGGGCGCCCTCGAGCTGGTCGTGCACCACGCGCAGCAGGCAGTAGCCGCCGTCCTGCGGCTCGATCTCCCAGGTCACACGGCTGGACTTCTCCGCCGCCAGCTCGGGCGAGTAGAGCGAGCGCCAGCCGTGCACCAGCCGCCGCGGTGGGTCGAACTCCAGCACCGGGTCGTCGCCCCAGACGCTGTCATCGGGGCCGAGCGACAGGTAGCGCTCGCCGTTCACCTCGATGCGGGCGCCGTAGAAGTACTGGGCGGTGAACTCGGGGGTCGTGATCGCCTCCCAGATCTGCTCGGGCGTGGCCCGAATGAACAGCTGGTAGACCTGCGTGGTGGTCGCGGTCATGGTGGTCATGCGGTGTCCTCCAGTGTCGTCTTCAGCCGGACCAGCGCGGAGACGTGGCCCTCGGTGTACTTGTCGATCCACCGGTCGTGGATCAGCCGGATCGGCACCGGGTTCAGGTAGTGCAGCTTCTCCCGGCCCGAGCGGAGGGCGACGACGAGGCCCGCGGCTTCCAGCACGCGCAGGTGCTTCATCACGCCGAAGCGGGACATCTCGAGCTCCGACTCGAGCTCCGAGAGCGTGCGCCCGTCGCGCTCGTGCAGCCGGTCGAGCAGATGCCGCCGGGTGGGGTCGGCCAGTGCCTTGAAGACCGCGTCGTCGTCCATGCCCACCACTATATGTGACCATATGGTCACATGTCAAGCGCACGGCCCCGCCGCGGCGCCCGGCGGCCGGTATGCTCACCGCCTCACTCGCTACCGAGAGGACCTCCCATGACGAACGCGGACACCGTGCAGGAGCTGCGATTCGAGCCTCCGGCTCCAGGCTACTGGGAGCGCGATGCGGTGCACTTCCCGCGACCGATGACGCGCTACTGGCAGGAGGTGCATCCGGCGGCGTTCGCGCGTGGCACCGGCGACTTCGCGCGCTTCTACGGGATGCTGCTGGGCTCGCTGGGATCGGCATACGTCCACGGGTTCGGCTACCGGTCGATGGTGCCGGTTGCCGACGAGGAGGTTCCCGCCCGCTTCCAGCGCGCGAGCGAGGTGATGCAGGGGAAGCTCTGGCGCGAGCAGCTTCGCGACTGGGACGAGCGGGTCAAGCCCGACTCGATCAAGGCGCATCGCGCGGTGCAGTCGGTGGATCCCGCCGCCCTCTCCGACCAGGAGCTGGTCGAGTATCTGACGCGGTGCCGCGACCACCACGCCGCGATGATCGCGCAGCACATGCGCTACACGGCCTCGGCCGTTGTGCCGACCGGGGATTTCCTGGCGCACGTGGGCGACTGGACGGACGTGCCGCCGGCTGAGCTGCTTGGCCTGATGCGCGGCACGGCGCCCGTGTCGGCAGGTGCCTCGGCCGAGCTCGAGCGCCTGATCGCCGCGCTCGAGGCGGATGCGCGGGCGCGCGAGCTGCTCGCGTCGGACGAAGACCCCGGGCAGGTGCTGGCGGCGCTGCGCGCGCTCGACGGCGAGGCCGGCGAGGCGGTGTCCGGGTACCTCGATCTGGTTGGATACCGCCTGCTGGACGGGTTCGACATCTCCGAGCCATACGCACTCGCGATGCCGGATGCGCTGGTGCGCGCGATCCAGATAGCGGTGGCCGGACGGGATCTCGAGGGCGCCGACGTGGAGGCGGCGGTCGCCGACATCCGCGGCAAGGTGCCCGAGCAGCATCGTGCCGAGTTCGACGAGCTGCTCGGCGAGGCACGTCTGACCTACCGGTTGCGCGACGAGCGCGGCGTCTTCAGCGACATCTGGGCATCGGGCCTGATGCGCCGGGCGGTGCTCGAGGGCGGGCGCCGGGTCGCGGAGCGGGGGCTGATCCACGAGCCGGTGCATCTGATCGATGCCGGGTTCGACGAGATGTGCTCGCTGGTCGCGGACGGGTCCGGCCCCTCGGCCGACGAGCTGGCCGCCCGTGCCACCGAGCGTACGACGCGCGACCCGAAGGCGGCGCCGCGGTCGCTGGGCGATCCGCCGCCACCGCCGCCGGACGCCTCCGGCCTGCCGCCCGACGTGGCCCGGCTGATGCGCGCCACCGGCATCGCGCTCGGCCACTTGTTCGGCAGCTCCGAGGCCGAGCACGACGAAGAGGTGCTGCGCGGGCTGGCCGCCAGCCCGGGCATCTACGAAGGGCCGGCCCGGCTGATCGCGGGTCCGTCGGAGTTCGACCGGATCGTCACCGGAGACGTACTCGTCACCCAGTCTACGACCGAGGCCTTCAACATCCTGCTGCCGCTGCTGGGTGCGATCGTGACCGACAGCGGCGGACTGCTCTCGCACTCGGCGATCGTCGCGCGCGAGTACGGCATCCCAGGGGTGGTGGGAACACGCGAAGCAACCGGACGGATCGCCGACGGGGTGCGCGTGCGCGTCGATGGTGACGCCGGCGAGGTGACGGTGGTCGAGTGAAGGGCACCGTGCCGTTGGTGAAGGCGCACGAGACCGCGCTGTTCGGCTCCAAGGCGGTGGGGCTGGGGCAGGCGATCCGGGATGGGCTACCGGTGCCGCCGGGGTTCGCGCTGTCCGGCGCGATCGTCGAGGCGGTGGCAGCCGGCAATGACCGCGCCATCAAGCAGGTGGCGAAGACGGCGCGGCCGCTGGGCGGCCCGCTGGCCGTGCGCTCGTCGGCCGTGGACGAGGACGGTGCCGAGGCCAGCTTCGCCGGTCAGCATCTGACGCTGCTGAACGTGCCGTCGTCGGAGCACCTGGGCGCGGCGCTGAGCGAGATCTGGTGGTCGGCGAACTCCGACTCGGCGATCAGCTACCGCCAGCGGGTCGGGCTGTTCACCCGGCCCAGCGTCGGCGTCGTCGTCCAGGCGCTGCTCGATCCAGAGAGCGCCGGGGTGATGTTCACGAGGAACCCGATCAACGGCGAGGACGAGCGCATGATCGAGGCCAGCTGGGGGCTGGGAGAGGCGGTGGTTGCGGGCCAGGTGATCCCGGACAGCTACCGCATCCATCGGTCGGGAGAGGTGCTGCAGCGGACGCCGGGGTTCAAGAAGATCGCGATCCGGACGCTGCCGGAAGGCGGCACGTTCGAGCAGCAGGTGCAGCCCGAGCTGGTCGAGCAACTCTGCCTCGACGACGGCCAGCTGGCCGAGCTGAACGGGCTGGCCGACCGCTGCGAGCAGATCTACGGGCCTGCGCGCGACATCGAATGGGCGTTCGCCGACGGCAAGCTGCACCTGCTGCAGTGCCGGGCGGTGACGCGATCGGGTTCGTGACGGCGGTAGGGACGGCGACGTGACCGGCGCGCCCGTCGACGCGCTGCAGCGGGTGCCGCTGTTCGCCGACCTGAACCAGCGCGAGGTGAAGCAGATCGCCCGCCTGTTCAAGCAGCGAACATTCCCGGCCGGGGAGACGGTCGTGCAGGAGGGCTCCGGCGGTGCGGCGTTCTACGTGATCGAGTCCGGCGAGGCGACAGTGTTCGTCGCCGGCAAGGAGTACTCGACGCTGGGGCCGGGCGACTACTTCGGCGAGATCGCCCTGATCGACGAGGGCGCGCGGCTGGCGACGATCACCGCCACCAGCGAGCTCGGCTGCTACGGCATCACCTTCTGGGACTTCCGGCCGCTGGTGGAGGCAAACGGCGTGATCGGATGGAAGCTGCTGCAGTCGCTGGCGAGGATGTACCGCGAGGCGCGCGCGGGCTAGCCCCGCGACTACGAGATGGCCTGACCGTGCGATGCGGCGGGGCGGCACATCCTGCAGTGTCGACCTCGGCTGATCGGCATGAGCACCGACGTGATCATCGGGTACGACGGGAAGCCGCGCTGCCGCTGGGCAGGTGATGGCGATACCGCGCTGGGCCGCTACCACGACCAGGTCTGGGGCACCCGCACCCACGACGAATCCGCGCTGTTCGAGGCGCTCACGCTCGGCGTCTTCCAGGTCGGGCTGAGCTGGGCGGTCGTGTTCGGAAAGCGGGACGCATTCCGGCAGGCATTCCGGGAGTTCGACGTCGCGAAGGTCGCGGCCATGACCGACAGTGACATCGATCGCCTTGTGCACGACGCGTCGATCATCCGCAACCGTGCCAAGATCCAGGCCACCGTCGACAACGCCCGGGCGATGATGGCCGCATCGCCCCGGCTCGCGGAGCTCGCGAGGTCGTACGAGCTCACCCGCGGGCGGGCGCCGCGATCTCTCGCCGAACTTCCGACCACGACCCCGGAAGCCGAGGCGTTCGCGAAGACGTTGAAGTCGCAGGGCTACCGCTTCGTTGGGCCGACCAGCGTGTACGCGTTCATGCAGAACGTCGGTGTGGTCAACGACCACCTCCAGGGCTGCTTCCGCTCGGTGGACGGTCACCGGGAAGGACGCGGTCGAGCTCGACGCGAGAGCTGATGCCGAGCTTCTGGAACACCTTGCGCAGGTGGTACTGAACCGTGCGCGGGCTGATGAACAGCTGGACGGCGATCTCAGAGTTCGTCAATCCGTCGCGCGCGAGCCGCGCGATCTGGGCCTCCTGCGCTGTCAGGTGATCGCGCGTCTCGACGCGGCGTTTGCGGACGGTCTCGCCCGTGGCCTGCAGCTCACGGCGGGCCCGGTCGGCGAACGCTTCGACGCCCATCGTCGACAGCATGTCCTCGGCGGTGTGCAGCTGCCGGCGGGCGTCGACGCGCCGGTGCTCGCGTCGCAGCCACTCGCCGTACAGCAGATGCGTGCGGGCGAGCTCGATACGGAGGCGGCTGCGGCCGAGGCGCTCGAGCGACTCGCGATAGCACGCCTCTGCGGCTTCGCCCTCGCTGGACAGCGCACGCACCCGCGCCTGCATGCCGCGCGCCCAGTCGGTCGGCGTCAGGTCGGCCCGCTCGGTGACCCAGTCGAGCGCGACCGTCAGGCGTGCCGCATCACCGGTCCGCGACGCTGCTTCAGCCAACTCCGGCACGATGACAGGCCCGAGCCCCATGTGATCGCTCTCGAATACCCGCCACGCCGCATCGCGTGCCAGGTCATAACGGCCGAGCGAGTTGCTGAGCACCGTCTCGAGGTAGGTCGTGGCGCTGATGAACCGGCCCATCCCGCGCACGTCCGCCTCGCGCAGCGTGGCCGTGAGCAGCTCGTTCGCCTTCGCCTCCTGGCCGCGCCAGACCGCGAGCAGCAGCTCGCTGTAGGTCACGGGCTGGTTGCCCGTCGCCTCGGCGATCAGGCGATCCTCGTCGAAGAGCAGCTCCCCCTTCGCCAAGTCCCCGGACTGGACCAGGCTTGCACCGAGAAAGTTCAGCGCGAGGCGCAGCTGGACGAGCGCGCCCGCCTCGCGGGCCACCTCGAGCTGGCGCGTGGCCAGGGTGTGCACGGCGTCTGCGTTCCACAGCTCGACGGCGATCGCCTGGGTCGACCTGGACGTGGCGAGCCAGAGCGAGCGGCCGACCTCGTCACTGC
>Ga0068856_100002958_pt1 | contig 17417 bp, 18 predicted proteins | sample KBSCornC62_FD_66595 | JGI IMG/M metagenome (GOLD analysis project Ga0068856, IMG submission 66595) | Corn rhizosphere microbial communities from Kellogg Biological Station, Michigan, USA - KBS Corn C6-2 | ecosystem: Host-associated > Plants > Roots > Rhizosphere > Soil ...
AGGTGATCTGAACTTCTGGCTGGGACGAGGCAAGCGTGCTTTTACCCCCGGCCGGCACCAGCGACGAACCGCCGCCTCCGCCGCCGCCTCCATTCGAAAAGCCGCCTCCGCCTCCGCCTCCACCGTAGTAGCCGCCACCGCCACCGCCACCAGCGAGGTTGTTTTCGCAGTTACCACCAGGTCCGCCAAGTCCGAGTTCACCGGCTTCACCGCTCACACACCCGCCGAAGCCGCCGAAGCCGCCACTTTCGGACGTTCCCGCACCGCCGCCTTCGTTATTGGGGATGCTGCCACCGGGTTCGCCAGCAGCTCCGCCAGCCCCGGCCCCAAATTCTCCGAACGAGCCTGCCCCGCCGCCGCCCGCGGCGACGAGGAGTCGACTGTCTGGGAAGAGTCCTTCGGAACGAGGATTGGTCCGAACGTCCGAGGCACCGCCACCGCCGCCGGCCCCTTCGCCACCCCCGTTGAAGCCGCCCGGATGCACTCCCACGCTGCCACCGCCCCCTTCGCCTCCAACCTCCACATAGAGGAGCTGGCCCGGTTTGACCGTGAGGTCACCCTGTACTTCTGCGGCCGCACCGCCCTGGGCGCCGGATTTGCCACCTTGCCCGCCAATGGCGAGAACATGAATGGTCGACACTCCAGCTGGAACCGTGAAGGTCTGCTCAGCGCCGGTGTATTTGAAGGTCTGCGTAGCCGCCGCGGCCGGAGATGCTCCCGCACCTAGGGCCAGCAGTGACAAGCATCCGAGGGATAAACCGAGGACGCGTCGGCGAAACTCGCGCCCACGGCCCCTACGCGTGACCTTGCTCCGTGTGTGTGTCGGCTGCTTCTGACTCAAAATCACTCCTTTTCCAAGATAGATTTTGAGTACTCATATATTGAGTTAAACTCTGAAGTGTTCGATTATGGTTAAGAACCCCTCTTGCAAAGAGGTCCTGCCTAGGCGGGCTGGCGCTCGGGGGCCTGCCAGCCCGCGCGGCCAGCGGTGCCGGCGAAGTCGTCGGCGAAGATCGGCCAAAGCTTGTTGGGCAGGTCGTGGCCCATGCCCTCAATCAGGTGCAGGCGGGCGCCGGGGATAGCGCGCGCCGTGGCGTGGCCGCCGCTCTGGCGGATCAGGGCGTCGCGAGTGCCGTGGATCACGGTCACCGGCAGGTCGAGCTTGCGCAACGCCGCGGTGCGATCGCCCGAGGCGATGATCGCGTGCAGCTGGCGCAGCACCCCGCGAGGGTTGTGGCCGCGCTCCCAGGAGCCCTTAGCGATGCGCAGCAAGCGCTCCTCATCGGTCGGGTAGGCGGGCGAGCCGATCAGCTCGTAGGTCCGCTGGATGCGCTTGATGAAGCCATCGCGATCGCGGGGCGCGTCCGCCAGCATCAGGGCGAAGACTTTCATCGTTGGCTGGCCGACCCAGCGGTTGCCGGTGGTCGAGCACATCGAGACCAGCGAGCGGATCCGGTCTGGATGCTCGATCGCCAGCGTCTGGCCGATCATGCCGCCCATCGAGATGCCGACCACATGCGCCGAATCGATGCCGAGATGGTCCATCAAGCCAACCGTGTCGGCGGCCATGTCGGAGAGCAAATAGGCGGCGGTCTCGCGACGGCGCAGCAGCAGATCAAGCCGGCCCGGAACGTATGCCCCGTCGAGCTTGGTCGAGTGACCGATGTCGCGGTTGTCGAAACGGACGACGCGGAAGCCGCGTTCAGCCAGCATCGAGCAGAACTCGTCATCCCAGGCGATCATCTGCGTCGCCAGGCCCATCACGAGGACCAACGGCTCCCCGTCGGGATCCCCCACCTCCTGGTAGGCGATCTCGATCCCGTTGCTGGGCGCGAGGCGCTCCTCGCTCAACTCAGCCATCGGGCAAGTCTAGCCAGACTGGCTGGGCAGCCAGGATTAGGTGCAACGCCTTACGGCTCTCATGGGCCCGCAAAACGCCGCACCGTTAATTTGCGCGGATGCGCACCGCGATCGTCTCCGACCTGCACCTCGGCAGCGGCACCGGGGAGGACCTGGTCAGCGACCCGGCGATCCGCGCGACCCTGCTCGAGCGGATCGCCGCGGCCGACCGGCTCGTCCTGCTCGGCGACGTGCTCGAGCTGCGCGACCTGCCGCTGGCACGGGTGCTCGAGCTCACCCAGCCGTTCTTCACCGAGCTCGGCGAAGCGATGGCGGGGCGGCGCATCGTCCTCCTCCCCGGCAACCACGACCACCGCCTCGCCGAGCCGCTGCTGGAAGAGCTCGTCCTTGGCGGCGGCTCGCTCGGGCTCGAGCACCGCGCCCTCGCCACCGGCGAGGCGCTGACCCGGATCGATTCATGGCTCGATGCCGCGGAGCTCAGCGTCGCCTACCCGGGGGTCTGGCTGCGCGACGACGTCTACGCGACCCACGGCCACTACATGGACTGCCACATGACGCTGCCCCGCCTGGAGTGCGTCGCCGCGGCGGCGGTCATGCGCGGCGGCCGCCGCCCGCCGGATCCCGCTGCCCCGGGCGACTACGAGCGCGTCCTGCGCCCGCTCTACGGCTTCGCCTTCGGACTTGCCGACGGCGGCTTGGCCAGCCGGGCGAACCGGCCCTCCGAGCGCGCCTGGCGCTCGGTCTCGAATCGCCACGACAGCGGCGCGATCGCAAAGGCCACGCGCAAAGCGCTGATCGGCGCCGGCGTCCCAGCCGGCGTATGGGCCGTCAACCGCCTGCTGCGCGCCAACTTCGCGCCCGACGTCTCCGCCACGGCCATCACCCACGATGGCATCGCCGCGGCAACCGAGCTGATGCGGCGGCTGCAAGTCGATGCCGCCCACGTGATCACCGGCCACACCCACCGCGCCGGCCCGGAAGAGAGCGATGCGCTGTGGCCACTGACGGATGGCGGACAGCTCCACAACACCGGCAGCTGGGTCTACGCCGACGTCTTCCACCACCCCGGGAGACCGCCCGGGCCCTACTGGCCCGGCACCGTCACCTGGCTCGGGGACGACGGCCCGCCCCAGCGCGAACGCCTGCTGATCGAGCGGCCCCGAGACGAGCTGCGGGGCGCGGTTCAGCGCACGGCCGAGCGGCTCAGAGCCACTCGGCGATGATCCGGCCGATCTCCGGCCCGGCGTCCTCCTGAAGGAAGTGCCCGGCATTCTTTATCGGGCGCGGCGGCGGGTAGTCGAGCTGCTCGGAGACCCGCTCGCCGACCTTGAAGGGCAAGACCACGTCCGAGTCGGCCCAGAGCACCAAAGTCGGCCGCTCGTCCTCGCGCAGCGCATCGGCGACCGCCTTGCCCTCGGCGGCGCCCGGCGCGTCGGGCTCGGTCGGCAAGATCAGCGGAAAGGCTCGCGCTCCGGCCTTCGACTCGGGAGTCGGAAAGGGCGCTTCGTAGGCGGCGATCACATCGTCGCCCGGGTCCTCCTTGCAACCCCCGCGCACCAGGATCCCGACGGGCACGTCGGCGTTGTCGCGGACGAACTCACGGAACATCAGCCAAGCCTCGCTCATCTGCTGGTGGCCGGTGAAGGGGCCGGTCTCCATGATCACGATGCGCGAGAAGCGATCCGGGTGCTCGACCGCGAGGCGCAGCCCGATCGGGCCGCCCCAGTCGTGGACGACAGCCGTGGCATCGCGGACGTCGAGCTCCTCGAGAAGCTTCGACATCAGCCCGATGTGGCGATCGTAGGTGTACCAATCGAGATCGGTGGGCTTGTCGGAGCGGCCGAAGCCGGCGTAGTCAGGAGCGATGCAGCGGAAGCCGGCATCGCGCACCGGTGGGATCACCTTGCGCCATAGAAACGACCAGGTCGGCTCGCCGTGAAAGAAGACGACCGGCTTGCCCTCGCCCTCGTCGAGATAGGCCAGCCGCAAGCCGTCGATCTCCGTGTAATTCGACTTGAAGGGAAAGTCCGGCAACCCCTCGAGGCGCTCCTCCGGCGTGCGCACCACGTCCATGCCCCGAGAGACTATTGGACAAACTGGCAAATCCCGCTCCAGGGCAGGAAAAACCGGCAACCCCACGAATATCCTCGCGCAAGTTCACAGCACCTATTCGTTACGAAAGGTTGGGTATGAACGAGGAGAGCACCACACTCAGCGGTTGGTGGGTGTTCGCGGGCGTACTGCTTCTGGTCGCGGGCGTCCTCAACATCATTTACGGGATCGCCGCGATCGGCGATTCGAAGTTCTTCACGGAAAACGCCACTTACATCATCAGCGGCCTGCACACGTGGGGCTGGGTCATGCTGATCATCGGCGTACTCGAGCTCGTCGCCGCCTTCTCGCTCTTTTCCGGGGGAGAGTTCGGGCGCTGGTTCGGCATCTTCATCGGCTCGCTGAACGCGATGGCCGCGCTGCTCTCGATTCCCGCCTACCCGTTCTGGTCGCTGGCGATCTTCGCCCTCTCGATCATCATCATCTACAAGCTGGCCGAGGGCCCCGAAGGCTCCGTCAGCTAGGCGAAGATCCGACCACGCGCTGTGTGCGAAGGCCCCGGGTATCCGGGGCCTTCGTCGTGGCGGGGTCGGAAACGAGCGGCGGCTCGACTATCTCGAGCCGCGACCAGGGAGCCGGCGTTCGCTCGTTGCCCTCGTAGACGACGTCGACTCCGCAGAGCCGGTCGTCCCAGGCGCGGCGGCGCTTGTCGAAAAGGATGCCGAGGAAGCCGAGCCCGAAGGGAATCACCGCCAGGGTCATCCCGAGCAATCGCTTGAGCGAGCGGCCGAGGGATAGACCGCGGCTTTCAACGTCGAGCCGAATCCCGAGGAAGCGCATGCTCGGCGTCTGCCCGGCAAGCGACCAAAAGCCAACCAGGTAAAGGCCGCCAAGCGCGAACCAGAGGGCGGTCCCGGCCGCCAGGGCGAAGTTGGAGACGCCGTTGCCGTTGCCGGTGAAGGCCGAGGCGATCAGCGCCGCAACCGCCGCCAGTCCGGAGAAGCCGAGATTGACGATCAGCCCGTCGAGGGCGAAGGCGAGCCCACGCGTCACCGCGCCGGCCCGGTCGGTCGGCTCCACACGGCGCTTGCGGAAGAAGATCCTGCGCACGACCCGCTCGACCACGCTGTCGAGCCGCCGCGTGCCGTTGCCGATCGTGTGTCCGACGTCCTCGATCATGCCGACGCTCTGGGCGCTGATCGCGGCGCGGATCTCCGGCGCCTCGGCGATTCGCTCGACCAGGCGCTGGGCCTCGTCACTGGCAAGCAGCCGGCGCCAGACCTCATCGACCAGCTCGCTGTCGAGCGCGTCGACCAAGGCGTTCTTGACGGCGTCGCTCTCGAGCGCGCTGTTCATCGCCTCCTCGACGACAGGGCCTTTGAGGACCCGTGCGATCGCCCGTTCGACCGCCTCGCTCTCAACCGCGGCGACCATCGCCTCCTCGGCGGCGGCCTCGATCGCCTGGTCGATCCCGGTCGCCTTGCCGACGTCGCGGGCGCCGCGCACGCCGGCAGCAAGCAGACGCACGGAGAGCGGCAGTGGCTTGACCGACGGGCCTTCGCCATTTGGCGTCGAGTTGACGTTCGGCCCGTCTGCCATCGCCCGGCGAGTATAGGGCGGCACTTAGCGAGCGGGAAATGGCTAGGGAAGCTGCTCGACGGGGCTCAGCGGGTGCAGCTCGCCGTACTCCAGCGCCTCGGTGCGCAGGTGACCGATCGCCTGGTACTCGGCCGAGGCGATCATGTCGAGGAAGGCCTGGCGGGTCGGGTATTCGACCAACAGGACCGAATCCCAGCGGCCGTCGCCAAGCAGTGGCAACGCCGACTCGCCGAGGAAGACGACGCGGGCGCCCGCTTTCTCCAGCAGTGGCGTCACCGCCGCGCCGTACTCCGCGTAGCGCTCCTGCCCGCCGTCGGGCCTGAAGCGCAGCAGGTTGAGCATCACCACTGGCGTGTCCTTACCCGTCCTTGCCGCGAAGCCGGCAAACCCCTCCTGATTCAGTCGCTCCGGCTCGGGGGTCTCGGTCATCGCTCCAGCAACCTATCGAGGAAGGCGACCTGGGCTGGGTTGATCTTCAGCCGCGCCTGCTCGGGACCAAACCACTCGGCCCGATCGACCTCAGGGAACTCGCGCTCTTTGCCGGAGCGCGGCGGCCACTCGATCGCGAACGTATTGCTGCGCAGGGCGGCGGGGTCGAAGTCTTCCTCGGCGGCCCAGCCCAGAACCCGCTTGCCGCTCTTCAGTCGCACCTCCCCCAGCTCGACCAGCCGCTCAGGGCTCAGGCCGAGCGAGGAGCCCAGCTCCTCCTCGAGCTCGCGCAGCGCGCAAATCCGCGCCTCCTCCCCCTCGTCCAGCTCGCCCTTGGGAATCGACCAGGCGCCCTCGTCCTTCTTGGCCCAGAACGGACCGCCGGGATGCACAAGCAGGACCTCCAGGGAGTCCCCCTTGCCGCGGTAGAGCAGGATGCCGGCGCTGGTCTTGGCCACCGCCGGGGACGGTATTCGACCAAGCGACCCGCCTCAGCTCACCGGGCAGGTATCCGTCGCGACGGGGGCTGAAGCCCTCGACGGAGAGCGAGGCCCGGCTTCGTTGGTGCATTTTGGGGGCAATAGCCCCGACAACTCTTCAACCGATGGTTTGGCTGATTGCCGGATGGCGCTCGGCCCAGGGCCGCGCTGCTTCCAGTTGGGCGCCGACGCGGATCAGCCGCGCCTCTTCGAAGGGGCCGCCAGTGAGCATCGCGCCGACCGGGATTCCGTCGTCGTTCCAGTGCAGCGGCAACGAAATCGCGGGCAAGCCGGTGATGTTGCCGAAGGCAGCGAAGCAGACCGAGGCGATCGTCTCGAAGACCGGCTGATCGGGCGTCGCGTGCTGAGCTGCCAGGACCTGGCCCGTTGGCGGGGGGAGGATCCCCGAGGTCGGGGTCAGCAGCAGGTCGAAGTCGCTCCCCCAGCGGGCGACTTCGCGGCGAGAGAGCCGCTCCAGCTTCTGTGCGGCGACGACGTACTCGTAGGCGCTGACCCGATCGGTCGCCGCCTCGTAGGCGTGGCGGTTGTGCGGCTCGACCTTGGCCCAGTTAACGCCGTCGTAGTCGGCGATGCCGCCGATCGTCATCGTCACGAAGGCCGGGGTGAGCTCCTCGGAGATCGTCGCCACCTCGACCTCGTCCACCTCGTGGCCGAGCTCCTCGAGCAGCGCCGCGGCCTCCCGGGCGGCCCGGGCGCAGTCCGAATCGGTGGGCAGGCCAAGCGGCGCTTCCGCCATCAAGCCGACCCGCAGCGTCTCGACCGGTGCCGCCACCTCGTCGGCGAAGGGGCGCCGCGGCGCCGGTGCGTTGAACCAAGCGAGCGGGTCAGGACCGGCCATCGCGTCGAGCGAGGCGGCGGCGTCAACCATCGTGCGCGTGATCGCGCCCTCGACCACGGCGCCCATCCAGGTCTGCGCGCGGCGCGGGATGCGGCCGCGACTGCTCTTCAGGCCGACCAGGCCGGTGTAGGCGGCGGGGATGCGGATCGAGCCGCCGCCGTCGTTGGCGTGGGCGATCGGGAACATCCCGCCCGCCACCGCCGCCGAGGCGCCGCCGGATGAGCCACCCGAGGCGCGGCCCGTGTCCCACGGGTTGACCGTGTTGCCGTAACGGGAGTTCTCGGCCACCGTGAGCGGGCCGAACTCGGGTGTGTTGGTGCGGCCGCAGAGGACGAAGCCCGCCCGTTGCAGCGTCTCGACGACGAGCTCGCTCTCCTCGCTGGGCTCCTCGGAGGCCCCGTTGGAGCCATAGGTGACCGGCCAGCCCGCCACCGCGGTCAGGTCCTTGATCGGGATCGGCACGCCGAGGAACGGCGCCTCCTCCCCGGCCGCGATCCGCGCGTCCGCATCGTGGGCGCTCGCGCGAGCGACCTCGTCGTCGCGCCAGACCACCGCGTTCAGCTCGGGGTTGCGCTGATCGACGGCGGCAAGGCAGGCATCGAGCAGCTCGACCGCCGAGAGCTCACGCGCCCGCAGCGCCGCGGCAAGGTCGACCGCGGAGGCTTCCGGGCCCAGGGGGGACATCAGCCGTGCCGGGCGGCGCGCTCGCGCGCTTCGCCCTTCTGCTCGAGCGTCATCGCTCCCGGGTGACCGTCTCCCGGCCAGGGGCTGAGGATCAGCAGGAGGCGGGCGTCGGACTTCGCGGTCACCGTGCGCCGCTCGCCGGGGTCGAATTCGAAGAGATGTCCCGAGCGGGCTGGAGTGCTCCCTCCGGCGGGAACGGCGACGTCGATCTCACCGTGGATGACGAGAAGCCGGGCTCGCTCGTGCACCTCGTGCTCCTGCAGTTCCTCCCCCGCCGGAAGGTCGAGCACGATCGTCCGCGCGTCGTCCGCCGAGGCGAGAATCTTTGGCTGGCCCTGCTCCGCCTCGACGTCGTTGAGATCCCAGTTATGCATCTCTGCCTTTCTCCTCTCCCGCACCGCTACTTGTCGAGAGCAGCTTAAACTCGAACGCCCCGCATGACCACCGCCTCGATCCTCTCCAGCTTCTGGGGCAACCTCGAAGAGACCCATGAGCAAGGGGTCTTCCTCGTCCTCGTCGGCTTCATCGGCTCCTTCGCTTTCATCCGCATGAGCACCCGGATCATCCGCAGTGGAAGCGTCTCGTGGTGGCCAGGAAACGTCGAAAGCGAGAGCGGCGTTCACGTGCACCACCTGGTCTTCGGGATCGTCACGATGATGATCGCCGGCACCCTCGCCTTCGTCGCCGACGGCCGCACGCCGTTCACCGAGATCTGCGCCGTCGGCTTCGGCATTGGGGTCGGGTTGACCATCGACGAGTTCGCCCTCTGGGTTCACCTCGAGGACGTCTACTGGGCGAAGGAGGGCCGCAGCTCGATCGACGCAACGGTGATCGCGGCGGCGACGATGCTGCTGATCCTCCTCGGCGCCAATCCGCTGACGATCGACTCGGGCTCCGCGGGACTGGTGATCTCGAGCGTCCTCGCCACCCTCCTCGTCTTTCTCGCGGTGGCGATCTGCTTCCTCAAGGGCCGGGTGATGCATGGGGTTGTCGGCTTCTTCGTCTTCCCGATCGCGGTCTACGGGGCCAGTCGCATCGGCAAGCCGGGCTCGAGCTGGGCGCGACGGCGCTACGGCCGGCGCCGCCCCAAGAAGCAGGCCAAGGCCGAGGACCGTTTCCGGCCCGACCGCCGCACCGAGCGCGTCAAGGAAGCCTTCCGTGACATCGTCGGCGGCAAGCCGAGCGAGGGGTTGGCGGCGGTGGGCGACGAGGCCGCGGCGGCGACGCGGGAGGCCGGGGTCGAAGTTCGCGAAGGAGCGGAAAGGCTGGCCAGCGCCGCCGATCCAACCCGACGCCGGAAAAACGAGAGCGACTGACCGCGGGGGCTTCGCGGTCGGCTAGCGCGGGCTCAGCTGGACGATCGGGATCGTCCTCGCGGTTCGGCGGCGGTAGGCGGCGTAGGGGGCGAAGACCCGGTCGGCGAGGGTCCACAGGCGCTCGCGCTCGGCCTCGTCGCCGACGACCGTCGCCCGCATCGGGATGCCGGCGAGCCGCACCTCGGGATTCGCCCGCAGGTTGTGAAACCAGGCTGGGTGCTGATCGAAGCCAAGCTTCGAGGCGACGATCGTGACCTTGTCTCCGTCATGGAAGTAGATGACCACGTTGCGCCGCAGCGCCCCGCTCTTGGCGCCGCGCGTTTCGAGCAGCGCGGTGGGGATGACGAGGTCCAGGCCAAAACGACCACCGGTCAGCCGCATCAGTAGAGGGTCGACCCGCCAGACAACCTTGATCGAGAGGAACCGCCCCAGGCGGGTGTTCGAAAACGCCGCGTAGGCACGGCTGAACCAGCCGGGTGACTTGGTCGGGTCGACGTACTTGAGGCGGGCGGGCACCGGGACTAGCGGCGCTCCAGCACCACGACCGGGATCTCGCGATCGGTCTTCTGCTGGTACTCGTCATAGCTCGGCCACTCGGCGACCATCTTCTTCCACAGCGCCGGCTTCTCCTCAGCGGTCGCGGTGCGCGCATGGGCCTTGAAGCGATCGCCCTTCACCTGCACCTCGACCTCTGGTTCCTCGGAGAGGTTCAGGTACCAGGCGGGCGGCTCGTCGGAGCCTCCCTTCGACGCGACGACCGCGAAGGAGTCGCCCTCTGGGGCGTAGATCAGCGGCGTCGTCCGCGCCTCGCCTGACTTGCGCCCGGTGGTCGTCAGCAACAGCGTCTGCGTGCCCTGCCAGTCGTGACCTTCGGCGCCGTCGGTCGCCCGGTAGCGCTCGACGTGTTCCTGGCCGAAAAGGGGCACGCCCACGATGGTAGTCGGTGCGGTCCATAGACTCGCCGCCATTCGTCTCCAAGTCAGCGCTCTCGAAAGGGGCTGCCAGTCGTGCAGAACAAGACCAGGCTCACCGCAGCGTTCGTCCTCGCCAGCCTCTCCCTCCTGGCCGCGGGCTGCGGCAGCTCGAGCTCCGACGACAGCAGCTCCAACACTTTTCGGGTCGGGCTCGAGGCGCCGCTCTCAGGTGAACAGGCAGTGCTCGGCAAGGGGATGCTGAAGGGCGCCGAACTCGCGGCGACGAAGCTCAACGCCGACAAGGGAATCCTCGGCAAGCAGGTAGAAGTCATCCCGATCGACGACGCCGCCGACCCGGCAACGGGGGTGAAGGCAGCGAAGTCCGCAATCGACGCCGGCCTCGACGGCATCGTCGGCCCCTACAACTCGGGCGTCGGCATCGAAACCCTGCCGCTCTACCTGAAGGCCGGCTTGGTGCCGATCAGACTGACCTCCGACAATTCGACCAACGGCCTCGGCTTCACCCTGCAGCCGATGACCTACCAGATCGCCCCGGTCGCCTCGCAGGCACTGACCGGCTGGCTCGATGCCAAGACCGTTGCGATCGCCTACGACCCGACCCAGAACTACACCGCCTCTGTCTCGAAAGCGCTGAAGGGCTCGCTGGAAAAGGCGGGTGTCACCGTGACCGCCTTCGAGAAGGTTCAACCCGGTAAGAAGGACTACAGCGACGTGGTCGAAAAGCTCGCGGCGTCGAAGCCGGACGTCATCTACGCCGCCGTCTACTTCCCCGAGGGGGGCCTGATCGCCAAGGAGATGCGGGAAGCCAAAGTCGAATCGCAGTGCATTGCCGACTACGCTTCCTATGACACCGGCTTCGTGGAAACTGCCGGCGTCGCCGCGGCCCGGGCATGCCCCGTCGTCGGCGTCCCGGCACCGGGCGACTTCGCCGGCGCCGGCGCCAGGGTGGCGGAATACCGCGACGAATTCGACGAAGACCCCGGCACCTGGGCCCCGTACACGTACGACTCGCTGAACTTTCTCGCCGACGGCGTCAAGCAAGCGGGCGGCACCGCGGCGAAGAAGCTCACCAGCGCCCTCAACGGCATCGACGGCTGGAAGGGCTGGACCGGCTCGGTCACGATCGACCCCCACAACGGCAACCGCCAGCCGGCGACCGTGGTGATCGTCGACACCGACGCCAAGGGCGAGCTCCACGTCGACGAGGACTGGGCCAAAGCGGTCGGCGCGCCTTACTGAGCGAACCGGGCGGGCTGAGCCGCTAAGGCAGCAACGCTTCGACGGCGTCGGCGGCCGCCTTCGCCGAGCCGGTCGCTTCATAGCCGGCCTTGACGCGTGCCGCCCCGGAGGCGCACTCCCGCGCCGCTTGCGCCGCATTCGCCAAACGTCCCGGCGAGAGCCTGCGGCGAGACAGCTTGGTACCGGCGCCGGCCTCGAGGACGTGGGCCGCGACATCGAGCTGGTCCCGCGCCCAGGGCACGACGCAGACAGGCACACCGTATGAGAGCGCCTTCTGCGTTATCCCCATACCGCCGTGGCAGACGACCACGGAGGCGCGCTCGAGCAAGGGCCGGTGCGGTAGGAAGCGCTCGACGATCGCGTCGCGGGCAGGCGGCAGGGTTGCGGGGTCAACGCCGGCTGTGGTCACAACCGTTCGCCAGTCACCGCGCAGGCCCATGAGGGCGGCGGCGGCGATCTCACCATCGTCCTGGAACTCCGAGGAGCAGGTGACCAACGCGAGCGGCCGCCCGTCCTCGGGGATCTCCAGCGGCAGCGTCGACGGCGGGTCCCAGGTCCCGGCCCCGACCATGAGCACGCCCGGTGGCATCGGTCGCTGGTACTCGAAGGGACGGGCGGTGAAGTACAGAGTCAGCTCAGCGCGATTCCGTGCATCGGCGATCGTCGCGCACGGTGGCAGGCCCGCGGCGAGGCGGCCCGCGTTGGCGGTCGGCAGCCGGGCCTTGACATCGAACCGGGCAGCCAGCCGGGCCAATGCGGCGTTGCGAAGCCGGCCGAGCGGACCGGTCCTCGGCCGCATGCCAAATCCAAATGGAGGCATCCCCGGGGCCGGGTCTTCGAGGAGGAAGGGACGCGACTCCGCCCACCGCAACCGCTCGCGCTCGGCAACCGCCTTGGCCCCGTATGTAGTCGTGTCGACCAGCGCAAGGTCGGGCGAGACCGTGGCCATCGCCGCCTCGAAATCGCCGACCTCCACGCTCGCGCGCCGCGCCCAGACCTCGAACGCTCTTTCACCAGCCCCCACCTGCGACCTGGATTCGTGGTCATCCATCTCGATCGCCTCGATTCGAGGGTCGATCGGCTCGCATGCCAGGCCGGCCTCCCGAACCGCCGGGACCGCGGAGGCGAGGGTTCGCACGTGCACCTCAGCTCCCCTCGCAGCGAGCTCGAGCAATGGCCCCATCATCGGGTTCAGATGCCCACGGGCCGGCGAGGTGTAGGCGAGGACCCTCACGGGCGGCTCCTGACGTGTTCGACCAAATCCAGTATCGCCGCCTCCGCCGCCCGCCTACCGAGTCCCTGGCGCCGGCGCAACAGCCCCCAGACGTGGACATCGGTGAGGGAGGTGAGAACGGCCTTCCGAACCCGCCGTTTACCCGTGCCCAGCGCTTCGAGATCGGATCCGAAGACCTCCTCCACCCAGTCCTCGTGCAATCGCGCGCCTGACTCGGTCACCTTGCGAACGAGTGGGTAGCGGTCCCCCAGCGAAAGCCAGCGCAGGACCGTGTCTCCGTCCTCCTCATAGTGGCCCACCAGCCTCTGGATCGATCCGGCTACGTCTCCCGCCCGCGCCTGGCGCGATTCCACGACCCCATGCTCCGCGTCGGCCATCGCCGCCGCCAAAAGACCCTCCTTCGAGCCGAAATGCCGAATCACGGTGCGTTCGCTGCAACCCGCCCTTTTCGCCACCTCGTCGAGGGGGAGCTCGAACTTGCCTTCGACCCGAAACAGCTCCTGGGCGGCCGTCAGGATCGTCCGCCGACTTTGCTCCGTCGCCTCAGCACGCTTGGTCTGGTTGTAGTCCCGCTTCGCCATTTCGTGTCAGTATACATGACACGAATATTAACTTTGCCGAGTCTTTCCCTGGGAGGCAGCCTGTCGCAGTGTCACCGCTGCTGGATCAGGAATGCCGGGCGAGGTTGGCGCCTCGGGCGAGGTTGGCGCCGCTGTCGGGATCGAAGAGCTGGAGCTGACTCGTATCGGCCCAGAGCTCGGCCTCCTCGCCGCGTCGGATCTTGCTCGACGCGTCTAGGCGCGCGATGACCTGCTCTTGGCCCTCGCGCAGGTTGGCTGCCCCGGTCTCGTCGAGGCTGTCGCCGACGAGGTCGGCGAGCTGATCGGACTCGACCCCTTCGGACTCGATGTGGAAGTAGGCGTAGAGATCCGAGCCGAGCGACTCGACCAGGTCGATCTCGGCCTTGAAGACCAGGCCCCGGTCCCGCTTCAGGTCGTCGCCGACGAGCGAAGCCTCCTCGAAGCTCTCCGGGCGCAGCCCTGCGACGACCGGGCCGTCGGCGCGACCGTTCGCCGCCTCTCCGGCATCGACCTCGCCGATCGGCAGCTTCACCCGTCCACCGCTCAGCTCGGCCGGCATGAAGTTCATCGCCGGCGAGCCGATGAAGCCGGCGACGAAGAGGTTCTCCGGGTGTTTGTACAGCTCGGCCGGTGCGCCCACCTGCTGAAGCTCGCCTGCCCTCATCACCGCGACCCGATCGCCCAGCGTCATCGCCTCGGTCTGGTCGTGGGTCACGTAGACGGTGGTCGTGCCAAGCCGGGATTGCAGGCGGGCCAGCTCGGTGCGCATCTGCACGCGCAGCTTCGCGTCGAGGTTCGAGAGCGGCTCGTCGAGCAGGAACGCCTTGGGATCGCGAACGATGGCGCGGCCCATCGCGACGCGCTGGCGCTGCCCGCCCGAGAGGTTCGCGGGCCGGCGGTCGAGGTGCTGGCGCAGGTCGAGGATGTCGGCGGCCTCCTCCACCTTGCGGTCGATCTCGGCCCGATCCGTCCCCGCCAGCTTCAGCGCAAAGCCCATGTTCTCGCGGACGGTCATGTGGGGATAGAGCGCGTAGTTCTGGAAGACCATCGCGATGTCGCGGTCCTTGGGCGGTCGCTCGTTGACCGCCTCGCCACCGATCTTCACCTCGCCCTGCGATATCTCCTCGAGGCCGGCGATCATCCGCAGCGCCGTGGACTTCCCACAGCCGGAGGGCCCGACGAGGATCATGAACTCGCCGTCGGCGATCTCGAGGTTCACGTCTTTCACGGCCTCATAGCCATCCGGGAAGACCTTGGTCACCCCGTCGAGGACTATCTCTGCCATTTCAGGGCCTTTCTCTCCGTTTGCCCGCTCCCTCCCCGAGGCAGCAGAGGCGCTCATGAAATTCCCTGCACCGGCTTCACTTAAACCCTGTTTGCCAATAGCGGTGCGGGGTATTCGTTTCGCGCCAGGATTTCCTCCGAGGGAAGGATCCGACCGTGACGTCTTCCGCGCGTGCATACCTCGTCGTTTTGGGAGTTTGTCTCGCAGCTTTGGGACTGAGCGCCTGCGGGGGCGGCGGAAGTGGAGGTGGAGGTGGAGGATCGGAAGCGAAAACGCTGCAGCCCTCTGACGCCAAGAATGCCTCCGGAAAGGTCACCTGGTGCATCGGCAAGGACACGAGCGGGGCCTTCAAAACGGCGGTCGAAGGCTTCAACAAACAGAACCCCAAGCTGCAGGCGGAACTTCTCGAACTGCCCGAAAACGCCGACCTCCAGCGCGAACAGCAGATCCAGCGCCTGCGCGCCGAATCGAACGAGTGCGACGTGCTTGGCATGGACGTGATCTGGACCGCGGAGTACGCGGCCTCCGGCTGGCTCTACAACGTCACCCCGGTGGTCGAAGCGCACGAAAGCGAGTTCATCCCCTCTACGGTGGAAACCACGGAATACGAAGGCCAGAAGTGGGCGATTCCGTTCAACACCAACGCCGGCTTCCTCTTCTACAGGACCAACGAAGTGCCGAAAGCACCGACGACCTGGGAACAGGTCTACAAAGAAGCGAAGAAAGACAACGGCCTCGTTTACCAGGGCGAACGGTATGAGGGGCTGACCGTCAACTTCCTCGAGCTGCTCTACAGCGACGGCGGCAAGGTCCTCTCCGAAGACGGCAAAACGGTTGAAATCGACTCGCCGCAAACGCGGGAAGTGCTCGACTTCATGCGCAAGGGCATAGAAGAAGGTGCAGTGCCGAAGGCTGTGACCACCTACGAAGAGGAGAGCTCACGCCGAGCCTTCGAGGCCGGTCATGCGACTTTCATGCGCAACTGGCCATATGCCTACGCCCTCGGCAAAGAATCGGGAATCGCCAACGAATTCGCGGTCGCCAAGTTCCCCGGCTTCGGCGGCAATGAAGGCGCCGGCGTCGTCGGCGGTTACAACCTCGGCATCTCGGCTTACACCGACAACCCCGACGGCTCGCTCGCCTTCGCCGAATACCTCACCACCGAGCCGGTGCAGAAGGAAATGTTCCTCACGGCGACGCTGCCCGCCGTGGCGACGGCAGTGTACGAAGACCCGCAGGTCAAGAAGGAACTCCCCTTCACCGAAGAACTGCTGAAAGCGGTCGAACAGGCGCAGGCGCGTCCGGTCTCCCCGGTGTACACGGAAATCTCCGAAGCGATCGCCGACAACGTTTTCGAAGTGCTGAACGGGAGACAGTCCGCCGACGGAGCGACCTCGCAGATGAACTCCGAAATTGAAGATGCCCTGCAGAGGTTCTAATGGAGGCCGCGAGGCTTCCCCTGCCTCGGCCTCGACAGCGCTCGCTCTTCCGCGAGGAGCGACGACTCGGGGCGACGATGCTGACGCCGTCGCTGACGGTTATCGCGCTCGTCGCCGCCTACCCGATTTGCTACGCGGTCTGGCTCTCCCTTAACGAATACAGCGTCATCACGCCGGGCCTCTCGCGCTTTGTCGGATTCGACAACTACCGGGAAGCGCTCAGCTCCGCTCAGTTCTGGGAAGCGATGGAGACGACGGTGCTCTTCACCGTCATCTCGGTCGGCCTCGAGCTGGTGATCGGGCTCGGCATGGCACTGGTCATGCACCAGGCGTTCCGCGGCCGGGCGCTCCTGCGCGCTGTCGTCCTCGTCCCCTGGGCGATCCTGACCGTGGTCACGGCGATCACCTGGCGGACGATCTTCGAACCCGAACTGGGCTTCGTCAACACCGCGCTGAGCACCCTCGGCCTTCCCGGTGGAGACGTCGTCTGGCTCGGCGAGGAAGGCTACGCGCTGGCGGTGATGATCCTCGCCGACGTCTGGAAGACCGCCCCCTTCATGGCACTGCTGCTGCTCGCCGGGCTGCAGGGCATACCCGACGAGCTGCATGACGCGGCGAAGGTCGACGGCGCCAACACGTGGCAGCGTTTCCGCAGCATCACCCTGCCGCTGCTCGTCCCGGCAATCGCCGTGGCGCTGATCTTCCGCACCCTGGATGCCCTGCGCGTCTTCGACCTGCCCTACGTGCTGACCAAGGGAGCGAACGGCACCGAAACGCTCTCGCTGCTTGCCCAGACGGAACTCGTCTCCAACCGCAATACGGGTCTCGGCTCGGCGCTCGCGGTGCTCACCTTCCTCACGGTGATGGGCATCTCGTTCCTCTACATCCGCTTCATGGGCGGCAACATCCGCGCCCTGACGCAGGAAGAGGACTGACCTATGCGCCGCGGCCTGATCTGGATCGCGGTGGCGGCGACCGTCCTCTTCTGCCTCTTCCCCTTCTACTGGCTGATCAACACCTCGCTGAAGACGGGCGCCGACCTCTCCAGCGCCAACCTGCTCCCCCCCAGCCCGACGCTCGACAACTACACCTCGATCTTCGAAGACTCGGCGTTCACGAAGGCGCTTCGCAACAGCGCTATCGTCGCCGGCAGCGTCACGATCCTCTCGCTGCTGATCGGCTCCTTCGCCGGCTACGCGCTCGCCCGGCTGCACCTCCCCTTCAAGTTCCTGATCCTCGCCGTCCTGCTCTCGATCTCGACCTTCCCGCCGATCGCGATCGCCGCCCCGCTCTTCGAAATCTGGACCGACATCGGCCTCTACAACACCTACCTCGGCCTGATCCTGCCCTCGCTGGCCTTCGGTCTGCCGCTCACCGTCTACATCCTCGCCTCGTTCTTCCGCGACATCCCGCGCGAGCTCGAGGA
>Ga0068856_100002959_pt1 | contig 17417 bp, 11 predicted proteins | sample KBSCornC62_FD_66595 | JGI IMG/M metagenome (GOLD analysis project Ga0068856, IMG submission 66595) | Corn rhizosphere microbial communities from Kellogg Biological Station, Michigan, USA - KBS Corn C6-2 | ecosystem: Host-associated > Plants > Roots > Rhizosphere > Soil ...
ATGGACTCGGCGCCGGGCAAAACTCGGCTCAAATCGAGCAACATCTTGCGCGAGGCGGGGGTGAGCGTCTCTTTCGCCTCGCGGCATAGCTCGAGCAACCGATTCCGCTCGACGTAACTGAGCGAGTGCGGATCGATCTTGGCCGCGCGCAGCGAAAAATCGAAGATCAGTTGATCGAAGTCGTCACCACCGAGCTCCCCGATGCCCTCGCTCGCGATCAGCTCGAAGCGCCGATGCTCCAAGGAGACCGCCGAAGTATCGAAGGTGCCGCCGCCCAGATCGTAGACCACGACGTAGCGCTTGGGGCTGCGTTTGCCGATCGTGCCCAAGTTGCGATGCGCAAATTCGATGGCCGCGGCGGTCGGTTCGTTGACCATCCCGAGCACATCGAAGCCCGCGCGACGAAAGGCTTCGATCGTCAAATAGCGCTGCCGCGTGCTGGCGTTGGCCGGCACGGCGACCATGGCTTCGAGCGGCTCGTTGGGCGAAATATCGAGATTGCTCTGCTCCAGCAGCAGCGTGCGCACGCGACTCAAATAGGCCGCCACGAGCTCGACCGCGCTGGTTTGGGCCAGACCTAGCTCCGCGAACACTTCATCGGGAGACACGCGGCTGACCGCGCGCTTGATCGAGCGCAGCGCGCCGTCCGGATTTTGCCCGAACCGCGCCGCCGCCTCCCAACCCAGCTCGAGCTTGCCGTGCGCGTTGGCGGCCAGCCCCGGAATGAAGTCCGAGTAACCCTGCGCCGTTTCGAACACGGCGATCGGGTAGCGACCGTCGTCTACGGCGGCGATGACGGTCCGCGTCGTACCAAAATCGATCCCGAGGCGCATGAGCAAAGCTATTTTGCGCCTCGAAGCCCGGAATGGACAAGATGCGCGCTACGGGCAAACCGTGTTTTTCCGCGCCCGCACCGGAAACAGCCGCGAAATACCGATAATTCTTGAGAATTTGGGCCGCGCTGAGGCGTTTTGGGCGAGCGCTGCGCAGCGCGCTAGCGCGCTTCGGGCAATTCGACCACGAAGCGCGCGCCCCGCCTGTGCTCGAGATCGAGCGCGATCGTCCCGCCGACCGCCTCGACTAGGCCGCGGCACACCGCCAGGCCGAGCCCGGTTCCCTTGCCAATCTCCTTCGTGGTCACGAACGGTTCGAAGAGCCGGCCCCTCACCTCAGGGGCAACGCCGGGGCCGTTGTCTTCGACCACGAGCTGGACGCCTCGGTCCGTGCGTTCGGCCGCGACCCGCACGCGCCCGCCTCCGTCCAGGGCATCTACCGCGTTCAAGAGCAAATTCAAAACCAGCTGCATGAGCTGCTCGGCGCTCAACGCTACTGTCGGCAATCCATCGGGGACGCTCAGCTCGAGCTCGACGTCGCGCATGGCCTTTTGCGGGGCGATCAGCGCGGCCGTGTCCGCCACCGCTTCGGCGACGCTGCCGTGAGCTGCACCCACCAGCTCGTGCTTTTCGCCCGGGCGCGCGAACTGCAGCAGATCGCGCAAGATGCGGTTGATGCGCTCGGTCTCTTTGCGCATGCGCTGTAGAAAATCCTGCTGCTCGGCGGCATCGAGACCGCCCTCGAGCAGCAGATCCTCCAGGCCGAGCAAGGCGGCGATGGGATTGCCCACCTCGTGAGCGAGGCCCGCCGCCAAGCGTCCGACCGAAGCGAGCCGCTCGGAACGGATCAATCGATCTTGCGCCTCCTTGAGGCTGACGGTGGCGCGCTCCACCTCGTCTACTTTGGCGCGCAACGCCTCCTCTTCGCGGATCAGGTGCTCGGTCATGATGTGCAAATTGCTGCCGAGCTCGGTGAGTTCGCGCGCACCGCTCCGCGGCGCCGAAAAGTGACGGGCCCCGAGCGCGACGCGCTCCGCCGCGCGAGCCAGGGCATCGAGCGGGCGCACGATCAAGCGAGTCAGCGCAAAATACGCGGCAACCAACAGGGCAAGGCCCACGAGCAACGAGTACAGACCGAGCAGTCGCACGAGCGGTGCCGCGCGCGCCGCCGCGTCGTCCGTGCGCAGGATCGCCGCCACCGCGCCGTTGGTGCTGGGCACGATCACCTCCAGGGCCGAGCGCTGTTCGAGCTCGAGGACGGCCTCGCGGCCTGGCTGCACCGTGCTCGGCAGAAGATCGACGATGTACGGCTCACCGGCGCGCGCGACCGAGCGACCATCGGCGTCGTAGATACCAATCGCGGCCACACCCTGAGCGCCGATTTCTGCTCCGAGTAGGTTCAGCAGTTCGTCCGCCGAGCGGTGTGTCCGCGCCTCAGCGACGTGCCCGGCAACGGCGCGACCGAGCGCCTGAGCATGTGTCTCGCGCACCTGACGCAAAGTGAAACTTGCATAAGTGGCGACCGCGTAAAAAAGCGGCACGAAGGTCACGAGTAACAGCCCACCCAAAAGCAGCAGGATCTGAAGACGCAAACCGGCGCGCACCCGAGCTACCGTATCCGACCTTTTCGCACAGCCCCAATTGTCGCGGAAATATCGGAAAACTCCCCGAAAAGTGGGCCGTTTCCGAGTCGATTTGTTACGCCCAAATGCACATGGACCCGCTCGTGCGCTCGGCCCTTTGGGTGCAGCAGTTGATCAGCAAAAGCTCGGGCGTGGCGCTGAGCTTCGCGCTCGGCGGTTACCTGATTTACTGGGCCGTCGAGCCGCCGCCCCTGGCGTGGAACGCCGCCGCGGTCGCGTTGCTCGGGGTGTCCTTGGGCTTTCGCTTATTGAAGCGCCTGCGCAGTCAGGTCCCGAGTGAAACCACGCGCCTCGACCTCGAGCTGTTCACTCATCTGGTGGTGCTCGCTTACGGCGTGATCTTGCACACACCTGGCGGGCTGGATGGTCCGTACTACCCGGCCGTTTACGCGTTGGTGATGATCTGCGCGAGCTTTGCGCGGCCGCTCGCCGCGGTCGGCACGATCGCGTTCGCGGTGCTGATGGAGGCCTCGCTCCACTTCATCGCCTGGGGTAGTCGCGACACGGATCGGCTGATTCCGCACGCGGCGTTACTGGGCGTGTTCGCGTTCTTGAACATGCTGGTATTTCGGGCGGAAATCGCCCGTATTCGCGCGCTATCGCGGCAACGGATCGAGACCGAGTTGCGCAAGATGAAGGACGCGGCGCGCTCGTACCGTCTGCTCGGGGCGCCAAGCACGGCCGGCGAACGCGCCAGCGTGCCGAGCCCAGAGGCGGAAGATCGCTTGCTGCGCTCCGGGGTGGACGAGATTCACCAAGCCGTGGAATTCGCGCTGATCCTACTGTGCCGCACGCTCGGGCTGCGCACCGCGCTGCTGCTCGGCCTCGACGCGACGCAGACCCAACTTCACATCCAAGAGCTGTCGAGCACCGAGGACGCGATCGCGCCCGGCCCCTTCAGTGCCAAGGACGGGATCTTCGGCGCAAGCCTAGCCAAAGGCTCGCTGCTCGCGATCGCCGGGCCGAAGGCAGGCGCGCACGTTCCCTATTACACCCGCAAACCCGCGATCGGCGCAGTCTGCGCGACGCCGCTGCTCGACCACGGCAATCCCCGCGGTCTGTTGGTGGTGGATCGCGAGTCGCGCGAGCCCTTTTCGCGCGAAGAGGAAGAGACGCTGCGCGCCGCCGCCCATTTCATCTTGCGAGCGATCGAAAACGAGCGCGTGTTCGTGCAGCTCGACCGGGCCAAGGTCGAGCAGGGCAAGCTCTATCGCGCCGCCAACGCGCTGGCTTCGGCCACCACCGAGGCCCAGGTCATCGAGGCCGGGGTGAGCGGGGCGCGCGAGTTCGCCGCGTTCGACTTTGCGGTCGTCACGCTGTTCGACAAGAACGCGAGTGAGCACGAAATCTGCGCGGTCAGCGGTGAGGGCGCCGAAGCGCTGGTCGGGCAGCGCTTCAAGCACAACTCTGGTCTGGTCTCGATGGTAGTGGCGAACCGCCATGCGCTGCCGTACCGCGGCGACTACGATCCGGCGCGGCAAACCGTGTTCACGCGCCGCCTCGCACCCCCGGCCATGCCGTCACTACTGGTACTGCCGCTCTTGGTGCACGATCGAGCGCTCGGCACGCTGGTGCTCGGCTCGAATCGCCGTGGCGCCTTCGGCGACTCGGTGCGCCCCACGCTGGAAGTGCTGGCGAGCCACGTGGCCGTTTCGCTGGCCAACGCCCGCATGCTGAAGCGACTCGAAGAGCTCGCGACCATGGACGGCTTGACCGGGCTCTTCAACAAGCGCGCTTTGCAAGAGGTCGCGGCGCAGAAGATCAAGAGCGCGCAACGGTTCAAAAAGCCGCTTTCGCTGTTGGTCTGCGACATCGACCATTTCAAACGCGTCAACGACACCTATGGGCACGACGTCGGCGATGTGGTGATCAAGGGATTTGCGGACGTGCTCAAGCGCGTGAAGCGCGACACGGACGCGGTGGGTCGGTTCGGCGGCGAAGAATTCGTGATCGTGTGCGAAGAGACGGACGAGCGCGGCGCGCTGCTCCTTGCCGAGCGCATTCGCAGCGAGCTCGAGGCGACCAAGTTTCACACCGAGCTCGGTCCGCTCAGCGTGACTTGCTCGGTCGGCGCGGCGCCGTTCCCGCTCGCGGGGCAGACCTGGGAAGCCCTGTTCAAAGCCACCGATGAGGCGCTCTATGCCTCGAAGCGCGGCGGACGAAACCGCGTCACGATCTGGACCCCGAAGCTTCAGGGCTGCGCCGCTTAGGCCGAATGCGAAGCGCGTCGAGCCGCTAGCGGTTAGACCAAGCGAAATTCCATGTTCGCGGCGCGGGCGGCCGCGCCGTCCGCGTCCTCGCGGTCACCGATCACGAGACAGCGCGCGGGCTCTACGCCGAGCAGCCGAGCCGCGCGGAGGTAGCCCTCCGGGTCCGGCTTCAAGTTGCGCGGGCCATGCTCCTCACCGCTCGCCACGATCACGTCGAACAGGTGCTCGGCCGAGAGCGCGCGGATCTTGTGCTGAGCCGGATAGTCGCTGACCAGCGCCGAGCGGCCGCCCTGCGCGCGGAACTCGGCCAGCTCGGCCAACAAGCGCGAACGAGGAAATCGCCGAATCCACTTCTGCGGGCGCACGAGCATCCAGTCACGCACGACGAGCTCGACGGCTTCAGGCGTGAGCGAGAGCGCGCTGGCCGTGCGCGCGACTTGCGCGGAAAACGGGCTCGCGTGGCTCTCGGCCAGGCGATTGCCGGCGACGAGCTCGGCTCTGAGCGCCTCGTGTTCGTGACGGAACCGGCGCAGCGTCGTGAGCGCCGACCAGCCGAACAGGGCGAGCTCCGCGGCCATGGCGAGCTTCACCCAGCGGGCCGTATACAGAGTCCCATCGAGATCGATCAGCCACGCGTCGTGCTTTCTCGCGACCACGAGCTGGCTCTAGCAAAGCTTGCCCGCGGTGACCAACGCCCACGCCCAACCCCCCTGGCAAGCGGCGGCGCAGAGCCGGAGCGCGAGCGGTTTTCGGTGACCGGCCGAACACGGCGAGCTCGCGGCGGCGACCGGAGCAAGGTTTGCGCGAACACTTACCCGGGCGCGAAAAGCGTGGGAAATTGTGGCCATGCGAGTGTTGGTGACGGGCGCCGCGGGCGTGATTGGAAAACCGGTCTGCGAACTGCTGGCGCAACGTGGACACACGATTCGGCGCTTCGATCGCGTGCCCAGCGGAGGCGACGAAATCATCGGCGATATCACCGACGGCGCATTGGTTCTCGAGGCTTGCCGGGACATGGACGCGGTCGTGCATCTGGCCGCGCTGCCGGACGATGCCCCGTTTTTGGAGTTGGTTCCGCCCAACGTGATCGGGCTCTTCAATGTGCTCGACACTGCGCGGCGACGCGGAGTGAAGCGCGTGGTGCTGGCGAGCTCCGTGCAGGTGTGCTGGAGCCATGGGCCGCACGAGCTGCGCAGCGGGGCGCAGGCGGAGCCGCACAATCACTATGCGCTGACCAAGCTTTGGGCCGAGGAGATGGGCGCCATGTACGCGCGCATTTATCCGCTATCGGTGATCGCGGCGCGCATCGGTTGGATGGTGCGCGATCTGCGTGAGGCGCTCGACATTCGGCGCAAAGCGATGACGCGAAATTACATCAGCCGCGCGGACGTCGCGCATTTCATGGCCTGCGCGATCGAGGCCGCTAGCGGAGGCTTCCAGGCATTGTACGCCGTCGGACCGGAAGGGCAGGGCTCGTACGATCTGGACACGCCGCGCCAGAGCATCGGCTTCGCACCACGAGATTATTTCCCCGCGGGCCTACCGTTCACGCTGCCCGACGCCGAATCTTAGCGCTAGCCCGATTCGAACACGTCGCGCGCGAGCCCGACCCGAACGATGCGGCCGGCCTCGAGCAGGGTCACGGTGCGCCCGAGACGCAACGCGAGCGCGGGGTCGTGAGTGACGAGAACGACCGGCAGCGGCATGGCTTCGACGTGACGCGTGAGCTCGTCACTGAGCTCCGCGGCTAGACGCTGATCGAGCGCGGAAAACGGCTCGTCCAAGAGCAGTGCGGCGGGCTCGCTCGCGAGCGCACGCGCCAAGGCCACTCGCTGCGCCTCGCCTCCGGAAAAGCTGTGCGGGTGGCGCTTGGCCAAATGCTCGACGCGCATGCGCCGCAGCCACGATAGCGCGCGATCGCGGCGGTCGCGGCGCGGGACCGAGCGTGGCACGCCGTAGCTCACGTTCCCGAGCCCATCCAAGTGCGGAAAGAGCGCGAGCGATTGAAAGACCAGCGCGACGCCGCGCGCATTGGCCGGCAAATCGATGCCGAGCGCCGCGTCGAACAAGGTGCGTTCAGCCAGGGTGACGCGCCCTTCGGTGGGCCGCAAAAGCCCGGCCAGAACCGACAAAATCGTGGTTTTCCCCGAGCCCGACGGACCAAACAGCACATTGAGTCCGGGGCCGAGATCGAGCGCGACGTCGAACGTGAAGCGCGCGCCCGCGGTCACGCGCTCGCCGCGGAACCGCGCGCTCAACCGAAGCTCAGAAGACATTGGGGCGACCGCGCGTCAAATAGCCAGCGCCGACCAACACGGCAAACGCGAACGCCGTCATGATCAAAGAGAGCCGCGTCGCGTCCGCGTCGCGCCCAGACAATACGGCGTCGTAAATCGCGAGCGACGCGGTGCGCGTTCGGCCGGGGATATTGCCCGCTACCATCAGCGTCATCCCGAAGTCGCCGAGCGCACGCGCAAAGCCGAGCATGACGCCGGCGAGGATCCCGCGGCGCGCGAGCGGCAAGCTGACGCTCACGAAGGCGCGCACCGGCCCCGCCCCCAACGTGCGCGCCGCACCGACCAATCGCGCATCGACGCTTTCGAGCGCCGCCCGCGCTGCCTTCGTGATCAGCGGTAGCGCGCCGATCGTGGCGGCGATTACCGCGCCGAGCGGCGAAAACACAATCGGCGAGCCGAACAGCGCCTCGAAACATCGACCGAGCGCGCTTTCACGGCCGAGCACGACGAGCAGATAATAACCGAGCACGGTCGGCGGGAGCACCATGGGCGCCGTGATCGCCGCGTCGATCAGCTCGCGCCCCCACAGCCTCGGCAGCGTGAGTAGCCCCGCCAATGCGACACCGAGCGCGCTCGAAATGCAGGTCGCGAGCAACGCCACCTCACACGACAAGAGCAGCGGTTCGAGGTCGCTCAAGGGACCTTGGCCACGGCTTCGCCCGGCAGCAAAAACCCGTATTTTCGGAGGATGGTTCGACCCGCGGGGGAGCTCAGAAACTCGGCCAGTCGCCGCGCGGCAGCTGGATTTTCGCCGTGTTTGCAAACCACGAGTGACTGGTCGATCGGCGCATACAAGGCTTCGTCGACCGCGGCCCAGGAACCGCTCGGTTGCGCAAGGGCCAGCGATAAACCGACGATCGCAGCGTCTGCGTTGCCGGTTTTCGCGAGCTCGAGCGCTTGCTGCACGTTCTCGCCATAGACCACGCGGCTTGCGACCTGACTCCACACCTTCGCGCGGTTCAGCGCATCGCGTGCGGCCGCGCCGTACGGCGCGTGCTCGGGGTTGGCGATCGCGATGTGCTCGAAGCGCGGCTCGGCGAGCGCCGCGAGCGTCTGCGGAGCCCCCTCCGCGCGCTTCGTCCAGACAACCAGGCGGCCGCGCGCGTACACGTGCACCGTGCTGCCGTCGCAAGCCGACGCGCGCACGACTTGCTCGACGTACCCGCTATTGGCGGCCAAAAATAGGTCGAACGGTGCCCCTTCCGTGATCTGCTTCGCGAGGAGACCGCTGGCACCGACGGTCAGAGTCAGAGGGCCGGGAGTTTTGGCGGCGAACGCCGCTTGAATTTCATCGAACGCGTGCGCCAAGTCCGCGGCCGCGGCGACCCGCAAGGGCGGCGGCGCTTTGGCTTGGCACCCGAGAGGCAGAGCCAAGAAGATCGCGACCCAAGCTCTTCGTGAAAACATCACTACACCCTCGGCCGCACCCGACTATTCGCGGGCTTTGCCGAGCAGCTTCGAATGGGGCGGCACGGAGCGCACGAGCCACACGTTGCCCCCGATCACCGAGCCCTCACCGATGACGGTGTCGCCGCCGAGGATCGTCGCGCCGGCGTAGATAGTCACGTTGTCTTCGATCGTGGGGTGTCGCTTTTGGTGCGCCGGATCGCCGCACTCGGAGCGGCGCGTGCTGAGCGCGCCCAGCGTGACGCCCTGATACATCTTTACACTGCGCCCGATGATAGAGGTTTCGCCGATCACCACGCCCGTACCGTGATCGAGGAAGAAGCCCTCGCCGATTTTAGCGCCGGGGTGAATGTCCACGCCCGTGAGTCCATGTGCATATTCGGCGATGATCCGCGGCACGATCGGCACGCCCTCGCTGTACAGCACGTGCGCGATGCGATGGGCGGTGATGGCCTCCACCACCGGATAGCTGAACACGATTTCTTCCACACTCTTGGCCGCCGGATCTCCTTCGTACGCGGCCGTCACGTCGGCGTTCAAGATCCGGCGCAGCTCGGGCAAACGGCGGAGCAGTCGCAGCACCACCTCTTCACTCCAACCCGGCGGCCAGGGCGCCTTCGCTTGGCCCGTCTTCTCTTCGTAGTTGAGGGCGCGGCCGATCTGGTCGACCAAAATCTCACACGCCGGATAGAGGTGCTCACTCACCGCATAACGCAAGTTGCCGCGCGTGAGCGAGCGCTGGCTGTAGAAGCCCATGTAGATGACGGGCTTCAGGTGGTTATAGGCTTGAATGACGGCGCGCTTATTGGGCAGCGCCGCGCTCTCCAAATTGTTGATTTCTTCCGGTCCGTCGTAGCTCTCGACGACCGAGTCGATGACGGCCTCTAAATCGCGAGTGCGGATCGGCGAAGACATACGCTCAGCCTAGCGCCAAAACGCGCCTTGAGAAGCCTGCTGCTCCGAGCCGGCCGCCCCGCCGTGCGAAGCGCGTCAATTCGTCGAGACGACGACGCCGAGCGTGTTGCTCACGAGCGTGCCGGTCAGCTCGCGAATGCCTTTGGGAAAAATCTGATGGTCCGCGTGGTCGACGCGCGTATCGAGGCGCAGCATCAGGTTCTTCGTCGGCAGATAGTCGAGCGTCAGGGTCCCGCTGACGATGGTCGTGCCGGGGATGGGCGTCGAACCAGTGCCCGCGGCCCGATCGGTCAGCACCGAACCTAGGGTGAGCCCATCGCGATCTCGATAGTACTCGCCACGACCGGCGATGGCGAACGACTGACCCAGCAAATAGCGCGCGCCGAGCATGGCTCCCCACCACTGCTTCGCGCTGAAGTGCGTCGAAAGCTCGCCGTCGCGCAGCTGCTCGTCGCCAAAATCCGCATTCAGCACGAGGTGCAAGCGCTCGAACGGCTCGGCCGTGACCACCAAATCCACGAAGTGACGTAAGCCCTTGGAGTTGGAGCTCGACTGACCGATCGTCCCTTGTGCGGCGCCGCTGCCCGGCGAGCAGCCGGTCGGGCTCAGCCGATCGAACTGGGTGCCGGCGGCGCACGTTTTCACGGTGTAGTCATCGCGCTCCGGACCGCCCAGATAGCCCAAAGATGCGGCCACCCAATCATGACCGTCTCCGCGCGGCGCATGCACCGTCGCTTGCAAGCCGAAGCTCTTGCCGGCGTTGTTGTCGACGGTGTTGTTCCAGCCGTTCACGGCCAAGGCGCGGAGCGTCAAGTTTTGACCGATGTCTGCGTTCACGCGCAAACCGGTGTGAAAGAGCGGCTGCCCGAGCCAATACAAAACGCCGCGCGTGTAGTTGATGTTGTCTTGGCTGTCCGCGACCTCCGCGCCATAGATGGTGTCGAACTTGCCGAAGTCGATCGTCACCGGCCCCGTGCCGCCGCCGGGACGCCAGGACGCGAACGCCTGCTTGACGTTCTCGAGCCCGTAATCCGCGTCGCATTTGCCGCTAAAACAGCTGCTCCCGTAGCGCTTCGCGCTCGGACCGAAACGCAACGCAAGCGTGCCGCCAACCGGCTCGGCCGCGTGCGAAATATCGAGGCCAGCCCACGCTAGCGCAAACCCATTGGCCGAGTCGTACGCGCGGATCACGTCGTTGCCGCCGCTCTGCGGCTTCGGAAAATTGTAGTTCAAGCCGTAGTACGCATCGGCGAACACGCGCACGTCGAACGCGTCGTACCAATCTTCGTCCGCCGCGGGCGTCGCTTCGGCGTCGATCGGCGCCGCTTGCTCCACTTGCGGCGCCGGGAGCTCGGGCAACGTCGCGGCTGGTGCGGTCGCCTCGGACGGCGCGTTCAGTTCGAGCGAAGCGGGCGCCTCCACAGTTGTTGTGGGTTGCGTCGGCTCGGCCGGCGGAGCGGGCGCGGCGGCTGGTGGCGCCGGAGCGGGCGCAGGCGCCGGAGCGGGCGCAGGCGCCGGAGCCTGAGCCCACGCGGGCGACGAAAGCGCGACCACCCCGAGCGAAACCCGACCGGTAAACTGCACACACCAACGACGACGCAGCATTTCCGCATTCCTCCGTAAGCTCGCCATTACCCGAAGCCCTTCTACCACTACTGTTCCGGCTTTCGGGGCAACCCCCGCGGAGCCCCGCAGCGAACCCCAGCCCACCGCGTGGAGTCGGTTTCGCCAGGCGCCAAGAGGCTTAAAATCCCGCGTGGCCGACCGCTTTCGTATCGGGGGGCCTCGCAAACTGTGCGATGCGCCGCAAACGTTGCAGTTGAACGCCCACCCGAGTTGTTAGCGGCCCAGGCAGCAGCACGTGACCCTACCCAGCCCAGCCTGCTCATTGTTGCAATAATTCCTATCAGTTAGAGATGTAGACAACCGGCCCACCGACCAAGTTCGTGTCGCACTGCAACGCACTTGTCGGCTCGAGCGCACGGCATGGAAAACGCAGGGAGCGCCGCACGATGCCGAGGTTGACGTGTGCACGGAAGTCGGCAAAGGGCCCGTTCTTGTCGCAGCTCACGTCACTTTGGGTCGCCGCAGCGCTTGGTTTTGGCTTGTTCGGCTGTGGCAGCCCGAGCCACCCCGCGGGTCTCGTGCTCGATGGCGGCACCACCGTGAAGCCGCCGCCCACCGGCAACGACTGCGAGTCGCCGGCCGAAGGCTGCGAGTGTCCCACGCCCGGCGCGACCGCCGATTGCGGGCAAGTCGAACGAAAATCGGGCGACTACGTGTCGTGTTCGATGGGCGTGCGCACGTGCAGCGATGGCAAATGGGGCGCGTGCATCGGTGACCGCATCGCGACGATTCACGTGCCGGCTGGGCAACACCCGCAAGCGCTCGGCACATCGACTACTTGCGCGGACAACCCGTGCGACCCGTACTGTCGCATCATCGTCGACGATCCGAACGGGCTCACGCTCCCGGACGGCGGCGCGCTTTCTTCAGACGGTGGGCTGCAAGTCATTCCCCATCAAGAGACGACAGCCGAGGGCCTGTGCACGTCGATGGTGGTCACCCCGACGCCGCAAACGCTCACCGTGACCGGCTTCGGCGGCCGCGGCTTACAGGGTGAATATTTCAACCAAATCGACACCAGCATCTCCGAAATTCCGGCGACCTGGGTCGCCGACGCGACGCGCACCGACGAAAATGTCGACTTCAATTGGGACGAAAACGGTCCGGGCATTCCCATCATCAATGCGCAGCAATTCTCGGCGCGCTGGACCGGCTTCATCACCGCGTTGACCACCGAGGCGTACACGATTTGCGCCACCACCGATGACGGCAGCCGCGTTTGGATCGACGGCAGCCTGGTCATCAACACCTGGTACGACAAGTTCCCGAACGAAGTTTGTGCCGCGCCGATCAGCTGGGAGGCTGGCTCGTCGCACTCGCTGCGCGTCGAATATTACAATGACCTCGGCTCCGCGCAGAGCCAGCTGAGCTGGTCCACGCCCAGCATCCCCAAACAAATCGTACCCGCGTCGGCGTTGAGCGGCCCGAGTGGCAACCAAGCGCCGATCGTCAGCGGCATGGCCACCTTCAGCGTGCAACTGAGCCCCCCGAATTGTTATCCGGGCGTGCCACGGCCAGCTTGGACGCTCGATCGACTCGATATCGCGACCATCGACAGCACGGGCAAGGTCAGCCTGATCAGCGGCGTCGCCGGTCCGATCACGGTGACGGCTTATCTCGGGCCGTTCACGGCCACGGGCGTGCTCAACGTCGCCGTGGATATCCGCGAAACCGACGGCGCGCCGCTGGGCAGCATCACCAATTTCCAGACCGCGGCCGCGGGCACCGATCCTGCCCAAATTCTCTATCCGTACGACAAGACGGTGCTGCCGATCGCGCTCCGAGCCCCTGTCATTCAGTGGGACAACAAGGGCACGGCCGCGAGTGCGGTGAAGGTCAGCCTGCAGTATCCAGCGACCGGCCCGGCGAGCTTCAGCTGGTCGAAGATCATGCCCGAGAGCACGCCCCCGCAAGCGGTGATCCCGCGTGAAATCTGGAAGTTCTACGAGCAGACCGCCAAGGGCAAGCCCGCCGCGTTCTCGGTGCAGCGGCTGATCGGCAGTCAGCCGCGCCTGCCGCTGACGCGCACGCTCACCTTCGCCAGCACGCCGGTTCGCGGGCACATCTACTACACCCAATATCAGCGCGATGGCGGTTGGGGGCTTGCCGACATCATGGCGGCCGATCCCGGTTCGGAAGACGCAGCACGACCCGCGTTCGGCGCCACTGACGGCTGCCCGGTTTGTCACACGATGTCGGCGGACGGCACCGTCTTTGCGGCGAGCGATCGCAAATACAGCGCGACGCTGGGCGGCATCTCGAGCGTGAACGCCAACGGCTCCCTTTCACCGATCGCCGATTTCGTGCCCAGCCCCGCACGCGACACGTACAAAGTCGGCGCCGAAGATTGGCGCGGCTTCGGCTGGGCCCCCCTGACGCCGGACGGTAAGTATGCGCTCGCCGCCAACAACGTCTGGGGCAACAGCCGCCAGCAAGTCGTCGGCATCGATGGCACCCGGCAAGTCAACGTGCCGAGCACGATGCTTTCGGGGGGTTCCGGCGTGGGCTTGCTGGCCCAGTACTTTCCAAGCACGAATTACTCGGGGACGCCGTGGAAGCGCATCGATCCGCAAGTCAACTTCGACTTCGGCGGTGGTTCGCCGAGCCCGGCCATTCCGGCGGACTACTCGGTAAAGCGAAGCGGGCAAGTTCAGGCGTACTTCAGCGAGACATACAAGTTCGAAGTCGTCACGAGCGACACGGTGAGCTTGAGCGTCGCTGGCTCGACCGGCACCACCGTCGTCAACGTGCCGCTCACGGCGGGCGCACTCGCGCCCATCGAGCTCGACGAGATCAACCCGAGCGGGAACTCGAACGTACAGCTCTTCTGGAGCAGCCCGTCCACGCCGCGCGCGCTGGTTCCCCAAACGCAGCTGTACCCGCCGGCGAGTGAGCCAGTCCACGGCGCGAACGTCACGTATTACCCGAGCACCGACTTTACTGGCACTGGCGTCAGCCGGCTCGAGCCCGACATCGCCTCCAATTACGTACAACATTCGCCGGCGCCCGGCATTGGCTACGATTCGTGGACCGACAAGTGGGACGCTCAGATCGAGTCGCCATATTCGGGGTCGATCAAGCTGTGCGTGAGCTCCGACGACGCGGTCGCGACGACCCTCGACGGCGTCGCCCTGGCGAGCCTCACGAGCGCGGCAGGCGGCACGTTCAACGCGTGCAGCGCCGCCATGACTTGGACTACCGGCCAAATGCACACCCTGCACCTCGAGCACCACGAGGACACCGGTAACGCGCAGCTCGTCCTCAGCTGGCAATACGGCTCGGTGAACGAAGTCGTCCCGTCCACTTATCTCTACCCCATTGGCTACGATCCGACGCCCGCCAACGGCCTCACCGTCACGTACTACGACGTCGAGACCTTCAACGCGACGCTAGGCCAGAATCAGACGAACCCGCGAGCCTTCCAGCGGATCGATCCCAACATCGATTTCGATTGGGGCTACGGCAGGCCGAACTACTCCACGATTTCGGACGACGATTATTACAGCGCGCGCTGGACCGGAAAAATCGTCTTACCGTGCAGCGGCGTGTACGAGTTCCGCAGCAACGGCAACATCGACGACGGCGGCCGGATGTGGATCGACAACACGCGCGTGATGGCCGTTTGGTCTTACGCGCCGCTCGCGGGCGGGATGTACTTGGACCAAGGCGCGCACGACTTTAAGTTCGACTGGTACGAGGCTGCAGGCAACTCGACCGCGCGCTTGATGTGGCGAACGCCGTGCGCCGGCTCGCCGGGCTGGGAAACGATTCCGAGCTCGGCATTCACGCCGATCGTGAGCGCGGCCGAGACGGGTGGCTTCGTCCGCGACGGCGGGGACAACGGCAACAACTCGAGCTATTGGGTCTGGCAAACACCGACGGCGGCGTCACCCATTCCGGTAGACGTGACGACCGACACGCCCGGCAATTGGGGCCTCGGCAGCGCGGTGATGATGGTGCCATCGTTCGCGCCGGACGGCTCGAAGCTCGTTTTCATCGATGGCGACTCCGCGGGCGGCGCGGGCTGGCGCAAGGGGCTCAGCACCTGGGATTTCGACGAGAACGCCAAGCTTTTCAAGAATCGCCGGCTCTTGGTCAACGATTGGCCCGCAAGCGACGTGCTGAAATGGCCGATCTTCGAGAGCGATTCGCAGAGCGTCATTTACCAAACAACAGTGCCTGGAGACGTTTGCTGCCGGATTCCAGGGCGGACCAAGTACGGCTACATGGGGCCGACCAACTACTACGAAGATCCGGGTAGGCTCTGGTCAGTCGACAGCAAGGCGGCCCAGCCGACGCCGGTGCCGCTCACGAACCTGAACTCCGGCGAGCTGCCGACGGACGCGAACAAATCCTATCAGCCGAGCATGCTGCCCGTGGCAGCGGGAGGGTATCGCTGGGTGGTCTTCACGAGCACGCGCCCGTACGGCAACACCATCAACCTGGCGAACGTGCAAAAGGATTTCAGCAACACCGGCACGTACGCAACGTCGAGCTACACGCCGATGACCAATTCGTCGGATATCCAGAGCCAGCTCTGGGTGTCCGCGATCGATGATGCCACGTCGAGCACGGGCGACCGCAGTCACCCCTCTTTTTGGCTGCCGAGCCAGAATTTCGCGAGCAGCTCGAGCGCGAGCTACGGCTTCGTCAACGAGCGCGCGTTTTGGGTGCTCGACGCCTGTCATCCACCGGGCAAGACCAACGCTTCGACGTGCGAAGTGGATGAGGACTGCTGTGGCGGCGTGGGGCCGGCCAAGACCGGCGCCTGCCGCTTGGATACGCCGCTTGCCAATCCTCCCACTCGCCACTGCCAAGCTTTGCCGGCCCTCGGAAAGTGTGAGGCCGTGAATGATTCCTGTGGCTCGACCGCCGATTGTTGCACGGGCCTCGTTTGCGTCGGCGCCAGCTGCCAGCTGCCTCCGCCGGTCTTGGTAGTCGGCTCGCAAAACTACGAACGCATCTACAAAGCAGATTGCCCCGACGGAACCAAGCCAATCTGGCGTTTCTTCGACTGGAAGACGACCACCCCGGACACGGACTCCGCCTTGGAATTCTACGCGGAGAGCCAGGCTGATCCGGCAAATTTCCACACCTTGCCCGTCGCTCCGGCGCCCATCAACGGCGCGCCCGATGGAGTCGCGTTCCTGAAAACCGTCACTGGGCCGCCCGTGGTCGACTGGACCGGCGCCGACGTGGACGTAAGCCTCCAGGCTCTGGATCCGACGCAGAAGTCGCAAGAGTATTTGAAGATCACCATCCGCTTCATCCCCAATGCCGAGCGCACCAAGAGCCCCATCTTGAATGACTGGCGCCAAATCTACAGCTGCGTCCCGGCGGAATGACGGCCCGCCCATCACCTCGGCTGCGGACGGTGCGCGCCAACTTCGTTCGCTTCGCCTGCTGCTTCGCATTCGTGCTCGGGCTCGGCTATGCGCCCGCGGCGTGCTCGTCTGGGTCTGACCATCATCCGCCGAGCGTCGTCGATCACACCGGGACGAGCGCCGCGGCCGGGCGCACGGTAACGACCGCCGGCGGCGGTCCCAGCGGAGGCAGCGGCGCGAACGACGAGGCGGGGGACACCAGTTCGAACGCGGGCGAATCAGCCGCTGGTCAGAGCGTTGGCGGCTCGAACGACGGCGGTACCGGACGCGCGCCTCCCGGTCCAGCTCTGTGCAGTGAGACGGCAAACTGGTCCGGCGCCGCGAAGGTGCCTGTCGTCTCGACCACGTCACCGGAGCAGCTGCTGTCGATCACCCCGGACGAGCTCGATCTCGCATTCTCGCGCGGTGACGCGTTGTACGTGGCGCACCGCGCGACTCCGACCGGAGCCTTCACCGTGGGCGATGCGATCCCCGTCCCGCTCGGCTGGAGCTCCGCCCAAGGTGTAGCGCTCAGCGCGGACGGCAAACGCTTGGTCTTGATCAGCAGCGATCAGCGCGCGCTCGGAGAGCTGACTCGCGCCGACCGAAGTTCGACTTTCTCGAGCGAACCCGACCAAGACGCATTCACAACCGTGAACCAAGGCCCGAGCTTTTCGGGCAACATTTACAGTGCCCCGGTCCTTTCAGCCGATGATCAGCAGCTATTTTTGAGCTCGCTGGCACCTGGCGGCGCCTCCACCGTCGTCGCTTCCACGCGCAGCCCAGGTGAAGTGTGGACCGCACCCACGCGGGTTATCGCCGCGCTCGACGGCTCCGCCAACGCTCGGCGTTTACCGACCGCCATCTCCGCCGACGGGCGCACGCTGTTCTATTTCAACGAACAGACGATGAAGGAAGAAGCCCGCTGGCGCGACGAACCGCAGCTCAATTCTCCGCTGTACGACATGGTCGACTTAGGTGTGCGCCGCGGCGCGCAGCCGAACGCAGCTTGCGATCGCCTGTATTCGATCGCGGCCGGCGACGTGGTCGTCGAACAGAACTGACTCGTTTCGAGACGACGAGGCGCCTCGAGTAGAGACGGAGCGCGGCGCTGATCGCGGCG
>Ga0068856_100002962_pt1 | contig 17414 bp, 13 predicted proteins | sample KBSCornC62_FD_66595 | JGI IMG/M metagenome (GOLD analysis project Ga0068856, IMG submission 66595) | Corn rhizosphere microbial communities from Kellogg Biological Station, Michigan, USA - KBS Corn C6-2 | ecosystem: Host-associated > Plants > Roots > Rhizosphere > Soil ...
AAGGGTCCCTCGTCTACAACGGCGAGAGACGAATTTTTCTAAAGGGCCATCCTAGGAGCGCTCTCCGTCAGGGCTGAGAGCGCGGCTTTCGCAGTGCGTAGCGATCGAGCAGCCGGAGGAAGTGCACGCGATCCAGCTCTGCTGCATTGGCGGCGGCAGTGATATTGCCACGATGTTGTGCCAGCACTGAAACCAGATAATCCCGCTCGAAGGCCTCGACCAGGCGCGCTTTGGCAATCTTGAACGGCACGTCCACCGCCGCCGGTCGCTCGGGTGCGCCGTCGAGCGAAACCTCTTCGATCCCGAAAGCCACGATCTGCTCGACCGCGTTGCGGAGCTCACGCACGTTGCCGGGCCAGGAGCGGCGCATCAGTCGCTGCAGCATGTCCTCGTCCGGCGCGGCGCTGACCCCTTGCTGCTCCAAGAAGTAGCGGACCAAGGCCGGGATGTCGTCGGAGCGCTCGCGCAGCGCCGGCATGCGCACACAAGCGACCGCGAGCCGATAATAAAGATCCTCACGGAACGCGCCGCGGTTGACCTCGCGCCGCAGATCGCGATTGGTCGCGGCGATGATGCGCACGTTGACTGGGATCGGCAGCGAGCCGCCGATCGGCTTGACTTCGCGGCGCTCGAGCACGCCGAGCAAGCGCGGCTGGAGCTCGATGTCGAGCTCGCCGACCTCGTCCAAAAAGATCGTGCCGCCGTCGGCGTGCACGAACGCGCCGAGGCGCGCCCGATTCGCGCCCGTGTACGCGCCGCGCTCGTGACCGAACAGCTCGGCCTCGAGCAGCGCGCGCGGGATCGAGCCGCAGTCGACGACCACGAATGGTCCGGCGCTGCGCGAGCTCGCTTCATGCACCGCTTGCGCGGCGAGCTCCTTGCCGGTCCCGCTCTCGCCTTCGAGCAAGAGGGTGGCGTCGCGACCGGCGATCCGTGCGAGGCGGGTGAAGACCACGCGCATCGCAGCGCTGTCGCCGATCAGACGTCCGAAGCGGCCCTCTGGGTGCAGACCGATTTCTTCGGCGCCGCCGAGCACGCTGAACGAAATTTCCGAACCGCCGATGGTGATGCGCGGGTTCGGCGGCAGCTGCACCTCGCGAATGCGAATGCCAGCCACACGCGTGCCGTTCTTCGAGCCCAGGTCACGGAGCACGTAGCCGTCCTCTTCGGCGGCCACCTCACAGTGCATGCGCGAAACGAAGGGATCGTTTATCACCAGATCGGCCTGCGGGCTCCGGCCGATCAGCGCCCGATCTTCGCTCGAGATGAGCTCCGAGCTGAAATCGGCGCCGCGCTCGACGGCCAAGCGGAAGCGCTGTCTCGCAACACCGCGCCTCGCTTCTGCACGCAGCGTGACTTTCGTGAGCTCATCGTCCGACGCGATCGTCATGAGTCTCGGCTATCTCCCAATGGTCGCGGCAATCAATTCTGCGCGCGCGGCACCGCCGCCCGCGCGCACTCTGCATGACACATTAGTTCATAATCCGCCGCCCGACACGCGCTCGTGCTCCGTGCAGATCGCGATTTGGCGACTTCGAAAGCGTAACGAACAATCGTATCTCGATGTCGATTTGACCATCCGCAGGGTAGAACCCCGTGCCAATGCCCGAGGGTGAGACGTCGAGTATCCGAGGGCGCGCGCGACGCATCGTGCGCGGAGCCGCGCGCGAAAAGATCGACGGATCCCGTCAGGAACGAGCGCTACGGAATGCCGTGAGCGCAGTCGCCGCCTTCCGGCACGCACTCGGCGGAGGACAGGTTGTAGACGTCCGCGCATACATAACCGGACGGGCAGCGTCCGATGCCGTAGCCGCAGGCGTGGCTACAAAAGCGATAACCCCCGCGCGTCAATTGCACGCACGATTCCTGCTCGTCGCAGTCGTAGCGAGACGAGCACGGCGTGCACAGATCGCCCGCATCCAGCCCACTTCTGCCACCGGCGCCGCCGGTGCCGCCGGTGCTGAGGCCGCCGTCTGCGGCCAAGCGGACAATCGGATCGGCCATGTCATCCCCACAGCCCAGCGCCAAAGCCTGGGCCAAGAGCGCGGCCGCGGCCAAAACGGCACGCCAGCGCGAGCGGCGCAGGAACGGGACCAAGCGGACGGCCACGGCCCCAAGCATAGCCGAAAATGGCCGAAAAACCTCGTGCTTCGTCGGCCCTTGAGCCGCGAACGATCCGCGAGGACACTATTGTCTCGAGGCCCTCCACTTTGACCCGCGAGTCTTCCGCCGCCGATCTCCTGCCGATGCCGAATTCGGGCGTGGCACGACTGTCGCTGCCGGAGTCGGACGAGGCACTGGTTTCGGCGCTCTGCAATGGTCGGCCTGACGCTGCCGCCACGCTGTTCGACCGCTACGCGGTGCACGTGCGCCGCGTGTTGGCGCGCGTGCTCGGACCCGATCCCGACATCCTCGATCTGGTTCAGGACGTGTTCGTCACGGCGCTCGAGTCGATTCACAAGCTGGACGAACCGCGAGCCCTTCGCGCTTGGCTCACACAGATCGCGATCTTCAGCGCGCGCACGCGCATTCGGCGTCGCACACGCTGGCGCTTCTTGCGCTTCGTGCCGAGCGAGGAGCTGCCCGAGCTCGCGCTCGATGCGGTCGACTACGACGGCAGTGAGGCGCTCCGCGCCGTGTACCGCGCCCTTGCGCGCCTCGACACCGATGACCGGATCGCGTTCGCTCTGCGCTACATCGAGGGCATGGAGCTGAGCGACGTGGCCGGCGCGTGCCAGGTATCCCTGGCCACGATCAAGCGCCGCCTGAGCCGCGCCCAGACGAGCTTTCGCGAGGCAGCCCGGCCCGAGCCCGCGCTCGCAGAATGGCTGGGAGGAGTGCCATGAGCGGCTTGCCCGAGCTGCTTTCGGACCTCGGTAACCGGGTTCGAATCGAGCAGGACGCGTTGCTCGGCGCGGATCATTCGCTCGGCGCCGTGCGAAGCAAAGTCTTGGGTTTGGCACGCCGGCCCTCGCCCGCGAGTGTCCGGCGCCTCGGGCTCCCTGGTGCCGGTGCGATCGGCGCCGCTGCCGTCGCGGCCGCAGCCGCCGTGATCGGGTTGCCTCTGCTTCGCCCGGCACCGCTCGGCGTGACCGTCGCGACCGATCACCATCCGATCCAGGTCGGCGACTGGATTCGCGCGGGAGCGAGCAAGGTAGCGCTCGACTTCTCGGACGGCACGTCAATCACGCTCGATCCCGGTTCGCGCGCACGGCTCGAGACGATCGACGCGGCCGGCGCAGGGCTCGCGATTGAAACGGGGCACGCCGACATCAAGGTGGTCCCGGGGCGCGGTGGGCACTGGCACCTCAGCGCGGGCCCGTTCGGCGTCGATGTGACGGGCACCCAGTTCGACATCGTTTGGAACCCGGAGGCCGAAGAGCTCACGCTCGACCTGCACGAAGGCAAGGTCATGGTCTCCGGTTGCGTGCTTGGGGACGGCCGCCCGCTGCTCGCCGGTGAGCACCTCACCGCATCTTGCCGCGATCGGCGGTTCCAAGTGGTGCGCCCGAACACCGCCCTGAGCGATGGCGCGGCCGCGGCTGAGGTAGCGGTCCCCGCCGACAGCGCGGTGGCCGCCGCGACGAGTTCGCACACAGCTACCGACGCGCTGTCGGCGCCCACCCTCGGCACGCCGCAACACGTCGAGAGCGCGGCGCTCGCTCCGGATTCTTGGCAAGCGTTGGCGCGCGCCGGTAAGTACAAGGCGGCGTTTGCCGCGGCCAACAGCGCCGGATTCGAGCTGGAAGTCGCCCGCTCGAGCGCGGAAGAGCTATCGCTACTGGGTGACGTGGCGCGCTTCGGCAGCAGCACCGATTCGGCGCTCAAGGCGTATTTGAATCTCAGGCGCCGCTTTCCCCACACGCCGCTCTCTGCCAACGCCGCTTTTGCGATTGGACGCATGGAGTTCGATCAACGGGGCGCGTACGCCGAGGCCGAGCGCTGGTTTGCCAATTATCTTGCCGAACAACCCCATGGTCCCTTGGCGCGCGAAGCCCTCGGTCGGCGAATGGAGGCGCTCGATCGAGCCGGCAATATCGACGCCGCGCGCGCGGTGGCGCAGAGCTACCAGAGTAGCTACCCGCGCGGTCCGCACATGCGCCTCGCCGAGCGGCTCCTGCAAGGCCGGTGAAGGGCACGGCTGCGACGCCCTGCCTACATAGGTTCCGCATTCGTACCGTGGGCCTTCTTCGGCTGTCCGCGCGCTCGGGCGACTGATAGTCTTCCGCGTCGGTGCGAGGCCAGGCAGTACTCTCAGGGCTGTTGTGCGGCGCTGGGCTGATCGGCACGGCGCATGCCCAAGCGCCAGCGCCGGACGCGAGCACGACGCGGCCAGAGCCGAGCGCTCCGCAAGCCGCCGAGCAAGTCTTCGCGATCGCGCTGCTCGAGAATCCCGAGCAACGCGCGTTGATCGCGCGGCTGCGCGCCGAGCTCGACGATCTGGGCTTTCGTGTCGAGGAAGTTCCGCCGGACGAGAACCCCGACACGCTCGAAGTGCTCGCGGACGGAACTCGCGTGCTCGCGCTCGTGCGCATCGACGAGACCGCGCAAGCGATCGAGTTTTACATTCACGCACCCGCCACCAGCGACGTGTTGCACGATCGCGTACCGATTCGTCCTCGGCGCGCCGACGTCGCCGCGGTGGCCACGGTCGAGCTGCTCCGCGCTCGTTTGATCAAGCTCGGCATCTTGCAACCAGCGCCGCAGCCGGTAGAGCCGCTGCCCCCGGCCCCGCTACCGCCCCCGCCTCCGCCCCCTCCGCCGCGTGATCCGAGCCTGACCGCCGACGTGAACGCGGGCGCGTGGTACAGCGCTGGGGGTCTCGGCGCGAGCCCCGCGCTCGTGCTGGGTGCGCGCGCGCACCCGAAAAATTGGCTGGCGGTCGGTGCTTTCGGCGCGTTCGAGCCGCAGAGCTCCGAGCTCAGCGCGACCGAAGGCTCAGTGCGTTCGCACGCCATGCTGCTCGGTGTGCTGACCGATTTCGGATTCAGCACCGGTCGCACGCACTTCGAACTCGGTGGCGGCGTGGCGCTCAGCGTGCTCTCACTGTCCGGCGAAGCCGGCTCGCCTTATGCGGGCCGAGTCACGCACTCGTACGGAGTGGCGCCGGTCACCCGCTTCAACCTCGGCTTTCGCCTTGCGGGGCCGGTGAGCCTGCACACCGAAATGATCAGCGGCGTGTCGAGCCCGCGCATTGCAGTGCGCTTCGCCGAGCGAACCGTGGCTCACTGGGGACGACCGTTCGTGCTCGGACTCGTCGGCCTCGAAGTCGGCTTCTGAGCCACGGATCGTCTGCCAGCGCAAAGATCCAGCGAGAAGCTCCGATCGTTCTCGGCGCTTTCAAGGCCTGAGCCGCGGAGCTCGCGTCGCGACACCTCACCTACGGTACCACTGCGAACAATGCCAACAAATTCGCCTCCCTCCGAGAACAAGTGCAAGCCTCATGGACGCTCGATCTGGCTCAAGCGAAGGCTCTTGCCGGGAGCGCTTTCGCTGCTGCTCGGCGCGATCGCGGGCAGCGGCTGCCACAGCAGCGACTCGGGCAGCGAGCTGACGCGCGCTGACGCCGGCGGCGGCAGCGCCGGGCTCGACGGCGGCAGTCTGATCGTCGGCGAGCCGGATGCGGCGGCCCAGGCCGGACAAGCCGGCGCATCCAGCTCCGGTTCCGGCGAGTGCACGGAGCTTTCGGGCCTCGGAGATTGCGGGACCACGACCTTGCGGGCCGAGCACGACATCGCGAGCATCCTGCTCGTGCTCGACAAATCGGGCAGCATGGTCGATCAGCCCGACGGCTTCAGCCTGGACAAGTGGGACGCGCTCAAGACCGCGCTCGACGCGGCGCTACACAAGGTGGAAGGCGAGATCAATTTCGGGTTGGTGCTGTATCCCTTTGCCGCCGATCACGCGATCCCCGCCGATTGCGGCAGTGAGTGCTGCGCGCTGCCGACGGGCGCGCTCGCCGTCAACGTGCCGATCGAGCCTGGCGCCGGCGTGGACAAGGTCTTGGACGCGGTGAACGCGGCAGAGCCGAGCGGCGGGACGCCCACCGCGGCCGCGCTCGCGAGCGCGCTACAATACTTCACGGTCGGCGCGGGCGCCGCGATTCAAGGCCAAAAATACGTGCTGCTCGCCACCGACGGCGGGCCCAATTGCAACGCGGACAACACTTGTGACGCCGCGCACTGCACGCAGAACCTCGACGGTCAATGCGCGTCTGGCAACTGCTGCGCGAAGAGCGCGCAGAATTGTCTGGACGATGTCAATGTCGTCACGCAGATCAAAGGCCTCGCCGACGCCGGCGTATCGACGTTCGTGGTCGGTATCCCGGGCACCGAGAAATATGCGGAATTTCTGGACACGTTCGCGGTCAACGGCGGCGTGCCCAATCCGGACGCGCCGCCGTCTTACTACGCGGTCTCGGCGAAGGGCGGCGTGCAGGGCCTGGTCGACGTCTTCACCGGCATCACCACCCACCTCGTGCGCGATTGCAACGTCGCGCTCGAGAACACGCCGAAGAATCTCGATCTCATCAACGTGGCGGTCAACTGTCAGGTCATCCCGTACGCAAACGGCGCCGGCTGGAGCATCACCGGCGACGATCAAAAGACGCTCGTGATTGCCGGCGATGTCTGCCAAACCATCCAAACCAATGGCGCCGAGCGCGTCGACGTCGTCTACGGCTGCCCAACCGTCCGCTGAGCGGACATCGTTCTCGCATCTCGACCGGAGGCTCAGCTTGGCCATGTCTCGATTCCCCCGAATTTCCTTTGCCAGCGCGGCGCTCGCGTTCGCCGGCGGCCTGGTCATCTGCGCCTGCAGCAGCAGCAATTCGGATGGCTCGGGTGGCGGCAATTTCGCCGGCGCGAGCGGACGCAGCCAAAACGGCGGCGCGAGCTCGGCGGCCGCGGGCAGCACGGCCCAACCCGGCGGCGGCACCTCGAGCGGCGGCAATGGCGCGCTCGGCAGCGGCGGATCCTCCACGACTAGCGGCGCCGGCACGAGCGGCGTGATCTCGTCGGTTGCCTGCCCTGGCTTGCCTTTCGACGATAGCGGCGCGGCCGGCGAGGGCGGCGCGAGCGACGCGGCCTGCACCGGTGTCGAGGCCGAGGCCGAGTCCGTGCCGGTCGATCTGTTCATCATGATGGATCGCTCGCAATCGATGGGCTTTACCCTGCCAAACAGCACGATGACGCGCTGGGACGCGCTGAAGCAGGCCGTGCAAGCGTTCGTCTCCGCGCCCAGCGCGGGCGCGATCGGCGCGGGCATCGGCTTTTTCAGCCTCAGCGGCGGAGGCGACGACACGCTCGACTGCAGCGTGGCCGACTATGAAAAGCCCGCGGTCGGCATCGGTCCGCTGTCGACCACCGGCCCGAAGTTGGTCAAGGCGATCGACGCGATTCCGCCGGCCGGGCTCACCCCCACGGTGCCCGCGTTACAGGGCGCGATCGGCTACGCGCAAAGTTGGGCGACCGCGCACCCCGATCGCGCAACCGTCGTAGTGCTCGTGACCGACGGCTATCCGACGCAGTGCGGCGCGGCCGTCGATCAAGTCGCAGCCGCGGCGCAGGCGGGCTACGCGGGCGCGCAACACATCAAAACGTACGTGATCGGCGTGGGCGACATCGCCAAATTCAACGTCGACAACTATGCCCGCGCCGGCGGCACCCAACGCGCGTTTTTGGCCGACGACTCGCAGGCGGGCGACGCGTTTTTGCAAGCGTTGCTCAACATCAGCAATTCGAAGCTGGCTTGCGAGTACGCCATCCCGACCCCCGCCGACTCGAATATGGTGGTCGATCCGGACAAAGTGCAAATCGTGTATACGCCCGCGACCGGTGAGCCGCTCGAGGTGCCCAAGGTCAGCGCGCCCGGCGGCTGCGCCGATTCACCGAACGGCGGTTGGTACTACGACAATCCCGGCGCGCCGACGAAGATCTCGGTTTGCCCCTGCACGTGCGCGAGTTTTGCCGCCGGCCGGGTCGACGTGCGGCTCGGTTGCTCGCCCCGGGTCGTGATTCGCTGAACGAAGCTCGATCCGAGCACCGCGCGCTGCCGAGCATGCCGTCCGCGCGCGATGGAGCGATGGCCCACGCGCGCCTCGAGCGATCGCGCGTTCGTTCGTCCGCGACGCCGAAGGCTGGGCCGAGCCGCGCCCGCTTTCGGTGACCATCAAACCCCCAAATGAACCGCGCCCACGACCTCCGAGATTGGGGGCGTGGGCGCGTGACGGCGCGACGGGCGGCGTTTTTCGGCGCGGGCAAGCGCACCGCGGGTTGCCGCCGCGCGCGGCTTACTTGACCGGCACCACTTGGTCGGTGCTGCAACCGAATACGAGCTGCACGTGAGCGCCGGTGTCGGCTTTGACCTCGCTACAAGTCTGCGAGCAGAGCACGACTTTGTCGGTGCCGTCGAACTGCCAACCCTCGGTGCACGCGCCCATGTTGTCGGGCAACACGAGCTTGGATGCGCCGCTCGCCGAGGTGATGATCAAGTTCGTCAGGTTCGGATCGATGCTCTGCCCGGAGGGCGGCGCCGGGATCGTGAACGTGCACGAGTCGATGATTTGACCGGCGATGGCCGCCAAACCGGCCGTGAGCGCGGCGCTGAAATCCGGCGCCTGAGTCATGTCCAAGTGGCAGAAAGTCGGGCCCATGTCGCTGCAGCCGGCAGTTGCAGTCCCACCCGCGGTCGCGGCCGCAGACAGCCAGGGTCGCATGTCCATCCCGCCCTGCGAGGACATTTGGCTGCCGGGTGAACCGACGATGAAGGTGCGCACGCCCTTCGTTTTGGCGCCGGCGATCTCGGCGATGATCGGCGCGGTCGGCTGATCCTTGACCATGCCATTCGTGTTCGGCGCGATGTCGTTGATGCAGCCGAGTCGCATCGTCGGCGCACCGTCCGTGATCAGCAGCATGAACTTGTTGGCCGTGGTCTGATACGGCTCGAGCCCGTTGGTGAGCGCATATTTGTAGGCGTCATGGGTGGGCGTGTAGCTGTTCGGCCTAATCGCCTGGAGCGACATGTCCATCACCGCGCGCTGCATGGATCCGGCCGCGCCCAGGACCGCCATCGGCACGACCGTTTTCGTGTTCACGCACGCCGAGACGTCGCGCGCGGTCGTGCTATCCCCAGTGTCTTCGTTCGGAAAATAGGTCGCGCCCAGCGAGACCGACGCGGGCAGATTGGCGATCGCCGAGATCAGCGCGTCGCGCGTCACATCCCATTTGGACTTTGGGTTCCGGCGCGTGCTACCGGGCGCAGGGTCGTCCATCGAACCGCTCGTGTCGATCACGAGTTCGAGCGCGGCGGGCAGATTCTCGCCCTCGCTGGTCCAGCCGGTACAGGCCGAAGACGTGATCATTTTCACCTGATCGGCGGTGAGCGTGATCGTGCCGCCGTCGTGGCTGCCGGTGAGCCCACTGCCGTTGCCGGAGTCACCACCGACGGTGATGTTCGGGCCGCCGCCGGAGCCGGTGTTGTTGCCCGAACCGTCGACCTGCGAATCTTTGGACGAGCCACAGCCGACGGGCAAAATAGCCAACGAGATCAGCGAAAGCGTGATCGGGGCGTACTTGAGCATGCTCTAAAAATCCTTCGGGCGCGGGGCCTTGGGGGGATCGACCCCGGGGATCGATTCCTCGAGAAGTGAGGTGTCCCCGGAATCGCGCCACGGCTCACGCAGCCGCGAAGCGCGCTTTGCGCTACAGCCAGCATGCTTTTCTCTACCCAGAGCGGAGAAGAGCGCTCCGCCGCCGATGCGGGCAGCCCGCGCCCAATTCAGCGCCCGCTGACCAAGACCCGGCTGCTCGCGCGTTCGCTCGCCTGACTCAGCCGACGGCTACGAGTTGCAACGGGTTCGGCTTCTTCGGTTGGGTCGCGAGCAGCTGCGCCAGCTCACCCTTGCACGAACCGCAGCCCGTGCCGGCCCGCGTGACCTGGCCGAGCGCAGCAACCGAGTCGGCACCGGCCGCGATCGCGGCGCACACCGCGTCCTCGCTGACCTTGTTGCAATTGCACACGACGCGCTCGCCCGACGGCGGCGCCGCGCGCAGCTGGCACAAAAGCTCGAGCGGATCTTCGGGCACTTTATCGCCGCGATCGAACAGCTGCACGAGCGTGGCCGTGGCCGACGTATTGCCCACGAGCATCGCGCCAACCAGGCGGTCGTCACGGATGATGAGCTTGCGGTATGCGTCACGCCGCTCTTCCACGATTTGCACGACCTGGTCGCCCTCGAGCTCCGGCTCGAGCGTGCCCATGGCCGCCACCTCGACGCCCGCCACTTTGAGGCGGGTGTACAGCTTCGAGCCGCGATAGCGATCTTGCGGTTTGGTGCCGCTCAAGACGTCCGCCAAGACCGCCGCCTGCTCCCAAACCGGCGCCACGATGCCGTAGGTCTTGCCGCGATGCTCCGCGCATTCCCCGAACGCGTACACGCCCGGCACCTCGGTCGCCAAGGTGTCGTTCACGAGGATGCCCTTGTTGACGGGCAAGCCGGAGGCGCGCGCGGTGTCGACGCGCGGCCGCACGCCGCACGCCAGAACCACCATGTTCGCGGACAGCGACGTGCCGTCGTCGAGCGCCACCCCGGTTACGCGTTCGTCGCCGTAAATTCCCTCTACGGTGCGGCCGAGCCGCGTGAAGATGCCGGCGCGCTCGATCTGACGAGACAGCATTTCGCCGCCGATCTCGTCGAGCTGCGCGTTCATCAAAATCTTTGCGCCTTGCACGACCGTGACGTGTAGTCCCATGTCGCTCAAGACCTTGGCCGATTCGAGCCCGAGCAGGCCGCCGCCCAGCACCACCGCGCCGTCGCCCGCCCGCGCATAGGCGCGCATCCGCAAACAATCGGCGATCGTGCGGTACACGAACACGCCGGGCCGGAGCTCGCCGTCTTCGCCGTGCATGCCTTCGAGCGGCGGCACGAGCGGCTGACTGCCGGTGGCGAGGATCGCCAAATCGTACGGTCGGCTCTGGCCGTCCGCCAATTCGATGCGCTTTCGCAGCGTGTCCAAACGCAGCACGCGCGCGCCCGAGGTCAAGCGAATGCCGTGCGCGTCGTACCACTCGGGGGTCTTCGTAACGATCGCGTCGGGCGCCTCACCGGACAGCACTTTGCCCAGTAAAATCCGGTTATACGCTCCACCCCGCTCTTCGCCGAAGACCGTGATTTCATAGCGGGTCGTGGCATCCCGACGCACGAGCTCGTCGAGCAGGCGGCAAGTGCCCATCCCGTTGCCGACGATTGCGAGTTTTCGTTTGGACGTGTTCAAGATGGGGCTCGCTCGTTCAACGGGTATGCGGAGGTAGCGCGACTTGAATTTTTCCGGCCGAGACGCGGATCGGATAGACCGCCAAGTGCACGTTCGGGTCATCCAAACATTCGCCGGTCTCGAGGCTGAAGCTCTGCTTGTAAATGGGCGAGGCGATCTTGGGCACGCCGGCGCGGTCGCCCACGATGCCACGCGCGATCACGTACGCTTCACTGAACGGATCGAAATTGGAGAGCGCCGCGAACAGCCCATCCATCGTGCGGATGATGGCGATCTGCTCGCCCTGAACCAGAGCCGCGACGCCCGTGCCGGGGACCACGTAGTCGATGGGACAGATCTCGTACCACTTCGTTTCTTCGACGCTCGTTCGTTCGTAGCCGATCACTTGCTGAGTGGACATGCTCGTTTTCCCAGAATTTACGCCGAATACACCGGCAAACGGATCTTCTTGGTTTCCAACATCGCTCTTTTTTCGGTCGGCGTGGCCGGGCGGTGTTGTTCGCGCTCACGAACGAAGGCAATGCTCGGATCCGGCGCGTCCGTGTTGACGAAGGCCTTGAAGCCGCGAAGCTTCTTCGGATTCTCGAGCGTGGTCTTCCACTCGCAGCGGTACGTCCCGACGATGCGCGCCATGTCCGCCTCGAGCTCCGCCGCAATGCCGAGCCGGTCGTCGATCACCACGCTCTTCAGGTAGTCGATTCCGCCCTCCAGATTGTTGAGCCAGGAGGCCGTGCGCTGCAAGCGATCGGCCGTGCGCACGTAAAACATCAAGAACCGATCCAGATAACGGACGAGCGTCGCTTCGTCGACGTCTACGGCCAAGAGCACGGCGTGCTGCGGCTTCATCCCGCCGTTGCCGCAGACGTACAGGTTATAGCCCTTTTCGGTGGCGATGATGCCGAAGTCTTTGCTCTGCGCCTCGGCGCATTCACGCGCGCAGCCGGAGACCGCACCCTTCAGTTTGTGCGGTGCCCGCAGGCCCTTGTAGCGGTTCTCGATGCGCACCGCGGCGCCCACCGAATCCTGCACGCCGTAGCGGCACCAAGTGCTGCCGACGCACGATTTCACGGTACGGAGGGCCTTGCCATAGGCGTGGCCCGACTCGAACCCGGCCGCGACCAGCTCTTGCCAGATCGCCGGCAACTGATCGAGGCGCGCGCCGAACATGTCGACGCGCTGCCCGCCAGTGACCTTGGTGTAAAGGCCGTATTTCTTGGCGACCTGGCCGAGCGCGATCAATTGATCCGGCGTGACCTCGCCGCCGGCGAGCCGCGGCACCACCGAGTACGTGCCATCACGCTGGATATTGGCGAGGTAGCGATCGTTGGTGTCTTGCAGACCGACGTGCTCGCGGCGCAGCACGTACTCGTTCCAAGTCGAGGCGAGGATGGATCCGACGGCGGGCTTGCAGATCTCGCAGCCTTGACCGCGACCGTGGCGTTCGATCAGCTCGTCGAACGAGCGGATCTCGTGGATGCGCACGAGGTGCGCGAGATCTTGCCGGCTGTGCGGAAAGTGCTCGCACAAGTGGTTGTTCACGACCACGCCCGCGCGCTTGAGCTCGTGCTTCAGCAGCTGATCCACGAGCGACACGCACGAGCCGCAGCCGGTGCCGGCCTTGGTGCAGGATTTGACCTCACCGATGGCGGTGATCTTCTGCTCGCGAATCGCGGCGCAGATCTGGCCTTTGTCCACGTTGTGGCAGGAGCAGATCATGGCCGCATCCGGCAAGGCATCGACGCCGAAGCCGGATTTCGCGCCGCCCTCGCGCGCGTGGAGCACGAGCTCTTCCGGCCGCTCCGGCAATTTCATGCCCGTCTGCACGTGGGCCAAGAGCTGGCTGTAAGCGGAGGCATCGCCGACCAACACGCCGCCGAGCAGCTGCTGCTTGTCCGCGGAGACGACGAGCTTCTTGTACAGCGACGACGCTTGGTCGAAAATGCTGATCACGCGCGCGCCCGGCGTGGTCGCAAAGGCGTCGCCGAAGCTGCCCACGTCGACCCCGAGCAGCTTGAGCTTGGTGCTCATGTCGAAGCCCTGGAAGGCCAGCGATTCGCCGGCCAAGGTGGCCGCGGCGACATCGGCCATGCGATAGCCGGGCGCCACGAGGCCGTAGGTCTTGCCCTCGAAGACCGCGCACTCGCCGATGGCGAAGATGCGCGGGTCGCTCGTGCGGCAAGCCTCGTCGATGGCGATGCCCCCGCGCTCGCCGAGGTTCAGCCCGGCCGCCCGAGCGAGCTCGTCGCGCGGGCGAATGCCGGCGGAAAAGACCAAAAGCTCGATCGGGATCTCGGTTCCGTTGGCGAACCGTAGCCCCGCGACGCGGCCGTCGTCGCCAGCCACGATTTCGCGCGTGGAGGTGCTCAGGTGAACCTGCACGCCGAGCTCCTCGATGCGCGCGCGCAGCACCGCCGCGCCGATCTCGTCGACCTGTAGCGGCATCAAGCGCGGCGCAAACTCGATCACGTGCGTCTCGAGGCCGAGCGAGAGCAGCGCCTTGGCCGCCTCGAGACCGAGCAGGCCGCCGCCGATGACGGCCGCGCGCTTGGCCGTGCCCGCCGCGTCGCGGATGGCGACGAGATCGTCGATCGTCCGGTACACGAAGCAGCCCGGCAGATCCTTACCCGGGATTGGCGGCACGAACGGATACGAGCCCGTGGCCAACACCAACTCGTCGTACGGGAGCTCATGGCCCGAGGCGAAGCGCACGACGCGCGCTTCGCGGTCGAGCGCGGTGACCGCCTCACCGCGCACGACCTCCACGCCGAGCCCTTCGTACTGACCTTCGGAGACCAGCGACAGCTCGGCGTCGCTCTTGCCATCGAACCATTTCGAGAGGTTCACGCGGTCATAGGCCAGGCGGGGTTCTTCCGAGACCACGACGCAGGAATACCGAGGCAAGACCCCCCGCCCTGCCGCCGCCTCCACGAAGCGATGCCCCACCATGCCGTTGCCGACGACGACCAGGCGCGGTCGCGTATCGACGCTCTCGAAGATGTTCTTGGTCAAGACAGGTCTCCTTGCTGTAACGAGTTCGTCTCAGGCTTGGGCGCTGGCCAGGCTCGGCATGCGCGAGGTCAGGAACGATCGGCGCAAGTAGCACCACCACGTGGTCCCGACGCAGGTCAGGTAGAAAGCGATGAACCAGTAGACGGCGAGCGTCGCCCCACCGGTCGCCTTGATCGACGCGCCGAACGAACGCGGGATGAAGTAGCCACCGAGCGCGCCAATCGCGGCCACGATGCCAATCACTGCGGCCGTCTCGCGCCGCGCCACGATCATGGCTTCCGCCAACGCGGACTCGCCCTGCCCCTGGACGCGCTTGGCGTGGTAGGTGCGGAAGATCACCGGGATCATCCGGAACGTGGAGCCGTTACCGACACCAGTCGTGATGAACAGCGTGAGGAACGCGGTCAAGAACAACCCGAACGCCTTGGTCTCGAGTGAATAGAGGAGCACCGCCGTGGCGCAAGTCATGGCCACGAAATTCCAAAACGTGACCTTCGCGCCGCCGATACGATCGGCGAGCTTGCCGCCGAGCGGGCGTGCCACCGAGCCGACGAGCGCGCCCAGGAACGCGAGGTTGGCCGTGACTTCCGGAAACTGCGTCTTGAGCAGCAGCGGGAAAGCCGCGGAAAAACCGACGAACGAGCCGAAGGTGCCGATGTACAGCCAGGCCATGATCCAGGTGTGCCGGCGCTGCGCCACGACCAGCTGATCCTTGAAGTTCGAACGAGCCGAGGTGAGGTTGTTCATGAAGAAGAACGCGCCGACCGCCGCCAGAACCACCAACGGCAGCCACATCAAGCCCGCGTTCTCGAGATGCAACTTCTTGCCCGCACTGCCCGGCAAGAGCGAGTAGCCGACCAGGATCGGCACGAGCAGCTGCACCGTGCTAACGCCGATATTTCCACCGGCCGCGTTCAGGCCGAGCGCAAAGCCCTTCTCCCGGTCCGGGAAGAAAAACGAAATATTGGCCATGCTGGAGGAGAAGTTGCCGCCGCCAAGGCCAGCGGTCGCGGCTGCGGTCGCCATCAGCCAAAACGGCGTGTCCGGCTGGTTCACCAGGTAGATCAACGACAAGGTCGGAATGAACAGCAACAGCGCGCTCACGACCGTCCAGTTGCGACCACCGAACTTCGGCACCGCAAACGTGTACGGAAAGCGCATCAACGCGCCGACCAGACCGGGAATGGCGACCAGCTGAAACAGCTGATCGGTCGTGTAATGAAAGCCGACCTGCTTCAGCCGCGCCGCCACCACGCTCCAGACGAGCCATACGGAGAAGCCGATGTTTTCCGCGAGAATCGACCAGGCGAGGTTGCGCCAGGCGACCTTCTTGCCCTTCGCCTGCCAAAATTCAGCGTCGTCCGGGTTCCACTCATCGATCCAGCGTTTGGAATGCTTTGCCATCTGACTTCTCCTGTAAATCCTTTCTCGAACACGGACCGCGAGCCCGATTGGACTCGTCTTGTAGCGATTCATCTGCGTGAGTTCGTCGAGCGGCAGCGGGAGGCTGCGCGCGGACGAACGAGGGATCAGTTTCGGAGCGTGACCGTCGCGGCGCGACGTTCAGCGCCTTCCTTCATGTCGAGGTGACGCATCAGGGCCATGACCAACGGGCCCATCTTGGGGTGCTCGGGCATCACGTGCGGACGCACGCCGTGCACTTCGATGATCGCTCGGCAGGTGGGGCCGACCGCGGCCACGACCACGTCATTGCGGAGCGCGTCGAGGAGCTCGCGACCGAGGTCGAGTCGCTCCGCGATTTGGTAGAGATGCCGAAATTGGATTTGGCAAGTGATGGCGAGCGCGTCGACGTCGCGCGCGACGATGCGCCGCACGAGGGCCTCGAGCGCGCTGCACTCGCTCGGAAGCTGCCACTGATACAGCCAAAATTCCTTGAGTTCGGCGCGGCGCGCGAGGAGCGTTTCCGACAACGTCTCGCTGCGCTCACCGTAGTTGAAGAGCAAGACCGGTCGGCCCGCGATCTCCACGTCGCTGAGCGCGTCGATCAGCTCGGCGGCCGTGAACGGTTCTCGAGCGCTGAAAGTGGGCGGCACGCCGAAGCCACGTAGCGCGGCCGTCGGCTTCGGACCCCGGCAGACCGTCGTCACGGCGCGCAGCGCAGTGACCAATTCGGCGTGCCGCCCCAACTCTTGCGCGAGCTCGAACAACAGCGAGACCGCGACCCCGGTCATGAAGATCACGACCTCGTAGTCGCCTCGTCCCAGCTCGTCGAGCAGCTCGCGGATGGCTTCGGCTTCGATGCGCGGCGCTTCGTGCACGGCCGGCACGCACAACGGCGCGCCCCCGTGCTTTTCGACCAAACGCGAGAGCTCGCTCTTCATCCGCGACTCGAGCAGCGCCACCACCGGACGGCTTCTCGCGGGCGTGCTCTTCGTTCGAATCGGGGCCATCGTCATCTGTCCCCCCTTCAGCAACCTCCGTGCCACGGCGGCCAAATACATCGAATGTCGAGGCTTTTAAGGGCGCGAAACATCACGGAAAACGCGGGTTCTCGCTGTTTCCGACAATTTTGTCGGAACGGGCAAAGGGTGCCGACAAAATTGTCGGCGAGGATTCATGTTTACGCTGTGTTTCCAGGTGTTCCGGCGCTCGGCCTTTCCACGAGCCGAGTGCGCAAGCCGAAACGAACGGCTTTTGCCGTGCGCAGCGCTGCCCGACAAATTTGTAAGTCGGAGCCGATTCGGCGCGCTCGAAACGTTCAGCGTCGGAAGCGCTCGAGTTCGACGCCGAGCTTGCGGATCTTGTAGCGCACCACGCGCTCGGTAACACCGAGCGCACGAGCAGCGGCGACCATGCTGCCGCCCTCGCTTTCCAGGGCTTCTTCGATCAGCTGGCGCTCGAGTCGTTCGACCGCCTCGAACAGAGTGAGCTTCTCTTTGCCGTTGGCTGCGACCCGAAAGGTCTCGGGCAGATCCGTCTCTTGGATCACCGAGCTCTTGCAAACGACGACCGCGCGCTCGATCACGTTTTCGAGCTCACGCACGTTGCCCGGAAACTGCTGACGGCACAAAAGATCCATCGCCGCGCTCGAGATGCGCCCGATCTTGCGCTGATGCTCGGCCGTGAATTTGCGCATGAAGTACTCGGCCAAAGCCGGAATATCCACCGGAC
>Ga0068856_100002968_pt1 | contig 17383 bp, 20 predicted proteins | sample KBSCornC62_FD_66595 | JGI IMG/M metagenome (GOLD analysis project Ga0068856, IMG submission 66595) | Corn rhizosphere microbial communities from Kellogg Biological Station, Michigan, USA - KBS Corn C6-2 | ecosystem: Host-associated > Plants > Roots > Rhizosphere > Soil ...
GCTCCCTCAGCTTGCCCGCCTTCTCCGGGCTGCGGACGAGGCAGGCGACCTCGTCGCCGCGGGCGCGCAGCTGGCGCACGACCTCGCCGCCGATGAAGCCAGTTCCTCCCGTCACGAAGACCTTCACGGCGGCAAAGCCTAGCCGCCCGGGCGTCGGTGGGCGGGGGAGGGGCGCCGCCTACAATCAGAAGAAGTGCAGCGGTCGAGAAACGGGCGGCGGGTGGAGACGCGAAACGGCATGGGCGGTGCCGGCGTCTCGAACCCGCGTGCCCGCCAGCGGGCCCTGGCGATCGGAATCACCAACGGCCGCGAGGAGGGCGATCCGCTCGCCGAGCTTAAGGAGCTGTTGCGCACTGCGGGCGTCGCCACCGCGGGCGAGGCGGTGCAACAGCGCGAGAAGCCCGATCCCGACCGGTACGTCGGGCGCGGCAAGCTGACAGAGCTGAAAGCCGAGATCGAAGCCTGCGATGCCAACGTCGTCGCCTGCGACGACGAGCTGGCCCCGCGCCAGGAGCGCAACCTCGAGGCCGCGCTCGGGGTGCCGGTGATCGACCGCACCGCGGTGATCCTCGACATCTTCGCCGACCACGCACACTCTGCCGAGGGCAAGCTGCAGGTCGAGCTGGCTCAGCTCGAGTACAACCTCGCCCGCATGCGGGGGCTCTGGACCCACCTCGAGCGACTCGGCGGCGGCATCGGCACCAGGGGCCCAGGCGAGAGCCAGATCGAGACCGACCGCCGCCTCGCCCGCGACCGGATCGCGGCGCTGCGCCGCCGCCTCGGCCGGCTCGAACGCAACCGCGGCGTGATGCGCGCCCAGCGCGAGCGCTCGTCGCTGCCGCGAGTCGCCCTCGCCGGCTACACCAACGCCGGAAAGTCGACTCTGCTGAACGCCCTCACCGGGGCCGAGGTCGGGGTCGGCGACCGGCTCTTCCACACGCTCGATCCGACCACGCGCAGCCTCGAGCTCAGCGGCCGCGACTACCTGCTCACCGACACCGTCGGCTTCATCGAGAAGCTTCCCCATCAGCTGGTCGAGGCCTTCAAGGCGACGCTGGAGGAGACCGTGCTCGCTGATCTGATCCTCCACGTGATCGACGCGGCGGTCCCTGAGGAGCGGCGGGTGGCCGACATGCAGGCGGTCGACGAGGTGCTGGAGGAGATCGGCGCGGGCGACAAGCCCCGCCTGCTCGTGCTCAACAAGGCGGATCTGCTGGGCGCCGGCGAGCGGGAAGAGGCGCTGCTGCGTCATCCCGGTTCGGTGCTGGTCTCAGCCCTCGCCGACGTCGGCCTCGAGCGGCTGCGCGATGGCATCGAGTCTGCCTTCGAGGACACCCTCGCCGAGGTCGAGCTGCTGATTCCCTACGCCGAGGGCGGGCGCCTGCACGAGCTGCACGAGATCGCCGGCGATCTCGAGCGAACCGAGCGCGAGGACGGGGTTTTGGTTCGGGCAAAAGTCCCGGTCGCCGAGCTGCACCGGTTCGATGACCTTGCGGTCGTTTAGGGAGAGGGGCGCCCGGCTTTTGAGTATCCGCCTGGTCGAGGGGGGCCCTCTCCCTGACCCACGGTAGGGTCAGCGCCCGTGGAGCTGCGAGTTGCCAAGTTGAAGCCGGAGGCCGTACTGCCGAGCAGGGCTCACGAGGGTGATGCCGGACTCGATCTCTATGCCTGCGAGGCGGCTCACATCGGGCCGGGGGAGCGTTGGAGTGTCGGCACTGGGATCGCGGTCGAGATCCCGGATGGTCACGCGGGCCTGGTGCTGGCGCGCTCGGGCCTGGCCAAGCGCCACGGCATCAGCCTGGTCAACGGCCCCGGTCTGATCGACTCGGGCTACAGCGGCGAGATACGGGTCCTCCTGTTCAACACCGACCCGGCCGAGGTCTTCCGGGTCGCACCTGGCGATCGGATCGCTGAACTCGTGCTCACGCCGGTCGTCCTGGCTGAGCCGGTCGAGGTCGAGGCCCTCGCCGACTCCGCCCGCGGCGACGGTGGCTTCGGCTCAAGCGGCCACTAGCGCAGCGATCCATTGACTCGTTCTAGGGGCCACAACCCCTAAAACCCTTCAACCGATTCCCGCGGCGAGCCTCGCGCTTGCGTGAGCCGCGCGCTCGAGGCCGTCCTCGAGTGGCTCGAGCTGCGGGCGCTCGCCGTAGCGGCGCTCCAGCGCAAGCGCGATCAGATGGTCGGCGAGCCAGGCGTTCTTTGGCAGCAGCGGACCGTGCAGGTAGGTGCCGATCAGGTTGTCGCGGTGCACGCCCTCGAGGCCGTCCTCACCGTTGTTGCCGAATCCCTTCAAAACCTTGCCCAGCGGCCTGGCGCCGCCGCCCAGGAAGGTGCGGCCGCCGTGGTTCTCGAAGCCGGCCACGACCTGCGGGCCGCCTCCGAGGTCGACCTCGATCGCCACGTTGCCGATCAGGCGCGGCCCCGGCTTGCGAACTGTCTCCAGATCGACCAAGCCGAGGCCCGGCAGGCTCTCCTCGCCGAGCTGGTAGCTGCCACCGAGCAACTGATAGCCGCCGCAGACGGCGAGCACGACGGCGCCGCCGTCGGTCGCCGCGGCCATCGCGGTGCGCTTGCTCTCGACCAGATCAGCGGCCACCGCGCGCTGGTCGCGGTCCTGGCCGCCGCCGAGGTAGATGAAGTCGTGCGCGGCGGGGTCGAAATTCTCGCCCGGGCCGGCGCTGGCGTAGGCGAAGTCGATGCCGCGCCACTCGCAACGGCGCTGCAGGAAGAGCACGTTGCCGCGATCGGCGTAGATGTTCATCTGCTCCGGGTATAGAGCGAGAAAGCGCAGCTGCATCAGGGCGCCTTCTCGAAGAGCACGACGGTGGAGCCGACGTGCGCTTCGGTGGAAGGTATCTCGCGCCGGCCGACTGGACGCAGTCCAACGGCGCGACCCTCTTCTTCGAGCGTCTCAGCTGTGAGCATCGCCAGCTCAACCTCGTTCAGCTCCTCGCTCATGGCGCCGTCGGGGTCCACCGTCTGGCGCAGGCGGCGCAGCAGGATCGCCTCCGGCAGGGCGACCGGCTCGAGCGGCAGGCTCGAGTAGATCCAGCCTTCGATCTCGCGCACGTCCGGCAGCGGCGGCGCGCCTTGGCCCGGGGGCGGCAGGTCGGGCATCTGCTCGACGATCGCGAATGCGGCCTGGCCCCCCGCCAGCATGCTCTCGGCGACGCAGGAGAGGCAGGCGAGGCGCTCCTCGCCGTCGCTGAGCAGCTGGATCAGCTGCATCGGGGCGATGACGAGGCTGAACTTGGTCGCCAGCGGTTCGAAGGCGCGGATGTCCTCCTGCTCCGCGTCCGCAGTCGTGCCGTGCGCCCTTTCCCAGATGGCCTCCACCAGCTTCCTATCGTTGTCGAGGCCGATCACGAGCAGGCCGGTTTTCTCGGCGAGATGCAGCGTGACCCGGCCGGCGCCGCAACCGAGCTCCATGATCGGCCTGTCCGCCTTGGCGGCCAGCTCCTCCCAGAGGGCGAGGTCGGCGGTGTAGCCGCCGCACTCGACTTCGTGCCAGATCAAGCTGTTCATCGCCAGAACTCCCTGGCGAGACCGCGGGTCGCAAGCAGCTTGCGCAGCTCGAGCAGCGCGGTGTATGTGGGCAGGGCGAAGAGGTCCGCGGGGGCGTCGGCGAGCGCCCGATCGAGCGAGCCCTCAACCTCCGGCACGACCTCGATCGCGCTCTCGGGCCAGCCGGCGTACTTCAGCCTCAGGGCCATCTCCGGGGCCCGCGTCCCAGCGCAGAGGACGCGCCGCACGCCGTCGGCGAGCAGCTCGAAATCGGCGTCCCATATCCAGGACACATCGCGTCCATCGGCGATCCGGTCGTTGAGCCCGATCCAGAGATCGAGCTTCTTCTCGCCCGCCTCGAGCATCAACGTGCGCAGGACCTCGTTGGTGCCAGCGGGGTTCTTGATCAGCAGGATCGAGAGCTGGGTGGAATCGACCGCGATCGTCTCGACCCGACCGAAGGCGGCCCGCATCGTCTGCAGCGAGCCGGCGATCGTCCGTGGCGAGACGCCGAGCTCGAGCGCCGCGGTGACCGCGGCAAGAGCGTTGTAGACGTTGTAGAGGCCAGGCAGCGGCAGTCGCAGGTCGAGCTCGCCCTGGGGCGTGCGCAGGGTGACCGACGAGCCCGACATCCCGTGCAGCTCGATCGCCGTGGCGGCGACCTCAGGCCGCGGACGGACGGCGCCGCAGCTCGGGCAGGAGTAATGACCGAGGTGACCGACGAAGGCACGGTCGTAGGCATAGGGGTGACCGCAGCGACGGCAGTGCTTGGCGTCGAAGGCATGCTGCAGCTCGGGCAGCGCCCGCGAGACATCCTCGATGCCGAAGTAGACGACGCCCTCGCGCGCCCGGCCGCCCTCGTCGCGGCCGAGATCGGCGATCGCCGGGTCATCGGCGTTGAGGGCGAAGCGGGTGCGGCCGGTGCGCGAGGCCACGGTCCTGCCCCACTCGGCGGCGAGGCTCTCCATCTCGCCGTAGCGGTCGAGCTGGTCGCGAAAGAGGTTGCCGAGCACGATCAACGAGGGCTCGAGCTGGGTCGCTACCTCGGGCAGCCAGGCCTCGTCGACCTCGAAGAGCCCTTCCGCACCGCGCTGCTCGAGCAGCGCGGTCGCGACGCCCCAGGTCATGTTCGAGCCGGCCCGGTTGTGAACCGGGTGGCGGCCGTCGGCTTCGAGCGCGGCGGAGATCATCCCCGCGGTGGTCGTCTTGCCGTTGGTGGCGCTGATCAGGGTCGAGCCACGATCGAGCCGCTTGCCGAGCCTGGCGATCGCGTCGGGCGCCATGCGCAGCAGCATTCGTCCCGGCAACGTCGTGCCGCCCCCGCGCCCGCTGGCTCGGCTGGCGGCGCCGACCGTGCGGGCCGCGGTGAGCTTCGCTCCGAACAGCACTCAGGCCTCTGCGCCGACGGGTGCGAGCACGCTGAGCGCGCGAGGCAGGACCCGGACCGAGACGGGAAGCTCGGTCAGATGCTCGCCGTCGGCATAGACGGGGAAAGGCCGGCTGGCCGAGATTTCGACCCGGGAGGCACGGAACATGCGCACCTGCTCGTCATCGACGTGGGCGCCGTTGAACACCTTGCGCAGGTTAGCCACGAAGCGCAGCTTGCCGACCTCGCCGACAGTGATCACGTCAAGCAGCCCGTCGTCCAGCTCTGCCTCCGGCGCGATCCGCATGCCGCCGCCGAAAGTGCTGTTGTTGGCAACCGAGATCGAGTAGCCGCTGGTCCGGATCCGCTCGCTGTCGCTGCGGATCGTGAACCTCGCGGGCTTCCAGGCGAGCAGGGTGCGGAAGAGCGAGTAGACGTAGACCAGGTTGCTGCGGATGATCGTCACTTCGTTCGCCAGTCGATTGCATTCGGAGTCGAAGCCGACGCTGACTATGCCGAGGAAGCGCTTGCCATTCGCCTCGCCGACGTCGATGCGGCGGCTCTCACCAGCGGCGAGCACAGCGACGGCGGCAAGTGGATCGTCGGGAATGCCGAGCACCCGGGCCAAGTCGTTGCCGCGGCCGCCGGGGATGATTCCGAGCGGCGTCTCCGCGCCCGCCATCGCCCCTCCGACGGCGCCCACCAGGCCGTCGCCGCTGATCACGACCGGAACCTCGTTCGCCTCTACCGCCCGCAGGGCCCGCTCGGCGCCGTCCTCGAGCCCGCGCGTGCGCTCGACCCGAAAGGGAATCCGGCGCTCGTCGAGCTCCTGCTCGACCGCGGGCAGCAGCTTCAGCGTGCGTCCGTGCGCTGAGGCGGGATTGACCAGCAAGGTGAGCGGCATGCCCTCGATCTCCATCCGCTTCGCAGCCTAAATGGCGGCCTGGGGAAGGCGCCTTTGCCACAGTCGCTGCCTGAGCCCGCCCAGCCAGCCGGCGGGTGGTGAGGCGGCGAGGACGAGGTGGCCATCGGGGCGCATGACCCGCACGATCTCGCCGGGCGCCGGGCGGCCCTCGAAGACCACGACCAGATCGAAGAATTCGTCGGGGAAGGGAAGCCGTCGGCGGCTGGACCGCTTGAAGGCGACGCGGCCCTCAGGATCGAGGCCGACTCGCGCGCCGGCCGCTCGCACTCGCTCGGCGGAGGGGTCGGTGCCACGGACCCGCGCGGAGGGAAACTCCCGAGCGAGGAACAACACCGGCTCCCCCTCGCCGCAGCCATAGACAAGCGCGCGTTCGGGGGCTGGGAGGGCGAGCACCGCGGTTGCGAGGCGGGTCAGGGCGGGGTCGGGCACGGCGCGATGATCGCAACTACCGCAACCGGGGAGCGATCCTCTAGGCTTCCCCGCCGATGGAGCAGGGAACCGACCGACGTTTGTTCATCCTCGCCGGCTTCGCGGTGGTGGCGATCGCGGTCGTCGCGGCGATCCTGATCAGTCGCAGCGGCGGGAGCAGCGACTCTTCGACGGCGGCCAGCTCGGGTGGCTGCAAGGAAGTCGAAGCGCCGGCGCCGAAGAAGGTCAGCCTCAAAGCGCCGCCACAGACCGTGAAGAAGGGCGAAAAGCTGACCGCCGTGGTGGAAACGAGCTGTGGCAGCTTCGACATCGCCCTCGACACGAGCCGGGCTCCGAAGACGGTCAACTCCTTCGCCTATCTCAGCGACAAGGGCTTCTTCGATGACCTCGATTTCCCGCGCATAGTGCCCGGCTTCGTGATCCAGGGAGGGAGCCCGTCCAACTCGACGCTCGGCGGCCCTGGCTACAAAGTGGTCGAGAAGCCCCCCGCAAACCTCGCCTACACCAAAGGAATCGTGGCGATGGCCAAGGGCCCCACCGAGCCGCCAGGCACGTCGGGCAGTCAGTTCTTCGTCGTCACCGGGGCCGACGCCGGTCTGCAGCCCGAATACGCCTTGGTCGGCAAGGTCAGCCAAGGCATGGACGTAGTCGAGCGCATCGGCAAGCTCGGCACCCCGGAAGAAAAACCCAAGCAGACGGTGCTGATCGAAAAGATCACCATCGAAAAAAGCTGACTGCACTAGTCTGAGCCGATGGCCAAGGTCGACGTAGGGGACGCAGCACCGGACTTCGAGCTGCCCGGCACGGGCGGCAAGACCTACAAGCTCAGCGACTACCGCGGGCGCAAGCTGGTCCTCGCCTTCTACCCCGGCGATTTCACGGCGGTTTGCACCAAGCAGTTCTGCTCCTATCGCGACCAGGGCGAGAAGCTCGATCAGATTGGCGCCGATGTGCTTGGAATCTCTCCCCAGTCGGTCGAGTCGCACGAGCGCTTCAGCCAGGAGAAGAGCCTCAACGTGCCGTTGCTCGCCGACGAGGACAAGTCGGTCGCCAAGGCCTACGGAGTGCTCGCCGGCCCGATGGTGCGGCGGGCGATCTTCGTCATCGACGAGCAGGGGATCGTCCGCCACCGGAAGGTGACGCTGGTCGGCCTCAGCTTCGAGTCGGTCGACGATCTCGAGCAGGCAGTCGCTTCCGTCGGCTGATGCCGCCGGGGGCGGTCGCGTTCAGCACCCGCACCGAGCCGGCGATTCGCGGTGAGGCGGCGGGGGAGGGGGTCCCGATCGTGCTCTGCCACGGCCTCACCGCGACGCGTCGCTCCGTGGTGCACGGCTCGCGTCGCCTCGAGCGGGGTGGCTTCCTGACGATCGCGTACGACGCCCGCGGTCATGGCACGTCCGACGTCGCTCCCGCCGGGGAGGGTTATGGATACCCGCGGCTCGTCACTGACCTCGAGGCCGTCATCGGAGATCGGGCGGGGGAGGAGCGGGTTGTCCTCGCCGGTCACTCGATGGGGGCGCACACCGCGATCGCCTTCGCCCTGCGCCATCCGGAGCGCGTGGCGGCGCTGATCGCCATCGGCCCGACTCACACCGGCACGCGGACCGCATTGAGTACCTGTACGGGTGCGAATGCAGCATGCGTGGCCGCGGAATCGCTCGCCTACTGGGACGGGCTTGCAGCCGCGCTCGCGGGGGACGGCATCGACGGGTTCGTCGCCTACATCGACCGCAATCAGGACATCGACACGCGCTGGCGCGACTCGGTGCTGCGCTTCACCCGCGAACGGATGGAACGCCACCGCCACCTCGACGCCCTGGTCGCGGCTCTGCGCGAGGTGCCGCGATCGCGGCCGTTCGAGAGCATCGCCGAGCTCGAGGGCCTCTCGGTGCCGACCTTGATCGTCGCCAGCCACGACGCTGCCGACCCCGGCCATCCCTTCGCGGTCGCCGCGGAGTACGCGGCGCGCATCCCCGGGGCCCGCCTGGTCAGCGAGCCCGAGGGGCAGTCGCCGCTGGCCTGGCAGGGAGGACGGCTCTCGCGCGAGATTGAGGCTTTCCACAGAGAGCTGCAATAGCGTGCCGGGCATGAGGGCGCCGGCGGAGGGAACACTGCGGGGAATCGCGACCTTTCTCGCCACATTCGGCGTCGGCGTCGCCACCTACATCGCGATCGCCGATTCCGGCGGAGGCTCGCCGGTCTGCATCGCCGGCGGCCACGGTTGCCAGACCGTCGCCGAAAGCTCCTACTCGCACCTGGCCGGGGTCAACATCGCGATCTTCGGCCTCGCCGGCTATGTGGTGCTCCTTGTCTGCGCCTTGCTGCGCGGCGACGCCTTCCGCATGACCGCCTTTGTGGTCTCGCTAATCGGCTTCGGCTACAGCCTCTACCTGACCTATCTCGAGCTCTTCACGATCGACGCGATCTGCCAGTGGTGCGTGGCCAGTGCGGTACTCATGACCCTGCTCTTTGTTACCAATGCGGTGCGAATGCTGGGATACGTCGGAACCGAGCCGTGAGCGGGCGGCGAGATCGCGAGGCGCGCCGCGAAGAGCGCCTGCGGCAAGAGCAGCGGGCCGGTTCGGCGGAGCGGCGCCAGCGCATGGTCAAGCTCGCCAGCGCCGGCGTCTTCCTGGCTCTGGTCGTAATCGCGGTCCTGATCGTGGTCAGCAGCGGCAACAGCGGCGGCGGCGACAGCGGCAATATCGTCGAAGCCAAGGAGGTCGACGGGCTGCTGGCCGGGATCCCTCAGAAGGGCATGGTGCTCGGCACCCCGGGCGCCAAGGTGACCGTGCTCGAGTTCGGTGACCTGCAGTGCCCGGTGTGCAAGGGCTACTCCGAAGAAGTGCTGCCGCAGGTGATCGAAAACCGCGTGCGCAGCGGTAAGGCGACGCTGGACTTCCGCAACTTCACGATCATCGGGCCTCAGTCGAAGCCCGCCGGAGCAGCGGCGATCGCCGCCGGCGAACAGGGCCGCGGCTGGAACTTCGTCGAGCTCTTCTATCGCAACCAGGGCACCGAGGACTCGGGCTACGCCGACGATGAATTCCTCACCGCGATCGCCAGGGCCGCCGGAGTGCCCGACCTGGCCAGGTGGAATCGAGCGCGCAGGAGCCAGGCGGCGATCGCCCGGGTCGAAGCGACGAGCGCCGAAGCTGAAAACCTCGGCTTCACGGGCACCCCGTCATTTGCCCTCGAAGGGCCCGGGACCGACGGGGTGGAAGCGATCGGCACGCCGGAATCGGTCGACACCCTCGAATCGGCAATCGAACACGCGGGGAAGTAATGGTCGGGAAGCGAGCGGCAATCGTGAAGGGCCTCGCCGGGTTGGCGCTGCTCTGCTCGATGCTGCTTCCGGGCGGCGCCGCGGCGATCGGCGGTCCCGAAATCGTCCAGCGACTGAGCCAGCAGCGCGAAGCAAACGGCATCCCGGGTGGGCTGGTCGAGCGACCGGACTGGTCGGCCGACTGCGCCAAGCACAACTACTACGGGGCGCAGACCGGCGAACTCCGGCACTCCGAGGATCCGAGCAGCCCCTATTACAGCGCCGAAGGCAATTGGGCCGCCGAAAGCAGCGTGCTCGCCAGCGGGTCCAGCTGGGCCCAGGGCAATCCTTGGGAGGAAGCTCCGATCCATCTGATCCAGCTGCTGGCCCCGCCGCTGAGCGAAATGGGCGCGGCTGAAAACGACAACCACAACTGCGCCACGACGTGGCCCGGGTACCACCCGGAGCCGGCGAGCCTCGTCGCCTACAGCTATCCCGGCAACGGCGTCTCGGGGGTGGTGCCGACCGAGCGGGCGGCCGAGTCGCCTTCCGTGCCCGGCGATCAGGTTGGCCTGCCCGAAGGCACGGCAACGGGGCGCTACCTGCTGGCCTATCTCTGGGGCGTCGATCCCAGCAACGCGCCCGACGTGACCGCGACCGCGACGCTCGCCACCGGCGGTGGAGCGATCGACCTCCGCGTGGTCGACTCGACCAACGAAGAAATCGGCGGCTACATGCCGCAGCCCTCGGCCTTCCTGATCCCGGCACAGCCGCTGAAGCCGCAGACGGCTTACCAGGCGGACGTAACTTGGTCGATGGAGGGCGCTCAGCTCTTCGAGCAGCGTTTCGGCTTCACGACCGGGTACAACCCCGGCGAAGCAGTCGTGCCGATCAAGAAGAAGCGCAGCGCTCGCTGCGCTCGCTACTCGCGAGCCGCGCGTTCCCTGCGACGACGCGGCGCCGTAGCACGGCGTCATCACCTGGAGGCCCGCTCGCGACGGCTGACCAGGCTGGCACGGCACAGGAGCAGGCAAGCCAAGCGTTGCCGTGTCCACTCACGCTTGAGTTGACATAACCACCATTATCGTGCGTTGAAGTCAGCCGGCGTGCCGAGCACTGCCGTAGATCAGCGGTTTCATGAACATCGGCGCCGCTGGCATCACGCCCCGCTTCAGCGTCTCGACCTCAAAGGACGAGGACTTGATCGCCGCCAGGCTGTCGCGGTTGCAGTGGCATCCGTCGGCAACGAAGCGCCAGGGCCTTTCCATGCGATCCTGCCGTCGCGCGAAGACCGGATCCTCGGACCGAACGTGCTCCAGAAAGAGCAGCTTTCCTCCTGGCTTCAGCACCCGCGCCACTTCGCCCAGCGCTGCCGCGGGATCCGGAACCGTGCAGAGGACCATTGTGCAGCTGACGCAATCGAAGCTCCCGCTCTCGAAGGGGAGGTTTTCCGCGGGGGCGTCGATCAGCTGGGCACCACGACCATCGGTCGCGGCAAGCTTGCGCTCGAGAACCTTGCGCATGTGCGGATCGGGCTCGGCGAGGACAAGCTCGTCGACTCCCGGCGGGAAGAGCGGCAGGTTCGAGCCGGTGCCAGTGCCGAGATCGAGAGTACGGCCACCGGCGGCGCCCAGTGCCTCACGGCGCACCTCTCGCAGGCCGAGCTCGTCGATGCGCCGCATCATGGCTCCGTACCAGACGGTAAACATGCGACCGAAGGTCGCACTGTAGACCTTGTCCCTCATCTTAGAAACAAGCCCTTCACGCCAGAAAGAATAGCTTTTTTTAATGAGACGATGCTCCCAGACGCGTAGTCTCCGCGGTGCGGCGACCGGGCTGAAGTCGGGCCGACTGAGCCGCGTCGCGGGCTGAGAACCCTTAAGCGGCGACAGCGACAGCGACAGCGACGCCGGAGACCACGGGCCGGATGATCGGCGGCGCCTTCGGCAGCGCCCCTTGTTCCACCTGGTCCAGTCTCAGCGGCGATGCTTCGATCGCTGCCACGGTGTCGCGGTTGCAGTGGCAGCCGTCGGCGAAGAACCGCCAGGGCTTCTCAACCCGGTCCTGCCAGCGAGCAAGGCTCGTCCCTTCGGCGCGCACGTGCTCGATGAAGAGCAACTTGCCACCGGGTCTGAGCACCCGCGCTGTCTCGCGCAGGGCCGCCGCCGGATCGGGGACCGTGCAGAGGACCAGGGTGAAGACGGCGGTATCGAAGCTGTCATCAGGGAACGGAAGCTCCTGAGCTGAGGCCTGCACGACCTCGAGCCCGCCCCTGCCCCCGACTTTCGCTCGGAGCTGCCTGATCATGTGCTGCCCAGGCTCGACCATGACCAGCTTGCTGACCGCCTCGGGAAAAAGGTCGAAGTTGGCGCCGGTCCCGGCGCCGAGGTCAATAGTGCGGCCCTCCGCCTGGGATAGCAGCTCCCGTCGCATTTCCCGCAAGCCCGCCTGCTCGACCGACTTCAGGCCGCGGTCATATATAGCCGCGAAGGCCCGGCCCCAGGTTGCGTCGTAGAGCGTTCCCATTTGGGCGTTTGTACGGCCGAGCCGCCGCTTGGGTTCAGGCGGCGTCGCGCTGTGCCGGCGCGCTCTGCGATTCGGAGCTGGCGCCGGCCTCGCTTGCGGCAGCCCGCTCCTCGTAGGCGTGGCGGGCGCCGTGGTCGACTTCGGTCATCAGCTTGTCGACTTTCATCAGCCGGCCGAGGCCCTCGCGCCAGGGGCGCGGCAGCAGCGCGACGAGCTTGAAGAAGACGCCGTTCTCGCGCGGCACCCAGACGTCGAAGCGCGGCACTTCCAGGGCGTCGACGATCTCATCTGCGACGTCGGAGGCCTCGACCGGGCGGATCAGCCTCTGTCCCACCCCTGCTGTCAGCTCGGTGTTGACCACGGTCGGCATCACGCAGGCGATCTCGACGCCGCTGCCGCGCAGCTCGCCCCGCGCCGCCTCGCTGATCCCGACCACGGCATGCTTGGCGCCCGAGTACGTGGCGATGCCGGGGAAGCCGCCCTTGCCGGCCTGCGAGGCGAGGTTGACGATGTGGCCGTGCCCGCGCGCCTGGAAGCGCTTTATTGCCAGCTGCATGCCGACGATGACGCCGTAGACGTTGATGTCGAGCTGGCGCTTGATCGATGCGTCCGACTCCTCGGCAAACGGCGTCACCGGCATGATCCCGGCGTTGTTGACCACCACGTCGAGCGGGCCGAGCTCGCGCTCGGCCGCGTCGAGGAAATCCGAGAAGGAGCCGCGGTCGGTGACGTCGAGCGGCAGCGCGACGGTGCCGCCACCCAGCTCGCCCGCCGTGCGCTCGGCCAGCTCGAGGTCGAGGTCGCCGATCGCGACGCGGCAGCCCTTGCGCACCAGCGCCGTCGCGGTCGCCTTGCCGATCCCCCGTGCACCACCGGTGATTGCAACGACCTTGCCGCTGAGGGACTGACGCTGCTTTGCCATCGGGACCTCCTCCTCGGCGAGCGCTAGGCCGCCGGCTTGTAGACGGTGACCACGGCGGCGCCGCCGAGGCCGATGTTGTGCTGCAGGGCGGTCTTGGCGCCCTCGACCTGCCGCTTGTCGGCTTCGCCGCGCAGCTGCCAGGTCAGTTCCGAGCACTGTGCCAATCCTGTCGCGCCCAGCGGGTGGCCCTTGGAGATCAGTCCGCCGGAGGGGTTGACGACGACCTTGCCGCCGTAGGTGGTCGCTTCTTCCTCGACAAGCTTGTGCGCCTCGCCCTCGGCCGCGAACCCGAGCGCTTCGTAGGTGATCAGCTCGTTGGCGCTGAAGCAGTCGTGCAGCTCGCAGACGTCGACTTCCTCGGCGGCAACGCCGGCCTCGGCGTAGGCCTCATCCGCCGCCTGCTTGGACATGTCCGAGCCGACGATCTTCATGCAGTCGGTGTCCTCGGCGAAGGTCGAGCTGAGGTCGGTGACCATCGACTGGCCGGCGATCTCGATCGCCCGATCGCCAAGGCCATGCTCTTCGACGTAGCGCTCGGAGGCGACGATCGCGCAGGCCGAGCCGTCGGAGGTCGGTGAGCACTGCAACTTGGTCAGCGGGTCGTGGATCATCCGCGCGTTCTTGATGTCCTCGAGCGAGTACTCGTCCTGGAACTGGGCGTAGGGGTTGTTGACCGAGTGCTTGTGGTTCTTCCAGCCGATCCAGGCGTAGTGGTCGGGGTTGGAGCCGTACTTCTGCATGTGGTCGCGGCCGGCGTTGCCGAACATCTGCGGCGCCGGCGGCGACTGCTCCGGCTCGCGGATCTCGAACATCCGCATCGCGTGCTTGTCGAGCGCGTTGGTGCGGTCGGTGTACTTGACACCGAGACTGCCCGGCTCCATCTTCTCGAAGCCGAGCGCCAGGGCGCAATCGGCGAGGCCGCCCTTGACCGCCTGGCGGGCGAGGAACAGCGCCGAGGAGCCGGTCGAGCAGTTGTTGTTGACGTTGACGACCGGGATCCCGGTCAGGCCGAGCTGGTAGAGCGCCCGCTGGCCGTAGGTCGAGTCGCCGTAGCAGTAGCCGGCGAAGGCCTGCCGCACGTCCTCGTAGGGAATGCCGGCGTCGGCGAGCGCCTTCTCCCCCGCCTCCTTGGCCCAATCGGGGTAGTCGCCCTCCTTGCTGCCGGGCTTCTCGAACTTGGTCATGCCGACCCCGATCACGAACGTGCGGTTGCTCAAAATCTGCTCCTGTGTCGCCGCGGGCGCCTGCCGCGGTTTGGCTGGTCAGCCAAGAAATCTACCGATCGGACCGGTGCGGTGGCGATACTGGGGCGAGTGATCGTTGATTGCGGCGTCTATGAGAAGGGCCGGCGGCGGGAGGAAAAGCTCAGCCTCGAGCATGCATACGCAGCCTCCCGCGCCGACGACGCCTTCGTCTGGCTCGGGGGGGTCGAACCCTCGGCGGAGGAATTCGAGGGGATCGCCCGCCAGTTCAGCCTGCACGAGCTCGCGGTCGAGGACGCGATCAAGGCCCAGCAGCGGCCCAAGGTCGAGCTCTTCGGCGACACCCTGCTGGTCGTGGTCAAGACGATCTGCAGGCCCGACTCCAGTCACCCGATCGAAGTCGGCGAGCTGCTGCTCTTCGTCAACTCCGACTTCATCATCACCGTCCGCCACGGCGAGGGCGAGCTGAGCTCGGTCAGGGAGCGGGTCGAGCGCCGTCCCGACTTGCTCGCCCACGGCACCGGCGTCGTCCTCTACGCGATCCTCGACCATGTGGTCGACGGCTACGGCGAAGTCGCCCAGGCCGTCGACGGCGAGGTGCAGGTGGTCGAGCGCGAGGTCTTCTCGGCCGAGCGAACCAACCCGGCCGAACAGATCTACAAGCTTGAGCGCGAGGTCCTCGACCTCTACCGCGCCGTCTCCCCCCTGCTCGAAGCGGTCGACGAGATCGGCGAAGGGCGCTTCGAAGCGATACCGAGCGAGCTCGACGACTACTTCCGCGACGTCCACGATCATCTCCAGCGCGTGACGGGTCGCGTCGCCGGCTTCCGCGCCCTGCTCGACAGCGCCCTGCAGGCGAACCTGACCCAGGTCTCGGTGCGCCAGAACGAGGACATGCGCAAGATCTCGGCCTGGGTGGCGATCGCCGCCGTGCCGACCATGGTCGCCGGCATCTACGGGATGAACTTCGACCACATGCCGGAGCTGCACTGGCGCTACGGCTACTTCACCGTGCTCGTCCTGATCGCCCTGGTCTGCTTGGCGCTGTACCGGCGCTTCAAGCGCGTTGGCTGGCTGTAGGGCCGGCTGTCAGCCCTTCGCCGCGGTTCGGCCAGAGCAGGAAGGACGCGCCGGCGATCGCGATGCCGATCGCGGTGGCGAGGGCGCGCTGGCCTGCCGCGTGCAGTGCCTCCTCTCCGATCGAGTCGGCGAGCAGCACGGCGTAGGTCGTGATCGCGGTAGTGAAGAGTGCGTACTGAACCGTGAGCAGGCCGTAGGCGAAGGCGGTCGCCACGGTCAGGGCGACCGCGACGGCGACGCCGCTGGCGCCGAGCCACTCCGCCAGCGCCGTCGCCAGCACCAGGCCGACCGCCGTCCCGACCGCGCGCAGGGCCAAGCGGCGGAAGGTCTCTTCTTTCTCGGGGCGCAGGACGAAGAGGATCGTCAACGGGATCCAGAAGCCGTGTTCGTGCATCCCGATCAGCCAGTAGACCGAGACGCCGGCGGCAAGGGCGGCGCCGAAGCGCAACCCGTGGCGGAAGCTGGTCGAGCTCAGGCTCAGGTTCGAGCGCAGGGCGTCCAGGGCGGCGCGGCCGTCCCACCCCTCTGCCCCACCCTCCTCGCTGCGGTCGCCGACGACCCAGACGCAGGCGGAGAACGCCGCCTGCAGCAAGCCGCCGGCAGTCGCGAAGAGGAAGGCGACGCCGACGTCGCCGAGATCGAGCGGCAGGTCCTGGGCGATGACCAGGGCAAGCGCGACCGAGAGCCCGGCGATCGAAAAGCGCAGCGAGACGGAGAAGCAGTAGCCGGCGGCGGCCCCGATGACCGCCATCGCGGCGATCGCCGGTAGGGCACTCGATCCGCTCAGCACGCCAAGTGCCGCGGCGAGGCCGATCAGCGGCGCGCAGGCGGCCTGCCAGGCGGCTCGGGTGCGCGCGGGCGCGTCGAGTCCCGGGAAGCCGGCAAGCAGGGCGCCGGTGCCGATGGCGCCCTTGGTCGCGCTGTTCAGCCCGAGCTCCAGGAGCAGCGCCAGGCCGACCGGCGCCGCGACCAGGGCGCCGCGGCGCAGCGCCGGCCCGGGCTCGCTCGGCCCGATCGCCAGCAGCGGCGACGCTCTCAGCCGGCTGGCGCCGCCTGCTGCGTTGAAGAGCTCCACGCCGCAAGTCTCTCGCCCGGGGCGGCGGCGAGGGCGAAGGTCAGCGCGTACGGCAGGTGCTTCTTGCGATAGCAGGGACAGGGGTTGTCCTCGCAGGCAACGCCGTCGTCGTCGCCGTCGAGGCGATCGGGATCCTGGCGGGGGCCGCCGTGCTTGAGGAAGAAGAACTGGGCGGCTCGCTGGCTCTTGAAGTCGGCGCAGTCCTTATCGGACGCCGAGGCCGTTGCCGGCAGGCAGACCACCGCTGCGACCACCAGGGAGGCGAAGACGACGACAAACGAGCCGCGCAGGGATAAGCGCATGATCGAACTCCTTTCGTTCCTGGACAGGGACGAGCGAGATCTTAAGAGCAGGCGCGTGTGACGAGCCGGCCCAAGTACCCTGATGGGCCGTGTCTTTCGCCGCCCTGAGCACCGATCCGGCCGCCGGAGTCGGCATCTTCGCCGCCCTCGCCGCGGGGGTCGTCTCCTTCCTCTCCCCCTGCGTGCTGCCCCTGGTCCCCGGCTACCTCTCCGCCGTCAGCGGGGTCTCGGCGGCCGAGCTGGAGACGGCCGGCTGGCGGCGCATCCTCGCACCCAGCCTGCTCTTCGTCGCCAGCTTCTCGGCCATCTTCGTCGCCGAGGGGCTGACCGCGACGGCTTTGGGCTCTGCCTTCCAGGACCACGAAGAGCTGCTCAGCAAGATCGCCGCGGCGCTGATCATCGCCATGGGGGTGCTCTTCGTCTCCTCCCTCTTCGTCACCCGGCTCAACCGCGAGTGGCACGTCGACGCCCTGCTCGAGCGGGCGGGAAGGGGCGGCCCGATCGTCGCCGGCGCCGCCTTCGCGATCGCCTGGACCCCCTGCATCGGCCCGACTCTCGGCGCCATCCTCACCGCCGCCTCGCTCTCTGGCTCGGCCGCCCACGGCGCCCTGCTCCTCGTCGTCTACTCGGCCGGCCTCGCGATCCCCTTCCTGCTCACCGCAATCGCCTTCTCGCGCATGACCACGGCTTTCACCGCGGTCAAGCGCCACTACCAGGCGATCGTCGCCACCGGCGGCGTGATCCTGATCGCGATGGGCGTGCTGATCTGGACCAACGAGCTGAC
>Ga0068856_100002969_pt1 | contig 17381 bp, 18 predicted proteins | sample KBSCornC62_FD_66595 | JGI IMG/M metagenome (GOLD analysis project Ga0068856, IMG submission 66595) | Corn rhizosphere microbial communities from Kellogg Biological Station, Michigan, USA - KBS Corn C6-2 | ecosystem: Host-associated > Plants > Roots > Rhizosphere > Soil ...
TTCCTCCTGTTTCCGGCTGGTAGCGGCGGCGACCGCAAACCGGTTTTCGGGAGGTGACACACGAACGTCGTCAAATCCGATCGAGGACTGGTCGGCTAGGACAGGTGATGGCACTCGGATTCCAACCATCGCCCGCGCGGCCCACTGCCCGACCTCAATCGGTGTGGGACTACACCCGACTCGCGGACGCGGATCTGCTGGCGTTGGTCGCCGAGGACCGCGACCAGGTCGCCTTCGAGGAGTTCTTCAGCCGCTACTCGCGATCCGTCTACTCACTGATGGTGAGGCAGCTTGGCGACGCCGGATGGGCAGACGACGTCGTCCAGGAGGCGTTCATCTCGGTGTGGCGGTTCGCGCGCACCTACCGCCCCGAGCGCGGCGCGGTGGTGGGATGGCTGTACACGATCGCGCGAAACGCCGGCTACGCGGCCGCCCGCCGCCGCCAGGCCCAGTGGCTGGTCGACGCACCCGACCGTGCCGACCCGTCACCCACGCCCGAGGACGAGACGGCGGACAAACTGGAGGCGTTCCGGCTCCACGTGTGCATCGAGCGACTGCCGCAGAACGAGCGCGAGATCATCGAGCTGGCCTACCTCAAGGGGATGTCCCAGAGCGAGATCGCGGCCGAACTGCGCATGCCCCTGGGCACTGTGAAGACGCGAAACCGCGCCGCGTTGCTGCATCTCGCCGAGATCCTGGAACGGGAGGAGCAGTCATGAACGAGCCCGACCTGCAGGCGCTCGAGCGCAGGCTGCATACGCTCCCGCCGCTGCTCGACGTACCTCAGAGCCTGGTCGCCCCATCCGTCCAGGCCGCTCTTGCCGAGGCCGACTCGCCCGCCCCGACCCGGCCGGTGCCACGCCGCTCCCGCGGATGGTCACGCCGCTGGTCGCTCGCGGGCGTCGTCGCGATCGCCGCCGTCGCGGCGGTCGCGGTGACCATCACGATCACGTCACAGCCCGGCGGCCACCCCGGGTTCCAGCGCATCGCGACCCTCACCGGCGCCGGCGACGCGTCCGGCTACGTCGCCGTCGGGCGCGCCGACGGCGCCGTCGAGCCCGTCGTCGTGTCCATCAGCCACCTCGACCGGGCGCGTGGCGACCAGTACTACGAGATCTGGTTCAAGACCGGTGGCCACGACGTGCCGGGAGTCGCCTTCAACGCCGGCGCGAACGGCGCGGCGGAGGTCCACATCAGCGCCCCGACCAACACCAAGTGGGAGCGATGCTGGATCACCCGACAGTCCATCAGCGACCCCGGCGCCTCCACCATCGTCATGCGCGCCAACCCGGCCCTGCGCTCGACCTAGCGACCGGCGAGCCAGCCGACGTCACGATGCCTGGCCTGCCTGCTGGTGCGCGCGCTCGGCAAGTCGGCCATGAGCGAATTGCACGGCCATAGCTCCTTCTCCGACGGCGGTGGCGCAGCGCTTGGTTGAGCCGGAGCGTGCGTCTCCCGCGGCGAAGACGCCGGGCAGGCTGGTCTCCAGCAGGGTCTCGGCGCCTACGGCACTGCCTGTGAGGATGAAGCCGTCGTCGTCCCGCGCGACCACGTCGCCGAGCCAGTCCGTGCAGGGCAACGCGCCGAGGAAGAGGAACAAGAACGACGTGGTCAGGCGCTCCCCGGTCTTCAACGTGACCGCTTCCAACTGGCCGTTGTCGCCGTGCAGGGCGGCGACCTCGCTGCGATCACGCACCGCGACGCCATAGCGGTCGAGTTCGCGCACGAGGTAGTCCGACATGGTCTCGCGCAGATCGTCGCGGCGGTGCAGCAGGGTCACGAGCGCGCCGCCGCGAGCCAGCCAGACGGCAGCCTGACCCGCCGAGTTTCCGCCTCCGATCACGCCGACGCGCGATGCTCCGCAGAGCTGCGCCTCGGGCGGCCCCGCCGAGTAGAACACGCTCACACCCTCGTAGGCCGAAAGTTCGTCGACAGGCAGCCGCCGGTACTGCGCGCCGGTCGCAAGCAGCACCGTGGGCGCCAGGATCTCGCGGTCATCCTCCAAGCCCACCCGGTAGCCTCCGTCGAGGGGTTCGAGTGATATGGCACGGTACGGCGTCGCGGTTCGAGCTTCGAATTTGCGCGCCTGAGCGACCGCGCGGCTGGTCAGCTCCGAACCGCTGATTCCGGCTGGGAAACCGAGATAGTTCTCGATCCGTCGAGACGAGCCCGCCTGCCCACCGAGTGCTGTGCTCTCCACGACCAGGGTCTCCAAACCCTCGGATGCGCCGTACACCGCTGCGGCCAGGCCCGCGGGCCCGGCGCCGATCACGACCAGGTCGACCCGTTCGCGAGTTGCGAGCTCGCGGCCGACGCCCAGCGCTCGGGAAAGTTCACCGGTCGAGGGGCCTTGCAACTCAACGCCACCCGGCAACCGCACGAGCGGAACGTCTGCGGGATCCAGTCCCGCTACCAGCGCGGCCGCCGCCTCATCGTCCGCCTGTTCCGGGTCGCGCCAGGTAAACGGGAGACGATTGCTCCGCGCGAACTCCACGATCCGCAGTGTTGCCTCGGATGAACGCGGCCCGAGCACTTCGAACCCGATCCCATGCACGCCCTGGAGCGCCTCCCGCCGAGCGATGAACGTCGACAGCAGCAGGTCGCTGAGAGGGCCGTCCTCGAACAGCAGCGATCGCAAGGCCTCGCGATCGACCGCGATATACCGCAACGCGTGCGTGACCACCGCCGTCAGGAAGACCGTCTGCCCGGACAGCAGGTTCATCTCCCCGGCGAATCCCGACGCGCCATGGCGGACGACCTCGTTGCCTGCCGCATCCAGGATCGCCACCTCGCCCTCGATGATCGCGATGAAGGGGTAGCTCTGGTCGCCGACGCGGAACAGCACGTCGCCAACCTCCGCAGTTCGCTCCTCTCCGATCTGGCCAAGCGTCGCCAGCTGCGACTCGGACAACCTCGGACTGGCGGGAACTGCCACCACCTCAGCTTACTCGGCGCGTGGCCTTTGCAACCTTTTCAATCATCTGCTTGAATGCATGGCCATGGATTCCAATGTCGTTCATCGCAGCGGGCTTCTCGAGCTGGTCGGCACACGTGTGCCGCGGATTGGCTACGGAACGATGCGCTTGACGGGGCCCGGGGTGTTCGGGCCTCCGCCACACCCGGCCGAAGCTCGTCGTGTGCTTGGTCGAGCGCTGGAGCTGGGAGTGCGAGTGTTCGATACGGCCTGGTACTACGGGCCTGACATCCCGAACCAGCTGCTGGCGGAGGCGACCCGCCCCTATGCGGACGACCTCGTGATCGCGACCAAGCTCGGCTGGGAGTACGACGACGGCGGTCGCCTGGTGGCCGCGCACACACCCGAGCGGCTGCGTGCGGGAATGGAGCGCGACCTCCGTCTGCTCGGAACCGACGCGATCTCGATCGTCCATCTGCGCTGGAGCAGCGATCGGTCGGTGAGCGTGCCGTTTCGGCGCGCCCTGGCCGCCGTGATCGAGATGCGAGAGGAGGGCATGCTGCATCACATCGGCCTGTCGAACGTCGCGCCGGCGCAGCTCGAATACGCCCTCACCAGGACCGAGATCGCATCGGTGTCGAACTCCTACAGCGTTGCCGACCAGTCCGACCGCGAGACCGTCGACTACACGGCCCGCCACGGCATCGCCTACCTGCCGTGGCTGCCGCTGCGAACCGGCAGTGCTGAGCAGATGCGGCGCCTGAGCGCATGGGGCGAGGCGGTGAACGCTTCCCCGGCGCAGGTCGCGCTCGCCTGGTTGCTCCAGCGTGCCCCCAACATCGTGCCGATCCCCGGCACGACGACCGTGCGGCATCTGGAGGAGAACGTCGCAGCCCTGAACACGCTGCTGCCCGAGCCCGCGATGTGCGAGCTGAGCGCGCGATAGCCGAAGTAGCGTTCGCTACTGCTGCTTTGACAGCTGCAGCTCGACCATGAGCTTCACCTCGTTGGAGAGGGCCGGCTCGCCGCTGGGCAGCGGGTTGTTCCAGCTGACGCCGAACGTGGCGCGGTCGATCACGGTCTCGAGCGTCAGCCCGAAGCGCTCACCGCCGTAGGGGTCGGCGATCGGATCCGAGATCCTGCCGGTGAGCTCAACGGCCTCGGTGTGGCCCTTGATCGTGATGTCGCCGTCGATCGTGACGCGATCGCCGTTGCGGTTGATGGAGCTGGACGTGAAGGTCAGTTCGGGATGCCGCTCGGCGTCGAAGAAGTCGGGGCTCTGCAGGTGCCCCGCGAGGTTCTCGTCCTGGACCCGGACCGAGGCGACCTTTGCCGTGCCGCTCAGCACGCCGTCTGTGAGGGCGGCGTCGAACTCGCTGAAGGTTCCGTGGAAGACGCCGGCCATGTAGTCGACCGCGAACCCGACGCTGGAGTGGATCTTGTCGACCTGCCACGTGCCGGCCGGGAGGACCTGGGTGTTGGTGGTGCTCATCGTTGCTGCTCCTTCTTGGGTGTTGGGTTCATGGCAGACGGATCAGGTTGTGGCCGGCCAGCGGGGCGCGAACCTGCTGCATGCGGGCGCCCTCGCGCAGGCCGCCGAGGTCGACGACGAAGAACCCGGCCTGCTCGAACAGCGTGGCGACCTCGGCCTTGGCATCGCCGTCGTCGCCGGAGACGAAGATCACGCGCTGGCCACCGGCCTCGTGAGGGTCGGAGCCGAGTACGCCCGCCCCGAGCGTGTTGGCACCCTTCACCACCCGCGCCGGGGCCACGAGGTCGGCAACGACCTCGCTCGATGTGCGCCCGTCAAGGTCGCTGGGGTCGAAGTCGTTGGTCGGGTCGATCACGATCCGACCGTCCCACCGAAGACCATCGACTGCCTGGGACACCCGCGGCCACGGCACGGCCAGAACGACGATGTCCGCGGCCGCGGCGTCGCTGGGCGTCCCGGCCGACACGCCGTCGCCGAGCGCGTCGACGACCGAGGTCAGCGTCTGCGGCCCGCGGCTGTTGGCGATCACGACCTGCCGCCCGGCGCGGCGCGCGATCCCTGCCATCGCCTGGCCGATCCGGCCGGCGCCGATGATTCCGACGCTCCTGTCTGACTCGGGGTTGGTGGTCATTCCTTCAGCAACCTGTCGGTCAGCACGATCTCGACGATCTGCGGGACCGTCTCCAGACGGTTCCAGTCGCGCTGCAGCTCGCACGCCAGAGAGACCCATCCGATCGGCACGCCGCCGGCCTGAACGACGCGCTCGACACCTGCGCGGTGAGCCTCCAGCGACGTGCCGCCGATCGCGTCGACGACCGGGTAGACCTCGTAGCCCTCGCGCAGCGCGTCCAGGGCCGCAAACGCCATGCAGACCTCTGTCCAGAGCGCACAGAAGATCAGCTTGCGCCGGCCCGTGGCACGCACGGTGGCCACGAAGTCGACGTCCTCCCACGAGTTGACGCCCGTGCGGTCGATCGGTGTGTTGTCCTCGAGCAGCTCGGCCAGCTCGGGAACGGTTGGCTGTTGCTGCCCGGATGCGACGTTGACGGTCGAGTGGACGATCGGCAGCCCGAACGCCTTGGCCGCCCTGACGGTCGAGACGACGTTCTTGCGCAGCAGGTCCGCGTCCATCGAGCGGACCGTCGCGAACTGCGAGGGCTGGTAGTCGATCAGCACGAGTGCTGCGTTCTGGGGTGTGATCAGGTGGTCACCAAGCTGATCGCGGACGGGGGCACTGGCCATCTAGGTCGCTCCTTCAGAGTCGATGCGTACGGTGGATTGGGCGCTTCTCAGCGCGCGTGCCAGCAGCGCGCCGGCGCCGGCGACGCCCAGCCCGACGACGATGGCGAACCCGAGCACCGTGTCCGGCGGGCTGGCACCACGGTCGAGTGCGACGCCGGCCCCGATCACGGGGATCGAGAGCCCGACGAAGAGCGCGATCAGCAGATTCGACGTCATCGCCAGGCGGTTCTCGGGAGCCGTTGCTCCCAGCACGAGACCGGTCGTCCCCTTGAAGACCGCGCCCGCGCCGCCGCCGATCAGCACACCGCTCACCAGAAACAGCGCGAGGCTCGGCGTCGCGAGCCGAACGGATGTGACGAGCAGGGCGAGACCGGCGAGCATCGACATCGAGCCGAGTACGAAGACCCGCGCCGCGGGCAGTCCGTCGGTCGCTACCTGGGACGCCACGCCCGCGGTGAACACCAGGAACAGCGTTGCGCCGGCCAGGGCGTGCGACGGCCGCCCGAACGTGGTGGCCAGGAACAATCCTGACAGCCCGGCGAACAGCCCGTTGGCCGAGAAGGCGGTGAGCGTCGCCAGCGCCGCCGGCACGAGCAGCCCGACCGACTTCGACGAGCCGCGCGGCTGGTCTTGGGCCGGCGCTGACCGGTCCGGGCTCTTGGTCTCCGGGGCGGCGGCCAGTCCGACCAGCGCGATCGCTCCCAGCGCCATCCACAGCAGGTAGGGCAGGGTCAGCGGCAACCTAGCCCATTCCGCCAGGCAGCCGGCGATCAGCGGGCCGATTCCCAGTGCCCCGACGTTGACGGCCGTGCCGATGTTGCGGGCGCGGATCACCGAGGCGTTCGGGTCCTCACGGACACGCAGCTCGATCAGGTAGGTGATCGCCGTCCCGGCTGCCAGCCCGACCGCCACGCCGGTGATCAGACGCCCGACGAGCAGCCCCGGCAGCGCCTTCCATGCCGCCAGCACGACCGCGCCTGCGATCATCGTCGCGACCGCTCCGAACATGATGCCCCGGCGTCCCAGGCGAGCTGCGATGAAGCGCACCGACAGCAGCGTGGCGATCGTGCCGGCCGCGAAGATCGCGTAGATCACCGTCACGGTGATCACCGAGAGGTCGTCCCGCACCCGGTAGAGGCCGTAGAGCGGGCTCGGCAGCGTGGCGAACGCCATCACGATCAGGAAGGCGAACGCCGCGGCCCAGAAGCCGGATCGGTGCGGCGAGGTCTGTGCTGCCGGCAGCTCCCGGACGTTGCCGGCCGGCTGCGGTGATCGCTGCGTGCTCACCCGTGTGTCACCAGACCTTCATGCCGCCATCGACGATCAGGTCGATGCCCGTGACGTATGCACTCTCATCGCAGGCAAGGAACAGCGCGACGTTCGCCACGTCCTCGGGCTGGCCGAACCGGCCCAGCAGTGTCCGTTCGCGCATCTCGTGACCGAAGCCCTCATCCTCCAGTTCGGCACGGGTGGCGTTGCTTTCGATGAAACCCGGTGAGATCGAGTTGACGCGAATCCCGTGCTCGCTTCCCTCCATGGCAAGCTGTCGCGTCATCCCGATGATCGCCGCCTTGTTCGTCGTGTGAGCGAGCGACGGGAGCAGCTTGAAGCTGAGGGATCCGTTCAGCGAGGCCATGTTCACGACCACGCCGTGGCTGGCCTTGAGGCGCGGCCACGCGGCGCGAGTGAGGTAGAACACCAGGTCGACCTCGTCCTTTTGAGCGGCCTCCCACTCCTCGTCGGTGAAGTCGTCGAGCCGGCTGAAATGCGAGCGAGCGGCGAGGTTGAACAGCACGTCGATCCTGCCGAACTCGTTCACCGCGAGCTCGACGAGCTTCGCGCAATCGGCAGGATCGCTGAGGCGGCACGGCTGCAGGGACACCATCTCGCCGCCTGCAGCCCGTACCATCTCGAGCGTCTCCTCGGCCGACTCGGTCGCAACGTCGCAGCCGACCACCAGCCCGCCCTCCCGAGCGAAAAGGAGGGCTGTGGCACGTCCCATGCTTCCGCCGGTGCCGGTAATGATGCAGACCTTGTCGGCCAGGCGACCTGACATCACGTCGCGCCCTGGAGCGCCGCCGATGCGGCCTGCTTCTCGGCGTCGGCGACCCCGACGGCGTTCGTGACCTTCGGGGCCTCGCGGAAGTACCAGTAGATCACGTCGCGGGCGGGGCCCGCCGCGGGTGTCGCCCAGTCGCGGAAGAGCTCGGTGTTGACGGCGAGTGCCGTGGTCGGCGTGGCGCCTGCGTGCGACAGCCGCTCGATGCCGGTGCGGTGCGCGACCTGGGACCGGCCGCCGACGGCGTCGGTGACGATCATCGGGTCGTAGCCGTCCTTCAGCGCCTGGGTGGTCGCGAACGTGAGGCAGATCTCGGTGTGGAGGCCGCCGATGATCAGGCGCTTGCGCCCGGTCGCCTTCACTGCCTCGCGGAAGGCGTCGTCCTCGAACGCGTTCATGGAGGTGCGGTCGATCGGCTCGATGCCGTCCAGCTCGGCGAGGATCGAGGGCAGCGTCGGACCGTTGAACCCATACCCGACACCCACCGTCGACAGCACGATCGGCATGTCGAGCGCCTTGGCGGTCTTCGCCAGCAGCCGCACGTTCAGCTCCACGAGATCTGCCGGCGTCTCCGAGCGAATCACCTCGAACATCTCGTTCTGGTAGTCGATCAGTACCAGCGCGCAGTCCTCGTACGTCCAGACTCCGAGATCCCTGTTCATCGTCTCCTCCTTTGTGCGGCGCCGGGCCGCGTGGTTGACGGCCGGGATCCTGCCGCGTCGCGCCGGCGGTCGAATCCTTGAATTCCCCGGTCCGCGACCTGAGTGTCTCGGTGGAGCGGGGTCGTCTAGATCATCTAGAGTCACGCCCGGTCGCCGCAGATGGGGTCGCCGTCACACATTCCGACGCGCACGCAGCCTCCGGGAGCCCAACTGCTCGGCCGGCAGCGTGAGCGTGCGGTGCTCGCGGGCCTGCTCGACGCCGCGCGCGGCGGCGAGGGCGGGGTGTTGGTGGTGCACGGTGAGCCGGGCGTCGGGAAGACCGCGCTGCTCGACTGGATGGTCGAGGAGGGGCGGCAGCTGCGGGTGCTGCGGGCCGACGGGGTCGAGGGAGAGATGGAGCTCCCTTTCGCGGCCCTGCAGCAGCTGTGCTCGCCGATCCTCGACCGATCGGAGCGCCTACCGACACCTCAGCGCGACGCGCTCAACGTCGCCTTCGGCCTGAGCGCCGGGCAGGCTCCGAATCCGTTCCTGGTGGGACTGGCCGCCCTCGGCCTGCTCTCCGAGGCATCGGAGCAGCGGCCGCTGTTGTGTGTGGTCGATGACTCCCAGTGGCTCGATCGTGCGTCGGCACGTGCGCTTGCGTTCGTGGCCCGCCGCCTGCTGGCGGAGAACATCGCGTTCGTGTTCACTGCTCGTGAGGTGGGCGACGCGCTCGCGGGACTGCCGGAGCTTCGCGTCGAGCCGCTGGGGCATCGTGATGCGCGGACGCTGCTGGAGTCGGTCCTGCCCGCTCGTCTGGATGAGGACGTGCTGGATCGGATCGTTCTCGAGACGCACGGCAACCCGCTCGCCCTGTTGGAGCTGCCACGCGGGCTGACGCCGATCGAGCTGGCGGGCGGGTTCGGGCTGCCGGCGGCGGCGCCGTTGTCCGCGAGCATCGAGGAGAGCTTTACGCGGCGTCTGGCCAGGCTGCCCGATGATGCGCGCCGCCTGTTGCTGGTAGCGGCGGCCGACCCGACCGGCGACCCGGCGGTGGTATGGCGGGCAGCCCGGGAGCTCGAGATCCCCGAATCGATCGCGGAGACCGTCGAAGCGGAAGACCTGTTGGAGCCCGGCGTGCGGGTGGTCTTCCGCCATCCACTGGTTCGCTCGGCGATCTACCGGGCAGCCGAGCCGGGGGAGCGCCGCGCCGCCCACCGCGCTCTGGCCGACGCAACCGACCCCAGGATCGATCCGGATCGACGTGCCTGGCACCGGGCGCAGGCGGCTTCGATGCCCGACGAGGGCCTCGCCGAAGAGCTCGAGCGCTCGGCCGGACGGGCGCAGGCCCGCGGCGGGTTGGCAGCCGTCGCCGCCTTCCTCGAGCGCGCGGCCGCGCTCACACCCGATCCCGCGAGGCGTGCGCAGCGCCTGCTCGCAGCCGCCGGCGCCAAGCGCGATGCCGGCGCTCTGGAGGCTGCACTCGGGCTGTTGGCGGGCGTCGAGGACGGCCTGCTCGATGAGCTGGGACGGGCGCGTGCCGACCTCCTGCGGGGCCAGATCGCGCTTGAGCAGCGCCGCGGCGGCGACGCCGGGCGCCTGTTTCTGACTGCGGCGAGACGCCTCGAGCCGCTCGACCCCGAGCGAGCCCGCGAGACGTACCTCGAGGCGCTCGCCGGCGCCATGTCAAGCGACGTCGAGGTCGTCGGCGGCGCGCAGGCGGTCGCCGAGGCGGCGCGGGCGGCGCCGATCGGCACCGCTCCGCCCCGGACGATGGACACGCTGCTCGACGCGTTCGCGATCCGCCTGACCGAGGGGTACACGGCCGCGGCGCCGACACTGGCCCGGTCGCTCGAGCTCCTGCTCGCGATGGATGACTCCGACGACGAGGTCAGCCGGCAACTCTCGGTCTCCACCAGTCGCAACGGCAACATCGTCGCCCTCGAGCTGTGGGATGACGAGGCCCTGCATCGCCTCGCCGAACGCCAGGTTCAGGTCGCCCGCGACGCCGGCGCACTCGTCCACCTGCAGTTCGCCCTCAGCTTCCTGGCCAGGAGCCACATGCTCGCCGGCGACCTGACCGCGGCCACCCTGACGATCGACGAAAGCCGCTCGATCGCCGAGGCGACCGGAAACCCGGCGCTCGTGAACGCTCCCATGATCCTTGCCGCGTGGCGTGGCCGCGAGCCGGAGGCGTCCGAACTGATCGAGGCCACGTCGGAGGAGGCGGCCGCGCGGCGATGGACGTCCCACAACTACGCGAGGTCCGTGCTCGCCAACGGCCTCGGCCGCCACGACGCGGCGCGCGATGCCGCCTGGGAGGCGTTCCAGCCCGACCCGGTCGGGTACGGCTCGTTGCTTGTGCCGGAGTTGGCCGAGGCCGCATCGCGGACCGCCGACCGTGCGCTGCTCGACGCCGCCGCGGATTGGCTCTCGGAGCGCACCGGCGTGCTCACGTCGCAGTGGGCATCCGGAATCGAGGCGCGCGTGCGCGCGTTGCTGAGCGAGGACGAGACCGCCGAGAGCCTGTACCGCGAGTCGATCGCGCACCTCGCCCGCACCCGCGTGCGGTTCGAGCTCGCACGCACCCACCTGCTGTTCGGTGAGTGGCTGCGCCGCGAACGCCGCCGCCTCGACGCGCGTGAGCATCTGCGCACCGCCCTCGAGATGTTCAGCGACATGGGCACCGAGGCGTTCGCGGGCCGGGCCGAACGTGAGCTGCTGGCCACCGGCGAGCGCGCCCGCAAGCGAACCGTCGACACCCTCGACCAGCTGACTCCGCAGGAGGAGCAGATCGCGCGCCTTGCCGCGAGCGGGACCACGAATCGAGAGATCGCTGCTCGGCTCTTCATCACCCAGAGCACCGTCGAGTACCACCTGCGCAAGACATTCCGGAAGCTCGATGTGAAGTCGCGCACCCAGCTCGCACGCCGCATCTCATAGGCCCGGCTGACGGCGGTGGCTGACGATCGCCTCCGCTGCCGGCGCGCCCCAGCGGGCGGGCACGGGGGCGATGTCCCACTCCACATCGACCCCGTCGCGGACGCCGCGCATGAACGCGGCGAAGCCGCCATCCGGTGCGTGGATGGTGAGCCAGCGCGCGGGACGGTCGCCGTCGTTTCGAAACGCGTGGGCAACCCCGGGCGGCACCGCGACCAGGCCGCCTGGGGAGACCGTGATCGACTCCGATTTGCGTCCGACCTCGAGGGTCAGCTCGCCCTCGATCACGTAGAACGCGTGGGTGTGCCGGTTGTGAACGTGGGGACCGGCCACCGTCTGCCCCGCGGGGCAGAGGGCGTACGTGATCGTGATGTTCTCCCTGGCGACGAGGATGCTGGTCGCGCGCTCATCGCCCTCGAGGATCACCTCCCGCCCGGTGGTCGTCACGGCCACGCCTTCAGGACGCGGGAGTGAGGCCGTGGCGGAGCATCACGGCTCCGATCGCCGCGAAGTCGGGCGGTCCGCCGGCCGCGGCTTCGAGGATGGTCGCGATGTCGCGGAAGTAGCCGGGGCCGAGGATGCCGGGGGTGACGATTGCGAGCGCGCTGGCGTCGTCCTCGCCGGGGTTGTCGAACCGGTGCACCGCGCCGCGAGGGATGCAGAGCGCCTCGCCCGGGGCGACGTCGATCGGCGTGCCCTCGATCGTCCAGGTCAGCACGCCCGCGAGCCCGTAGATCGTCTCCTCGTAGCCGTCGTGGCTGTGTGCGGCCGCCACCTGCGCGGCGGCGGGAACGTCGAACTCGAAGACGGCGACCGACCCGGCCGTGTGCTCGCCCTCGAGCAGGAAGCGGATCGTCACGTCGCCGACCCTGATCTGCTCGTGTGTGCTGGCTGCCATGGCGTCATCCTTCCGATGCGGTGTGGTAAAGAGACTTTACCGTAGCAGGCTGACCGCAATTCGTCAAGCGGCTTTACGAATCGATCGTGGGGGCGTGCATCGCATGAGAGGATGGGGCGGTGACGACAGCAGAGAACCAGCGCCGCGGTATCAGCCGCTGGCTCCCCATCGTCACCTGGCTGCCCCGCTACGACCGCGCGTTCCTGCGCGGCGACGTCGCTGCCGGGATCGCGGTGACCGCGCTGATCGTTCCCAAGAACCTGGGGTACGCGGGCATCGCCGGCGTGCCGCTGCAAAACGGGCTGTACGCGGCGGCGGCGGGCGCGATCCTGTACGCCCTGTTCGGCACATCGCAGCAGATCTCGACCGGGCCAAGCTCATCCCTTGCCGCCGTTGCCGGCGGAGCGGTACTGCTGACCGGGCTGGGCGGAAAGCAGGCGGCGGAGCTGGTGGCTGCGATCACGCTCGTCACGGGGGCGCTGTTCCTGCTCCTGGCCGTCTTCCGGCTGGGATGGATCGCACGGTTTCTGTCCAAGCCGGTGATCACGGGCTTCCTGGCGGGGGCGGCCGTGGACGTGGTGATCGGCGAGCTGCCGAAGCTGACCGGGACGACGGCCGACGGGGTGAACGCCTGGCGGGAGCTCGGCTCGTGGGTCGGATCGCTGGGCGACATCCACGGCACAACTCTGCTGGTCGGGGCCGTATCGCTGGTTGTGATCCTGGCGCTGCGGTTCCGCGCGCCCGCCGTCCCGGGCGCCCTGGTGCTGGTGGCCGGCGGCATCATCGCCGCACGCGCCTTCGACCTCGGCGGGCACGGGGTCGATCTGGTCGGGCACGTCCCGCGCGGGCTGCCGGCACCACGGCTCCCGAGCGCCGACCTGTTCCGCGAGCGGTACGCCACCATCGGCGTCGCCGCTGGCGCGCTGCTGCTGATCGGCTTCTCCCAGACCGCCGGGGACGCGCGCGCCTTCGCCACCCGGCACAGGTACCGGATCGACATCGACCAGGAGTCGGTGGCGCAGGGCATGGCCAACGTCGGCTCGGGCGTGTTCCAGGGCATGCCGGTCTCGACCAGCCTCTCCGCCAGCTCGCTGAACGAGTCGGCTGGCGCCCGCACGCCGGTCGCCTCGCTTGTCACCGGCGCGCTGGTGGTGCTGACGCTGATCGTGCTGGCGCCGCTGTTCTCGGATCTGCCGAAGGCGGTGCTGGGTGCGGTGATCATCGACGCGGTCGTGTTCGGGATGATCGACCTGCCGGAGTTCCGCCGGCTGCGCCGGGTCACTCCCTTCGACTTCTGGATCGCCATCGCCGCCTTCGTCGGCGTGATGTCGGTGGGCGTCCTGGCAGGCGTGGTGGTCGGCGTGGTGCTCTCGCTCGGCTGGCTCGTCTACGTCGCCACGAATCCGCCGATGCCGCTGCTCGGCCGCGAGGCGGGTACGCAGGTGTACCGCGACCTCGACGAGTACCCCGGCGACGAGACGTTTCCGGGCATCGTCGTGCTGCGAATCGACAGCGGCGTGTTCTTCGCGACCGCCCAGGCGCTCGACGACCGCATCCGCGACCTTGCCGACGGCGCGCCCGAGCCGCTCACGGGGGTGGTGCTGGACCTCGAGGCCGTCCCCTTCATCGATTCCCAGGGCTCCGAGCAGCTGACCCAGATCCACCAGCTGGTGCAGACCCGCGGGGCCACGCTGCGCCTCGCGCGCGTCAAGCCGCCGGTGCTGGCGGTGCTGCGGCGAGACGGTGTGATCGACCGGATCGGCGCCGACCACGTGCACGGCAACGTTCACCGTGCCGTGGAGGCGCAGCGCGCCGCCTAGCGCCCCGGCCAGTCGGCGACGTAGGCGTGGTCACGGGTCCTGGAGCAGCCCCAGCACGTTGCCGTCGGGGTCGGTGACGGTGGCCACCAGGCGGCCGCCGCCGACGTCGCGCGGCGGATCCTTCACGGTGGCACCCGCGGCCGTCACCTCGGCCAGCTTCGCCTCGATATCCGCAACGTGCCAGTAGGCCACCGGGGAGGTCATCCCTTCCTGCCCACCGCCGGGCACGAGCCCGATCTGCTGGCCGGCGGCGTCGAAGCCGACGTAGTACGGAGCGTCCGCCTGTGGCTGCACCCCAAGCAGCGCGGCGTAGACCGGCTTGGCCTTCGCCAGGTCGGACACCGGATGCAGGACGGTCTTGATTCCCTGGTTGGACGAGTCCGCCATGGTCGCTCCTTAGGTCGTGGGGGGTTCTATGCCTGCCTGGAGTTTCTCGAGCAGCTCCGCCAGCTGCGCCGTCTCCTCGTCGGTGAGGTGGGAGCGCAGCCGGCGGTCGTGGGCCGCCGCCACCTGCCGCAACCGCGCGAACAGCTCCTCCCCGGCTTCGGTCAGCGCCACCTGCTGGCCCCGGCGGTTTCCGGCGTCGCGCCAGCGGTGGACGAGGCCCTGCCGTTCGAGCGCGTTCAGGTGATGGGTGAGGGTGGCCGCGGAGATGCCCATCGCCTCGGCCATCCGCGACTGCGTTCCCCACTGCTGAGAGCGCACCAGCAACAGCACCTGCCACGCGGAGGCCGAGCCGCCGGCCTCGGCCATCGCCCGCTCGAAGGCGCTTGAGACGACCCGCGCCGTGCGGGTCAGGCGCAATCCGATCGGCGGGAGGAGGGGAGGCCGGCTCACCTCATCATGATACCAGATTAGATTTGACATCTAACGATTAGATATCTAATCTATCTCTGTGACGAATGACCCGACCACCCGACCGGCGCCCTCCGTGGCCGTGCCCTTCGCCGCGATCGTGCTGGCGATGCTGCCGGCGGTGCTCGATCAGACGATCCTGTCCACCGCCCTTCCCACCATCGCTCTTGACCTCGGTAGCGTCACCGACGTGGCCTGGCTGGTCACCGCCTACGTGGTCGCCGCCGCCGCGAGCACGCCGCTGTGGGGCAAGCTGGGCGATCGGCACGGGCGCAAGCGCCTGCTCGAGATCTCCCTGGGCCTGTTTCTGGCGGCCTCCGCGCTCTGCGGCGCCGCGCCCGGCATTGCGGCGCTGATCGTCGCCCGCGCCGCCCAGGGCGTCGCCGCCGGCGGCCTCATGACCCTCGCCATGGCCGCCGTCGGCGACCTGGTGTCGCCGCGCGAGCGGGCGCGGTACCAGGGCTACATCGCCGCCACGTTCGCGGCCGCCACCGTGGCCGGGCCACTGGTGGGAGGCGTGATCGTCCAGCACCTCGGCTGGCGCTGGGTGTTCTACGTGAACCTCCCGATCGGCCTGGCGGCGCTGGCCGGGCTGCGCCTGCGCCTGCCGACTCCGCGCGCCGAGGCTGCTCGCCACGCGCTCGACGTCCTGGGCGCGGCACTGCTCGCCGCCGCGACGGCCGGCTTCATACTGATCTGCGTCTGGGGCGGCCGCCGTTATCCCTGGGGGTCGCCCGAGATCCTGGCGCTGGGCGGGCTCACCGGCGCCCTTGCGCTCGCGCTCGTCCTCTGGGAGCGGCGCGCCGCCGATCCGATCGTCCCCTTCGAGCTGCTCCGCACCCGCACCATGGCGATCGCATGTTCGGCCCTGTTCCTGACCACGGCCGCCGTGTTTGCGGTCAACGTGTTCGTGCCGCTCTACCTGCAGACCACGACCGGCGCGACCCCGACGCAGGCCGGGCTGCTGCTGGTGCCGATGATGCTCGGCATCACCGTCTCGACCAACCTGGCGGGGCGCGGCATCTCCCGCACCGGCCGCTACAAGCGGTTCCCCGTCGCCGGCGCGGCGCTGATGACCGTCGCGCTGATCGAGCTGGCCGCCGTTGCCGGCAGCCCGTCTCGGCTCACGATCGGGATCGGCCTGGCCGCCTTCGGCCTCGGCTTCGGCATGGTCGGCCAGGTGCTGGTCGTCGCCGTCCAGAATGCCGTCGATCGCGGCCGCCTGGGCGTCGCGATGGCCGCCACCAGCTTCTCCCGCGGCCTCGGCGGCGCGGTCGGCGCGGCGCTCTTGGGAGCCGTCTTCGCCTCCCGGGTGGCAGGTTCCACGGCACCCGCGGCGGCGCGCGCCGACGTGATCGACGGCGTGCAGACGGTCTTCATCGCCGCCGCGCCACTGGCAGCGCTCGCACTGGCGGCCGTGCTCCTGATGGAGGAGCTGCCGCTACGGGGCCGCGAGGCCACCACACAACCACCTGAAACGAAAGGACCGACATGGCAGACAACGACAGACGCAACGACCGCAACCGGGAGCCGCGCGACCGCAACCTCCGCGCCGGAGACGGCGACCGCGAGGCCTTCGCGGCCATCCTCCGCGAGCAGCATCTAGACGGCCGGCTCGACAGCGACGAGTTCCAGGAACGGCTCGACGCCTGCATGGCGGCCAAGACGTACGCGGACCTTGACCGGCTGGTGGCGGACCTGCCCGGTGGCGAACCGGCGGAACCGCGGCCGGCCGGTCGCCGCGCATGGCGGCCGCGGCCGTGGCCGTTACCGCTGCTGCCGCTGGCGCTGATCGCGGCGATCGTGATCGGCGCCGGCCACCACCTCTGGTTCCTGATCCCGCTGGTGGCGTTCTTCGTGATCCGCCCGCTGCTCTGGCGCTCGTGGGGTTGGAGCGCCTGGGGCTGCCGCCCGCGCGGATCGTGAGCAACCCGCCCACCTGCCCCGGCATGACGCCGAGCCGGTGCCGGTCGTACTGGGACTGATCCGGCTCGGCGTCATGCCCACGCTCGGTCACGTGCCGCAAGCTAGCAAGGTGCGCTGCTCCGTGAATCGCGCGCCCGGCCGTACCACCGGGCGCGGAGGTCGGCGTCCTCGTGCGGTCGCTTGGACACCATATTGGTGCGGGAGGCGACCTTGGAGTAGTCGCCCGCCGCCCAGGCCCGCCGCTGGCGGGCTGTCAGTTCGGACAGGTTCGGTTCGGTGACGTTGATGGTGCTCATGTGAACTCCTTGGGAGGTGTGAAACACGAACGATCGTGCTGACTAATCTGTGCACTATACGATCGGTCGTGCTATCTTGTCAAGTATGAACCAGCCGACCACCACCGCAGCACCAGCCCAGCGCCGCCAGCGAGCCGACGGCCGCCGCAGTCGCGACGCGATCCTCGACAACGCCGCGCGCCTGGCGACCGTCGAGGGGCTGGAGGGCCTTTCGATCGCCAGGCTGGCCGAGCACACCGGCATGAGCAAGAGCGGGCTCTACGCCCACTTCACGTCCAAGGAGGAGCTGCAGCTGGCC
>Ga0068856_100002975_pt1 | contig 17361 bp, 16 predicted proteins | sample KBSCornC62_FD_66595 | JGI IMG/M metagenome (GOLD analysis project Ga0068856, IMG submission 66595) | Corn rhizosphere microbial communities from Kellogg Biological Station, Michigan, USA - KBS Corn C6-2 | ecosystem: Host-associated > Plants > Roots > Rhizosphere > Soil ...
GTTTGTTCCGACGATCAGATTCTGCTCGAGGACATGAAGTCCGTTCGGCGTATTTTTATCGATGTAAGGGACCTGCGTTTTGTAACGAACCAAACGTCCGTCACCGCACGCGCGCGCGCCATAACTGCTCGTCGGATCGTCGCAATCACCACCACCCCACGGCCCCCCCGAGGAGTCCACGTGATCCATCGACGTCGTAACAACGCCGATATGATAGTCGAGGAACGTGGTCTTTTGAATCTCAGCCGTGAAAAGCTTGATGTTGCGCGAAAGGTTCGCTTGGTGGCTCGCCATCGAACCTGAGTCGTCGACGACGAACAAAATATCGACGCGCGGATTGAAGCTCACGATCTCGTCTGAGTTCGTTACTTTCTTTTGCGGGACTCCGTCTTGCGGAATCGCGCCTTTATCCGCCGTGCTCGAGCACGCTGTCGCCATCGCGACCAAACCAGCCAAAACCGCAAGACTTGAGAGTTTTCTAGATGTTGTCATCAAAGCATCTTCCTCTTAACGATGGACCGTTAGCGTTTCGCCGACTGGCAGCCTTTTTTGATATCTACTTTGTAATTCGCGAGCTCGTCGAACCAAGTCTCTTGCTCGGCCGGGAACGTGAGACGGTCTTTCGCATGCGAGCCCGTCGTCCCTTCCTTCACCGAAGCTTTCTGACCAGCGGTCGCATCAGCTACGCGATTCGATACCGAAATTTGCTCGAGAACTTCCGCTTCAACAATGTGAAGCTTTTGAAGGATTTGAGCGATCTCGTTTACTTCTTCACCCGCCAACGTCTTCACCCGTGCATGCGTTGTCGCACGAGCATCGATCGCGCGAGCATCAACGGCTTTACGGAATTCTTCAAGACGACCTTGGAATCCGACTTGCCCCGTTCCACCCGTTAAGCTGCGCGCGTAGAGATCGCCGGCGATTTTCGATTCGCCTTCGAGCGCCACTTGCGATGCGATGGCTTGCATCAAAACTTGGTCTCGCGTGAGGAAGCGAGGAAGCTTCGTCGCCGTCTTACCGAGTTTCGCGAGCGTGACGTTTTCTTTTTTCGAACGATTGATGAAATCCTCAACGTCTTTATTCTCAGACGATTCGGAAACGGCCATCAATTCCTTCGCGCGCGTTTTGAAACGATCGCGGAACTGATTCAGCGTCGTCACGACGGCTGGATAATCACAAACCTTCAACTGAGCCAAACTCTGCAAGAACATCGGCTCTGGGCCGATCAACGACGTGAACTCCGGAACCGTGAGAGTTTTTGTGATCGCGATCGTATTTTGCGGCTCGCCCTTACGGATATAAGACCAGCCCGCTTCTTCTTGAGCGTCGAACCAGTAATCCGAAGACTTCGGAACCTTCTCGTAATACTTGATCGCTGCATCGAGGAAGCCGTTTTGGAACAAAAGACGAGCGGCCGTGACCGTCATCAAGTCTTCGCTCACCGGATTGTTCGGTGCCTTCATCAAAACGGCGAGCGCCTTGGCCGCTGTTCCGGCGTCATCACCTGTGGAGAGAGCCAGGACGAGCTGCCATGACAACCAAGCACGCTCAGGCGTGTCGACTTGCGTTTTCTTGATGAGTTCCTTTAAGGCCGCGACTTGATCGCTGCCGTAAACTTGGCGCGACCGAACGCGAATCTCAGCCGACGTTCCGAAGACATCAGACCAGTGCGGATTCCATTTCGTGACTTGAACCAGCGACCAGACCGGATCATTCACCGGTGCCGCTTCGACCCACATTTTCGAAATAGCCGGCGCGATCTCTTGCGGCTTCTCGATTGTGAGAAGCGTTTCGAGCCCGGTAACCTTGATACCGTTTCGGTACAAAAGAAGCGCGTTCAGCGCTTTACCTGACGCCGTTTTCGCGAAGGCCGAACCATCAAAGGCCGTTGGCCATTGATAAAGCGATTTTTCAAAATCGCCTTTATCGAAGAAGGTCAGAAAGATATTTTGCTCGGCCGTCGGGTTTCTCAAAACCTTGCGGAGTTCGCTCGCTTCCGCGCTTTTCGCTTTTTGCGAAGACGGTGCGGCGCCGTTCCCGAGAATATTCAGAAGCTCGTCGTCGTCCGCAGCGTGTGCCGCTGATGAAAGCGCGATGAGCGCGGCGAGAACAATCCCTGTCTTTTTTGAAAGCAAATCCATTTTAATCGCCCTTTTAGCTTTTACAGCAAATAGCCAACTTGAAGGCTTCCGACAGTCAGATTCATTTTCTCACTGCCCGTGAATTTTTGTGCGTCGTACGTTTGGTAACGAGCTTCGAGACGTGTTGAAAGATGCTGCGAGAACCAGAAGCCGATTCCGCCACCCGCCGTCCACGTGCTGGCGTTACCTGAGTGCAAGAACACTTGCCCGCCGCCACCGATTGCGTAGACGTCGAAGTGCGCCACACCGAGGTCGAACATGTTCAACTTCCCGTAGAGCGGGAACCAGTTCACCATCGCGAGCGCTTGCCCTTTTGGATAATCGATTTCAGGAACCAAGTTGCGATCACGTTCATTGATCGCTTGATCGATAAGTGCCTGTCCCTCAGGACGAACCGAGTTCGTGTCGTACTCGTACTTTGCGCCCAACGCCCAGTGCGGGTTGATATGGAAGTACGCGTTCAGCGCAAAACCCGTCGTATGGTTATAAGGATCTCCGCCCAAAGTGCTCGCGACTTCCGGAGCGATCTCAAGACGGTTGCGACGCTTGACGATGCGATCTTGAACGATCGAGATCCGTTGATCGGGATTCAGTTCACGTGCTTTGTCGAGAAGAACGTCGTTCCCGCCAAGGGTGTCGAAATCCTTCATCAGGCCGGAGTTCGGCTTTTGTGCGGCCGCTGAAGTATCAGCCGAAGTTTGAGCAGCCGAACCAGCCGCGAAAGCTGTGGCCGATGCCAGAAACGAAACAGTCAATGTCGCTGTGAGAACAAGAAGAGAAGTTTTCATCACTGACCTCCGCCGTGCTTACGGTGTGTTACTGAACCTGTCGGTTGCGCCGGTGCGATTGTGTGAATCGGACCGCTGCCGGGAGGGGGATTTCCGCCCGCTGGTTGAATGACATGAAGCGTGCGCTGGAACGGCGTGTTCTTCACTTGGCTACCGTCACGCGATTGGTTGTGCGACGAGAACTGAAGTTGGAAATCCGTCTGAAGCGGTTGCGCAGGGACGGCCCACGAAATCGTGCAGAGCTGAGTCGTCGTTCCGAGACGGCCCAACGTCTGACATGAGCAGGTCGCGTTTGGTCCGAGCGTCAAATCACAACGAGTGTCGAAGCTGACCGACAACTGACCGTCAGATCCCGGATCGAAAACCGTGAAGTTCACCGTGTTCTCACGGCCCGCCACAACTTGAATCGCATCGCCCGCCGACCAGCTGATTTGCGGATCTTGGATCTGCGAGACAATGACGATGTTTGCTTTTTTAACCGCAGACGCTTCACCAAAGCGCGATGTCGCCATCACGCCGAATGAGAGCGTCGAACGATTCAACGTGACTTCTTTATTTTGAAGATCAGCGCGGAGTTTGAAAGTATAGCGCTGAGGGTCGTTCGGATCTTTCTCTGGATCCGTACACCCTTTGTAGCCGGCGCAGTAAATCAAATTCGAAGCCGAAGATGCTCCCGAACCGTCAGAGACGATCGTCAAACGGGGCTTCGTATCTGCGGATCTGTCGTCTGCGTGCGGATCGCGGACAACGACTTTGAAGTCGCGAACTTCGCCTTCTTTAACCGGATTCATCGTGAGGTCATCGATCGATTCGATCGTCGGATCGAGTTCGGCCCGAGTGATCACGCCGATAATCGATTTCTGAGCGGTCAATTTTGTTCCGAAGAACGTTCTCAGCGTCACGTTCAAGTGAACGTTACGAGTGTACTCGGATTGCACGTACCCAACCGTCGGTGTCCATTTGAATTCACCCGTCGAAGCATCCCAAGATGCACCCGGGAAATCCGCAATGTTATCGATCGACAGCTGATAGTCCTGCCCAAGAACCGGATCGTGCCCGTTCACGTCCATCATGACCGAACCTTTGATGGTCACTTTGGATTCGACACCTTCTTTGAATTCAAGACTGTCTTCAGGCTGAAACTGAATTCGAAGTGACGACGGGCTCATTGCGTCCGGCGACTTCGTTTTCTCAACCGGAGTCATCGGGCCTGCGTTTTTCACTTCTTCAGGCTGATCGGCGTATGGATCTTGGTGGAGCGAGCAGCCCGCGAAAATCGCGAGCAGCGCAATCGCCGCCAAGGCCCGTGCTGGTTTCGGTGCAAATCTTTTTTGCGTCTGCATCTCAGATGTCCCCTCTAAAACGTTTATCTGTCAGATATCAGCCCTGGCCAGTCCGGCGGAACATGAACGGATAAGAGACTTTCACATCCACGCCACCTTCAGGAAGCGGGAATTTCAAGCTTCTCATGCGATTCACGACGCACGATTCTACAAGACTCGAGTTCATTGTCGTATTGTCGATTCCTGCCGACTTGACTTGCCCGTTCGAACCGATCGTGAAGCGAACTGCTACGCGACCTGCGAGACCTGGCGAGCTTTGAAGGCCTTGCTCGTAACAGAAACGGAATTGGCCCATGTGGCGGTTGATGACGTCCGCGATCAAATCGCGATCGAGACCGCCTTCAACAAGAGCTTCGCGACCGAGTGGAATCGTGCTTGTTCCAGCACTTCCCACGAGCGACATCTTACCGTAACCGGCTTGACCGCCGCCTTTACCTTTCGTTCCGTAGCCGCCGCCGCCTTGCATGTTTGAACCTGCGCCGAGCGGAGCCGCAACGAGACCTTTTCCATAGAGCGTCGTCTGCATGCCGCCCGAACCCTGTTTTCCGCCAAGACCTGGGCCGGCCGACGTATTAACTTGGCCGAGGTTGATCCCGCCGCGCTGTTTGCCCGACGACATCGAACCGAAGACCGCAAGCGCACCCAAGCGCTTCACGCTGGCTGTCTTCTTGGTGACAACAACCTTGCGCTCAGTTTTCGCGAGCGTTTGCTTCTGCTCGTGATTCTGCTGAACGACCGGCTTCACCTTTTGAGCTGGTGGAATGCGTTTTACGATTTGAACGATCTCTTGCTTCTGCTCTTGAGCCAGCTTCGCATCGTCGAATTTCGAGAAATGCAGCAAGACCAAAAATAAGAAGAAAAGAACCGCAACCGTGCCGAGGGTTTTGTACCAAGGCTGGTTATCGATCTCTTCAACCGATTGGTTATTGCGGGCGACGTCGCCAACGATCGAAACAACGCGGATCTTCCCGGTGTCGCCGATCGCAACCGATTTCGCCGCGCCTTCAGCTTTATTGAACTGGCCGAGCGTCTCGAACTTCACTTTTTTCGCTTCGAGAGCCGCGGTGTTCGCCACGACTTCGACACGACGAGTGTCTTTTCGAGAAATCACGGTTGCTTCGTCACCACTCACGAGGAAGGTGCGGACCGCTTTGCCGTCTTTGTTTTCTAAAACCAGTTTCATAACTGTGCTCCTAGTGCCGGGCCGCCGATTTTTTTAAGCGGTCCTTAAAGTCAGTTCGTACTCCAAGAAGAGCGTCGAGAACTTTGTCATTCTCAACCGTCGTCACGGACTCGTCAGAGAAGTGGTACTTACCCTGAACGAGAACATCGTCGAACGAAACGTCTGTTGTCTTCTTCTTGGTGGCGGCGCCAGCCGCCGCGGATGCGGGTTCGTTCGCGGCGTTAACCGAAAACGAAATCGCGAGGGTCGTCGCCATAAGTGCAGATGCGAGGAGGATTTTCGATGTCATTGCTCAACTCCTTTTGTAGCCGAACCTTTTGCCGCGCCGGTTTGACCAGCGTCGAGAGTCGCCAAGCGACCTTCAAGGTAAGCGACCATCGTGGCAGCTCGTGGGCCTGTTTTCTTTTCCAGGTTTAAGAGCGCTTGGATCTTCGCACGGTCGAGCGGATTCTCGCGAACCGCTTGGCGCGCACCTTCGATCGAAGCAAGCGTTGGAACTTCTTTAGAAGGCTCCTGCATCGCAAGCATCGTATCGAGCTGAGCCTTTTTCGCTTGCGGCGCAACCGCGTCGAGAGCGGCGATCTCTTTCATCACCATGATCCGGCGAGCGCCGGTTTCAGATGCGGCCGCCGCGTTCAACTGCGCCATCGCGTCTTTGTTGTCCCAGAACTCCGAGACCTTCTTCGAAACGTCATTCGCTTTCAACTGGTGCGGAGCCGCTTGTTGAGAAAGAAGCTGCAAGTATTGCGATTGCTCTTCATCGCTCAAGCCAGCCGGAACCGGAAGAGCCAAGACTTCTTGATAGAAGCGCTCAGACTGTTTGCCCAAAAGATCGAGCGTCACAAGTTCTGATGTCCAGTCACCCGACTCAACGGCTTTCGATGCAAGCTTCTCAGCTTCATCGAGGAGCGCGATACGCGCCTTCAACGATTTGGCCATCTTGCCTTGAGTTGACGCGTCGATTTGGTGAGCCGCGATCTTCTTTTGAAGTTTCGCGTAATCATCGAGAACGATCGAGCGGATCAAAGCTTTTCCTGATGGAGTCGCCGCAATCGCAGGATTCGAAACCGCTTTTTTCGCAATCGCCATGTCGCCCGTGCGTGCATACGATTCCATGTAGAGATCAGCCAAGACTTCTGGCTTCTTCGACAAGATCGCTTTGTTCTTTTCGATCTCTTTCAAAGGATCTTTCGCATCGCGAACGAGCTGAGCCGTGATTGCGACGTTCTTGTCGTCATCTTTCGAAGCCTTCAAGAATTCAGCGTAATAAGGTTTCGGATCTTTCGACGCAAGCTCGGCATACATTGCGAGCTTGAGCGCCTTTTGATCTTTCGAGAGACCGTCTCCGTTCAACTTTTGCGTCGTCGCAAGAGCTGTATCGAAGTCGAGGACCATCTCGGCCAACCAAGCTTTACGGGAAAGAGCGTACTGCTGATCCGCAGTGGTTAAACCCGGCGTGCGGAGCATGTTCTCAACTGAATCGCGAGCTTCGGAGAACTTACCGAGTTTCTCCGCGAGAATAAGACGGTTTTTGTAGTAAGCCGCTTTATCAGCTGGCTTTGCCGTCGAAAGATCGAATCTAGAAAGGGTCGCCCACGCTTGCTCAAGCGAGGCCTTATCGCCCTTCGTCGCTTCAGCCGCGGCTTGAGTCAAAACTGACTTTCGCGAAATCCCGCGGAAGTCGTCTGCGTCTTTCGGGAAAGCTTTTGCGTACTCTTGCGACCATGCTTCAAGCTTCGTGTCGTCTTTCAAAAGAACGAGCGAGTCGAGCGAGAGCTGCGCAGCCTGTGCTTTAACGTCAGCCGAACCCGTCGTCGTTGAGAGCGCAACTTCACGAAGCGCTTGAGCCGCCGCTGCGTAATCGCCGGCATCGTAAATCAAGTGCGCTTTTTGATATTGGACCTCGAGAGCTTTTTTGCGCTCTTTCGAAAGCGAGAGATAAGAATCGTAAGCTGTTGCTAGAAGCTTATTGTCCTTCGACAACTCGGCCGCCTCGATTGCTTGGAGGAGTCCGGCTTCGATAACGTCCTTTGACGAAATTCCGCCGACGGTTTTCGCCGCCGATGCTTTCTTAACACCCGCTTGGCTCGACGGCTGCTCGGTTGCCGCAGCGGCGCCAACCGTTCCTTCGCCTGAAGACGCAAGTTGTGCAGCCTTCATGTCGAGTTGAACCGCGAGAGGATATTGCTTCAAATCTTGCGCAACTTTACCCGCCCACAAATTCATGTCGGCTTCTTGCGGGAACGCTTTCAAGTAAGTTTGGTAAGCCGAGAGCAGACCTTCAGAAGGTTGCTTCTTCTCGTTACGGTTCCAGTCTGTCACGAACTTGCGCATGCGCGCGTGAAGCTCGGTACAGTCTTGGTCCGCGCATTGGCCCATTTGCGACCAGAGAGCGACGGCCGAATCAAAGTCCTTTGCCGCCGCTTCGGTTTGCTTCTGTTCCATCTCAAGTTGGGCGAGACGAACGTGACCTTCAAGACGAGCCGACGGTTTTGACTGCTTCTCTTGAACGAAGCGCCAAATAGCGATGGCGCTCTGAGGTTGGCCTAAGCGTTCGCACTCCGCCGCCAAATAAGAGGCGTTCGCGAGTTTCGCCGAGTCTGGAGAGAGATCGTAGAGTGATTTTGCATCTTCAACGGTCACGGTCTTACGAGCCATGAAAGTCGCTAGATCGCGCGAAACTTCTTCTTGGAATTGCTTATCGATTTGCGCGACGCCAGCCGTTCCGCCCGCTTTTGATTGAAGCTCAGGAGTCGTCAGGATTTTCTTGAGACCCGCGATCGCTTCATCATGTTTGCCGGAGTTGAAATCGCACCAAGCCATGCGGTAAGCCGCAAGACCGCGCGATCCGCCGTTCGCGTTTGCTAGAACAGCTGAGTAGTAAGAACGCGCGCGCGCGTAGTCGTGACGCTTGAAGTAAACTTCAGCGAGCGAAAGGTTCGCTTCCGAAACCGCTTCCGTCGGCGCGTTTGGCGCTTTCAGAATCTTTTCGTAAGTCGCAACCGCGTCCTTTTCATTTCCCGTCATCTCATAAAGATGACCGACTTGCGCCATCACTTTACCCAAAGACGATTCTGGAACTTTCGGGAGAACTTCTTGATAGTACGAAAGAGCTTTTTTGCGATCGGCTTTGCCGGCTTCGCAAACGGTGCAACCGCTCTCGAGATCTTTCATCGCGTCGAGACGCGCACGCTCGGCGTGAAGATCGGCCAGGCGGAGCGTGATTCCGACTTTCGCGGCGTCACTCGGAGCTAAATTCAAATAAACCTGCGTGAGCTTCTCGATGAGAAGATCACGGGTTTTCGGATCGACAGACGATTGCGCATGCGCGGGCGCCTGAACGACCGAAAGGCCGAAGCTGACTACAGCTACGGCCATCAGGAATTTAACTTTCGAAACCTTCAAATCCATTTCGTTTCTCATTCGTTCAATCCCCCCACAGGACCTACTTGCTGATGACCGCGAACTTGATATCCGAGAATCCCGCTTGGCTCGAAGCGAGAACGATGCTGTTGAGCTGTTCGTACTTCAAACGACGGTCACCTTGAATGGTGATGATGCCCGGGAATTCTTCGTTCGGACGTGTTTCTTGGAACTTCTTGCGAAGATCCAAAAGCGCCTGAACGAGATTCGCCTCAGGAACTTCTTTATCTTCGACGAAGAGTTTGCCCTCTTCGACTTTTACGACCGGCTGGCGATCAAGCTGCTCGCCCATCGTGGCCTTCGGAAGCTCGATGCCTTTTCCGACGAACAAAACTTCGCCCGAAGAGGAGAACGACATTAGAAGGAAGATCACGAGAATCGAGAACGCGTCGATCAGTGCCGTGAGCAAGAGCTCGGCGTGCACTTCACGTTTATGACGCTCGGTTTTTGGAGCGATGACCGACGATTCGCCGATCACGCTTCCGATTGCAGAGGTCTTAATCACGCCATGGTTAATGATGCTCATATATTTACCCTTTAGAGTGGCGAAACGCCCAAATCAGTAACGCCCGATTTTTTGAAGCCATCCATCAAGCTGATGATGTCCTCGTAAATCGACGCCGCCGTCGGTTGAATAAGAGCCGTGTTCAATTTCGGCTCTGTCGCCTTTAACTGAGCTACCGCTTGGCTAAGAAGCTCGAGGTTCGGTTTGCCTTGCAATCCAGGGATCGTGAATTTCTCGAGCTTCGCCGGGACGTGCGCGTCTTTAACGTCGAGAGTGAGATCGCCGCCTTGAGACATCGCAACCCAGACCGTCGGCTTTTTCGCGCCTGCGTCTGCTGCTTGCCCGCCAACCGCTTGCTTCACGTTCATCGAAGCGACGTTGATCCACACTGCCGTCAAGAGCAGGAAGCAGATGCAAGTCGACAACAAGTCGATGAACGGAATCAGGTTCACTTCGAAGTCGAGAGATTTCTTCTTTTTGAGAGACATACAAACCTCAAGTTTAAAGTTCTCGGTTCACCGTTCACTGTTCTCTGATCCGGTTCTGTGAACCGCGAACAGGGAACCGTGAACTGGTTAGTTACGCGTTCACTTCGGCTTGCGACTTCGTCGTTTTGCCCGTTGGTGTCGCGCGGAGAGTTACGGGGTCATACGAGAACGAGAGCCAGTTGTACGCTTTGAGCGCCGCTTGGTTCATATCTTCAGCCAAGTGGTTCGCGCGGTTCTGAAGAATCGCGTAAGCAACGAGAGCTGGGATCGCCGTGATGAGACCGTAAGCTGTACAGTTCATGGCTTCCGAGATACCGGCCGAGAGGAGAGCCGCTTTATCCGCCGGGTTCGCTTGAGCGACCGCCGCGAAGGAACGGATCATACCTGTGATCGTACCGAGGAGACCTGTGAGGGTCGCAACGTTACCGAGCATCGAGAGATAACCGACGCGCGTGTCGAGCGCCGAGTTTTCTGCGAGAAGGACTTCATCCATCTTGCCTTGGATCTCTTCTTTACCGCCGAAGTTTTGAGCGGCTTGAGCACCGGCTGCAACCGCGCGAGCCACTGGGTGGATTTCGCGTTGAGCTTGAGCTTTCGAAACAACCGCGTCCATTTCACCGCGACGGATGTTGTCTTCAAATGCCGTGACGAACTTCAATTCGTCTGGCGAGCGCTTACCAAAGAGAGCGATCACGCGCTCAACGATAATTGCGATCGAAACGACCTGGAACGCAGCAATTGGCCACATCCAGAATCCACCACCTGCGAATGCTGCAGAGATTTTTGCGAAAATTTCCATTGTCTCACTCCTATGGAAGGTCACCTTCAAGTGACTTTTACAGTTTCAAAAACGGTTCAAATCCAATTAAACGAACATTTAGCGATCGCACTCGATCAGAGAAAAAGCCTTTGACAAAGTGCGTTGCGCAGTATCGGGGCTCGCGGTTCTTAGTGTCAATAAACCGGGCACTGCCTTGCACGCTTCAAGAACTCTTTTCTGACTTTTGTAAGATTCAGCGTCGTTCAATTTAATTCTGTGGTTTCAAGCCCCTACAAGGCGCACTGCGTCCTTAGTCGAGCTCGCGCCGCCGTAAATTGTCAGCTTTTGGGCCCTCTTGCGAGAAGCATTCCGGGACTCAAAAAGCCATTGTGACGACCCCGTCACAAACCTAGGAAAGGACTGAGGAAATGCGGCTCACCCGGCACGGTGGTCTGACCAATATTTGGGCCGTCAGCCCTCGTTGCGCGGAAAAAACCTGTAAATACAGTGTGTTATGTTTCGTTCTGCAATTAGAAATTGAGCCCAAAATTCAGGCATGTCGGCCGCCGTAAATGGCCTATGTTTATACCAGCGACCGTTCGATTTTCATCGCCTCAGCCATAAATTATTAGAGTTTATTTGAGCGGCGCGAGAATTCCCCGTGCTCGAGGCGCTTATGGAAGCCCTCAAAAAATATCATCAGATTTTTTAAGGGCGCCGAATTTTACTGCTTAGATTTCGATCAAAAGTAGAACGTCATACCCGCGCGAAGCGGCGAATCACCGAAGGTCGCGAAGCGAACTTGGTTCGAAAGCGAAGTCACCGAGGGTCCGAATTCCATCGAGAAACCTAAATTCTCAAGTCCGGCGAAAAAGAACTCCGTTCCGCCGTAAGCGAGAAGCTGGAAACCCGATTGATTGTTCCCACTCGTTTCGACGCTGACCAAACCCGCACCCGCGCCAAGGTAGAAGTTGAGGTTGTCTTCTTGGAACACGATGCGGTTGAGCTTCACCATCGCTCCAAAGCGCGACGCATCTTTCTGCGTATCGACGCCGACGACGGCGGCAAGCCCCAATTCCGCCCCGGGATAGTATTGAACCGCGATCGAAGGAAGATCGCTCGAGAATTGGTTCTTAAATCCAACTCCGAGGCGATTCGTTAAATCTTTGGCTTGAGCGGTGGTTGCGATCAATGTCGCGAGAGCGAGAATCCAGGTTTTCATTTTCATCCTTATGTCCGTACGTTGGTGCTTTCAAAAATCTTGTCGGCGTTTGCGGCCAAAAATCCGGGATACAACTGACCGTCAGCCTGCGGCCACCGGCGCGCGAATTCGTAGTAGCAGGCCGGAATTTCGAACGTGCCGTCATCGAATTGCACTTGTGCTTTTTCAGCGAGAGTCGAGCTCTGCTCAAGAAGATCGCTAGGCACCCCTTTGATCTCGCCACCCGCCGTATTGAGCGCATACCCACTCGATTTGATAAAAGCGTTCAGCGCTTGAAGGTCTTTGAACGACTTCAAAGCGTTGACCGAGATCGTGAAATGATTCGCGCGGAAGCCGAACGCATACATCCAAGCGGCGTACTCGGATTCCTTCAAGAGGTCCTGATATGTTTTGTAGTCGGCCTTCCACGGGCGTCGCGACCACAAGAATTCGTCTTTTTGGACGTCTCCCGATTTTACCGAAGCGGCGGCTTGCGCCGCGATTTTTTGAACAAGCGGAGACAGTTTCTTCGTCTCAAGTTCGCTGATGAAAACTTTCGGAAGCCCCGGCTCAGGGTGCTCCCAGTGATGCGCAACTAACTTCTTGTCGTTGAAGAGATAACGGTCACGCTTTTGGTAGCCGTGCTTTTCGAAGATCCTTCCGATCTCCGCCATGTTGATCGGAGAAATGTCGTAAGTCCGGTACGCGACGTGATCGTTTTTGATTTCGCGAATGGATGAATCCGCTGTCCGTTCGTGTTCGAGGATCAAGTCATAAACACGTTTTGCTTTGGGATTGAAAGCGATGTAATCCGCCCAAATTTTCTCGAAGAGATCGTGGATGGGCTTCAGTGATGATGTCTGCAAGGGCCGCCTCCTTATGATCATGAGCCTAGACTCAAGTTTGTGACTCACGCAACCTGAGGCCTACCGTTTCATTAAACATTGTGGAACTTCAACTACCAGGCCCGCTGCCAAAAGCCTGTGCACCCGACCGGTTTTGCCTGGAGAACGCTGTCCGGTTAACCGTTTTTTGGATAAATAGGCGATGTTTATGTCAGATTGCAGGGAATCTGGATAAACCAGTTTCATTGAGAATTTCATGAATATTAAGATCTCCTTTATGTCTTTGAAATCAGAAGGAAATCCATTGCGGATGGTTTTTTTCGGAGTACATTGCAAGGAGTAAATAAACAAGGAGCAACGATGAGACTCGTGATGAGATCCCTCAACGATTATCTTCGTCAAAAACGCGTGGAAAGTGGCTTAAGCCAGCTCGACGTCGCTCGTGAACTCGGTTATTCATCGCCACAATTCGTGTCGAACTGGGAACGCGGCCTCGTCTCCCCACCGCTTGAGACGATCGCAGTATTGGTCGACCTCTACAAAATTCCGTCGGCAGAAGTCGTCGGCCGAATTCTCGAAGAAACCCGCGATTACTTGGAAGCCAGCCTCGGCAAAAAAGCCAAGAAGTCAAAAGGGAAGAAGAAGTAAGAAAGCCGAAATTTCGGTTTTACTTATGAGTCGCTTAAAGCCTTCGCTTTAAGCGATTTTTTTTGCGCCAAACGTGCGCTAGTCTCAACGTACATGAAACTTCTCGTGATCCGGTTCTCATCATTCGGCGATATCGTGCAAGCGATCGCGGTCCCGCGCGCGTTTCTCGACGCATATCCGGGCTCGACCGTGGATTGGCTCACGCGCGAGGACTTTGCGAATCTCGTGGCCGAGCAACCGACTGTCACGCGCGTCATTTCGTTCTCGCGGCGATCTGGGATTCTCGGACTTTTCTCGCTCGCCTGGAAGCTTTCGCGTTCGAACTACACTCATATTTACGACGCCCACTCGAATTTGCGCTCATCGATTCTCGTAGCCGTTCTTCGCGTGCTCTCGATGCGCTCGAAATTTGCGGTTCGACCGAAGAGCCGGTTCAGACGGCTGTTGTTTTTTAAATTCCGGATGCGTTCTGTTTTGCCGCGGCCTTTTCGCGCAGCCGACTCTTATCACCGACCGCTTGCGAAGTGGGGCTTGCCCGCGACCGTTCCTTCAGGTCCGCAGTTTCGCGTCTCTGCGGGCGCCATTCCCGACTTGGGTCCCGCGCCCGTTGTTGCGCTTGCACCTTCCGCGGCTTGGGAAATGAAGCGCTGGCCTGTTGAACATTGGAAGACGTTGATGGCTCTCTTGCCCGATGTCTCCTTTGTTTTGCTTGGCGGAAAAGAAGACGTGTTCTTAAAAGAGCTCGAAGGGCCGCGAGTCAAGAATCTAGCCGGTCAACTTTCGCTCGTTGAATCGTCACGAGTGATCGCGGCGGCGGATCTTGTGATTTCAAACGACACCGGCTCACTTCAAGTGGCGGATCAAATGGAGCGCCCAACCCTTGCGCTGATTGGACCTACCGCCTTCGGTTATCCGTCCCACTCAACGTCGGTTGCGCTCGAGAAGCCGCTGTGGTGCCAACCGTGCTCGAAAGACGGCCGCGGTCGATGCGTAAACGATCTCTATAAAAGATGTCTCGTTGAACTCGAACCGTCGTTAGTTGCGGCGCAAGCGCGAGCGCTTTTAGATCGCGCCTTACGTAACGGGGTCGAGTGATGTTCTTCGCGATCTACCGTTGGCTCGTGTGGCCGCTCTTATCAATTGCGTTTCAGGTGCTAGGACGTTTCAATTCGAAAATCACAAAAGGTCTTGAGCTACGAGCGAAAGTTGATGGCCGTGCGCCTTGGACGAAGCTTTTGCCTCCCTCGCCTCCGACAGTGTGGTTTCACTGCGCGTCTGGCGAATTCGAATACGCAAAACCTGTGATCACTCTTTTGAAAGCGCAACTTCCGCAAGTGAAAGTGGTCGTCACTTTCTTCTCGCCCACTTACGCCGACAACATCCGAAAGTTCTCGGGCGTCGACTGGGTCGTGCCTCTTCCTTGGGATTCGCCCCATCCGCTCTCTGAATTCCTCGATAGCTACCGACCCCTCGCTCTTGTGGTCGCACGAACCGACGTATGGCCGGAGATGGCCCGGCAAGTTCGTTTGCGCGGAATGAAAGCGATCCTCTTCTCCGCAACGCTGACGAAGGGATCGGGCCGAACCCGCGGGCTCGGCCGCTGGGCTTCGCGCGCAACGCTTGATCAGTTAGATGAGATTTTTTGCGTGACGGATGAAGACGTCGAAGCGTTTAAAGCTTTGGGTCTCCTGCACGCTCGCGTTTCTCGCGAAGGCGACACACGTTACGATCAAGTCTTGGCGCGACTCTCTTCGCCGAAGCCGCTTCAAGAAATCCCGACCCCGCGCCCGCTTTTTGTTTGTGGCTCGACTTGGACGGAAGATGAAGAGATTTTAGTTCCGGCAATAGCTCAGATGCCTGAGATTTGCGGAGTGCTGGTTCCGCACGAACCGACGCCCTCGCATCTCGAAGAACTCGAAGACCGCATCAGGAAAGCCGGCCTTGAACCCGTTCGTTACTCGACACTTAAAAACGCAGGCGAGCTTGGCTCCCGTACGTGCGTCGTTGTCGATCAAATCGGTATTTTGGCCGAGCTTTATCTAAAAGGTCGCTGGGCGTTTGTGGGCGGTTCGTTCAGAAAAACCGTGCACTCCGTGATGGAGCCTCTTGCGGCGGGCTGCGTGACCTTCGTTGGACCTTTACACACGAACAATCGCGAAGCGGTCTCTTTTCAGAGTTTGAACGTTGGCGCGGTGAGCGCAGTCACATGTGTTCGATGCTCAGAAGAGCTTGTAACGAAGTTGCGGGCCGCACCCGAGGCCGCTGGAGACGCGATTCGTGAGGCGGTGCGCGCACGCACCGGAAGTTCACAAAAGATCGTCGATTGGATCAAAGGTCATTTGTAATTCAAAATGTATTTCGGCTCGAGAGTGATCATGCCAGGCATGGTTGAGAGCTTGCCGGCCCAGTGCGCGTCGTAAGCTCGCTGCATGTACTCGTTCGGCATATCGCCGATTTCAACCGGCATGTTCGGATCCGCCGCTGATTGCTTTGAAGCCGACGCGATCACCAAGAACGATGCGAAATCGCGCTGACCGCGAAGTTGCAAGAGCCACGGGAGATTGCGCGTATCCCAAATATCGTTCGTAATCGTGCCCTGATTGACCGAGTTCAACGTGTAGTAGCGCTCGACCGCAACACGTGGCTGCGAATTCACCGAGCCTCCGCAAATCATCAGGCCGCGGTTCATCAGAGCCTCAGCTTGATCGTCACCGATCTCGCCTTTTAAGAGGCGCATGTGCATCGCCGACTGAAGTCCTGTAAACATCGATGGCTTCGGACGAATCAACAAACATTCATCTGACTTGGTCACGTTCAGGCCGACTTCGGTTTGTTCGATCGTAAACCCGTGACCCATTTCAAAAGCGAACCCACCTTGGTTCAAGGTCCCTTGCGACTTCACTTTCGAGAATTCGATGCCCATTCCGCCGAGAACCGCCGTGAACGCACGGATAATCGGAGACCCGATTTTTTTCGCGATTGCACCCGCGACGGCGTTCGTCACGCCGCCCGTTCCGAAAGCGCCGGCCCAGTTCTGCGATGTCTGATTGAAATTGTAGAAGCCCATCGCTGCGCCCGTCTTGATTTGCAAATCGCTGCGGCCTCGCTGCGAAACGACGCCCTGTGATTCAAGAACGCGCAAGCGGTGATCGAGCGAGAAGACGCCGTCGGGACCGTGATTCTTTAACTCTTCGATACAAAGGTTCGTCCACGCACCCGAGAATCCGTATTCAACTTTGTTCCACGCGAGGCCCGAAACGCGAACGCGAGGAAGCGTGTAGAAGAAATATCCGCAGAGTTGCTGCGCAAAACGCGGATCCATTCCGGTTTTGCCGGAAATCGCATTCAAAAGTGAATCGCGCGTGATCACTGGCGCTGGCTGCCCGTCGATCGTGTGGGCACCGATAGAAGTGAGCGGCGTGTTGAGAGTGCGCATCAGAGCATCGACCGCGTGATTTGCTGGAGGAAGGACGTGGTTGTTGCGAAGAAGGAGCCCATCCGGTTTTTTCGCGAAGTTGGCTGCTTCGTTTTGCACGTAGGCAAATTCGACGTTTGCACGAACGGCGATAACGCCCATGCCTTTTTGTACGGCCATGGCTTTGCGGTAAGCTTCGCGCTGCTGGTCGGCTTGAGCGTAAAGGCGGTCAACCGTTTGATTAATCAGCGGCTGAACGGCGTTTCTTGCGGTCGGAGACGTTTGCGCGTTCATTGGGTTTTGGCCGAGCTCCGCCGTCTCCCATAAAACTCCCGAAGAGTCTTTTTCGTTTCGGATGTTTAGAACGCCTGCGAACGTCGGCATGATGAGGTGCGAACCGGCATCGACGTACTTCATGAGCTCAGCGCCTGAGAGCGATGTCGCATTCTTCGGAAGCTTCGCTTCGTCAAGTAGCTTCACTTCGAAGACGAGATACGAGCGTGAGTTGAGGAGGCGAAGATCCGAGACCGGAATCTCGATATCCGCGTAAATCGCTCCGCCGCGCGATTCGACGATGCGGTTTAAACCGACCATTTTTGAAATCGCGAGATGAACCGACTT
>Ga0068856_100002977_pt1 | contig 17350 bp, 16 predicted proteins | sample KBSCornC62_FD_66595 | JGI IMG/M metagenome (GOLD analysis project Ga0068856, IMG submission 66595) | Corn rhizosphere microbial communities from Kellogg Biological Station, Michigan, USA - KBS Corn C6-2 | ecosystem: Host-associated > Plants > Roots > Rhizosphere > Soil ...
CCGCCCGAGATCGTGTGCATCTTGGTCTTGAACGAGAGGATCGCGATGTCGTCGCCGCCGATGTTCCACAGGCGCGCGTCATCGGTTTCGAATACGGTGCGGCCCTTGTCGCTCGGCGTGCCGATGACCGTCTCCGGGAACAACTGGCGCTTGTACACCGGCGCGGACGAGCGCGGCAGCTGTTTGCCGCTGGCGGCTGAATACGAGCCCTGCGCGTCGTGCACGCCGCTGCGTTTCGGATCGGCGGCCCAGGCGGGCAGGGCGGCGTCGCTCATCGCCTTGCCGGCTGCGATGTCCTCGGCGATCCACTTCGCCACCTCGGCCCATCCGGCGGCTTGCCAGGTCTCGAACGGACCGAGCTGCCAGCCGTAGCCCCAGCGCATGGCGAAATCGACGTCGCGCGCGGTCTCGGCAATGTCGCCGAGCCAGTAAGCGGCGTAGTGGAACAGATCCCGGTGGATCGCCCACAGGAATTGCGCCTGCGGGTCGCTGCTGGCGCGCAACTTGGCGAATTTCTCCGCCGGGTTTTTCAGTTTCAGGATTTCCGCCACGCCGTCGGAGACCTTGCCGGTCTGGGGCACGTAGTCCGCCTTGGCGGGATCGAGCACCAGGATGTCCTTGCCGACCTTGCGGAAGAATCCGGCGCCGGCCTTCTGCCCGAGGGCGCCCTTGGCGATCAGCGCCTGCAGCACCGGCGGCGCCTTGAAGTACTGGTGCCAGGGATCCTTCGGCAGCGTGTCGTCCATGGTCTTGATCACGTGCCCCATTGTGTCGAGGCCGACCACGTCCGCCGTGCGGTAGGTCGCGCTTTTCGGGTGGCCGATGGCCGGACCGGTCAGCGCGTCGACGACATCGTAGGAGAGCTTGAACTGCTCGGTGTGGTGCATCGTCGCCAGCATCGAAAACACGCCGATGCGGTTGCCGATGAAATTCGGCGTGTCCTTGGCGAACACGACGCCTTTGCCGAGCGTGGTGGTCAGGAATGCCTCAAGACCCTGCAGCACCGCGGGGTCGCTTTTCGCGCAGGGAATGATCTCGACCAGGTGCATGTAGCGCGGCGGATTGAAGAAGTGCACGCCGCAGAAACGATGATGAAGCGATTGGTCAAGAACATCCGCCAAGGCATTGATACTCAAGCCAGACGTGTTGCTGGCCAACACGGCCGTCGGGCTCACGTGCGGGGCGATCTTGGCATAAAGGTCGCGCTTCCAGTCGAGCCGTTCGGCGATCGCTTCGATGATCAGGTCGCAGTCTTTCAGCCAGGCCAGGTTTTGGTCGTAATTGGCCGGAATCAGCGCGCCTGCGCGGCTCTTATCGGCGAGCGGAGCGGGCGAGAGTTTCTTCAGGTTCTCGATCGCCTTCAGCACGATGCCGTTCGGATCGCCTTCTTTTGCCGGAAGATCGAAGAGGATCGTCTCGACATTGGCGTTGGTCAGGTGCGCGGCGATCTGCGCGCCCATGACGCCGGCACCCAGCACGGCGGCTTTGCGGATGCGGAGGGAAGCGGGGCTGCTCATGCGGTTCCTTTTGGGCAAGCGGCGGAAAATAGTGAGTTTTCGCGAACCGGACGGCGCGAATCGCAGCCGTCCGGACGAGGCACCGGCGCTCGCCGGCGTGGCGCGGACGCGGTGCTCACGGCGTGCGCAGGCCGGCGGCGGCGAAGCGGATGAGGTGTTCGGCGGACAGTTCGCGGTGCTGCTGTTCGGACGTGCCGCGGCGCTTGATCATGCCGAAATCGGCCATGGCGTAAGTCAATGCGCCGCTGACGATGTCCAGTCGCCAGTACAGCTCCTGCTTGTCCAGCGCGGGCAACAGCCGGGCGAACGCGGCGGCAAACTGTTTCAGCGCCGGACCGTAGTTGTCGTGCAGGAACTTGCGCAGTTGCTCGTTGTGCTCGGCATAGGCGCGCGCCAGCACGCGCACGAAGCCGGCGCCGCCCTTGGCGTCCTGCGACAGGGCCAGCGCCGGGCGCACGAAGGCGCCCAGTATGTCTTCGAGCGTGTGATTCGACACGGCGACCACGGCTTGCAGCGCTTCCAGTCGCTGGGCGTTGAGCTCGTCGAGCCGCCGCCGGAAGACCTCATTGATGAGGTTTTCCTTCGATCCGAAGTGGTAATTGACCGCCGCCAAGTTGACGTTGGCCGAGGCGGTGACCTGCCGCAGCGACGCGCCGGCGAAGCCGTGGCGCGCGAACAAGGCTTCGGCCGAGTCCAGAATGCGTTGTTTTGTCGAGAAATGGGGGCTGTTCAAGCACGAATCCTTGGGCTGCTCCCGCGACCGGCACACGCAGGAGTCAAACGAGCGTTTGCACTTTAGGCGGCGTGCGGTTCAGGGTCAACCGGGCGGATCGGACGGCGGCGGTCGGCAATCGCGCCGAGGCGCCGGCAGGCTGGCGGAGCCAACTAGAATCCTTCGCCGTTTTGTGAGCTAAACCCGTGGATTTCCGTGCGTTTAATGTTACGATTCGCGTGTTCGAGGGGAACAACCGAAATACCACCACCTGTCTTTGCCGGAGAAGCACCATCATGGCGCTGGAGCGCACCCTTTCCATCATCAAGCCCGACGCAGTTGCAAAAAACGTCATCGGGCAGATCTACACCCGTTTCGAAAATGCCGGCCTGAAAATTGTCGCGTCGAAAATGAAACACCTGTCGCGTGCCGAAGCCGAAGGCTTCTACGCCGTGCATCGCGAGCGTCCGTTCTTCAAGGCGCTGGTCGATTTCATGATTTCCGGTCCGGTCGTGATCCAGGTGCTCGAAGGCGAAGGCGCGATCGTGAAGCACCGCGATCTGATGGGCGCGACGGATCCGAAGAAAGCCGCGGCCGGCACGATCCGCGCGGATTTCGCGCAATCCATCGACGCGAACGCGGTGCATGGTTCGGATGCGGCGGAAACTGCACAAGTGGAAATTGCGTACTTTTTCTCCGGCACGGAGCTTTGTCCGCGCTGAGCTTCCGATCGACAGCGCCCCGGCGCTGAACTGGCGTTTTTGTAAATGTCCGACTCTAAGTTCAATTTGCTCGACTACGACCGCAACGGGTTGCGCGAACTGTTCGCGCAACTCGGCGAGAAGCCGTACCGTGCCGAGCAGGTGATGAAGTGGATCTATCACCGGCACGTGACCGACTTCGCGCAGATGACTGACGTCGGCAAGGTGCTGCGTGAGAAACTCGAAGGCGCGTGCGAGATCGTGCCGCCGAAGACGCTGTTCGAAAAACAGGCCGCCGACGCCACGCACAAATGGCTGCTCGGCATGGACGGCGGCAGCGCGATCGAGACGGTGTTCATCCCCGAATCGAGCCGCGGCACGCTGTGCGTGTCCTCGCAGATCGGCTGCGGCTTGAACTGCCGTTTCTGCTCGACCGGCACGCAAGGCTTCAACCGCAACCTGTCGAGCGCGGAAATCATCGGCCAGGTGTTCGTCGCCGCGAAACACCTCGGCAACGTGCCGCACCAGCAGCGCAAGCTCACCAATGTCGTGATGATGGGCATGGGCGAGCCGCTGCTCAACTTCGACAACGTCGTGCGCGCCATGAGCGTGATGCGCGACGACCTCGGCTTCGGCCTGGCGAACAAGCGCGTCACGCTGTCGACCGCCGGCCTGGTGCCGATGATCGACAAGTTGAGCGAGGCGAGCGACGTGTCGCTGGCGGTTTCGCTGCACGCGCCGAACGACGAGCTGCGCACGCAGATCGTGCCGCTGAACAAGAAATACCCGATCGATGAACTGCTCGGCGCGTGCCAGCGCTACGCCGCGCGCCGTCCGCGCACCTCGATCACCTTCGAGTACACCATGCTGAAGGACATCAACGATCGTCCCGAGCATGCGCGCCAGCTGATCAAGCTCATGCGCAGGCTGCCGAGCAAGGTGAACCTGATCCCGTTCAACACGTTCCCGGGCACGCAGTACGAGCGCTCCGACGAAACCACGATCCGCAGCTTCCAGAAGACGCTGCTCGACGCGGGCGTGCTGACCATGGTGCGGCGCACACGCGGCGACGACATCGACGCGGCCTGCGGCCAGCTGAAGGGCCAGGTGCAGGACCGAACGCGCCGACAGGCCGAGTTCCGCAAGCGCCTCGAAGACGGAGCCAAGCATGCCGCGTAGCCTGGGCACGGTGGTGGTGTTCACGCTCGCAGCGGCGCTGGCCGGCTGCGGCACCATGGCGGGCGGCAAGAGCAGCAGCAGCAACGGCGGTCTGGCGAAGGAATCGGCCAACGACAAACGCGAGGACGCCGCGCGCGTGCGCGTCGAACTCGGCACGCGCTACATGCAGCAGGGCAAGCTCGAGCTGGCGCAGGAAAACCTGCAAAAAGCGCTCGAATACGATGCCAACTACGTCGATGCGCACACCGTGATGGCGGTGCTGATGGAACGGATCGGCCGCCAGCGTGAAGCCTCGGAGCATTACGCGCGTGCCGCGGAGCTCGCGCCCAAGTCGGGTGCGGCGAACAACAACTACGGCCAGTTCCTGTGCGCCGGCGGTCATTACGCCGAGGCGCAGAAATACTTCCTGCGCGCGATGGAAGACCCGTTCTACAAGACGCCCGATGTGCTCTACACGAATGCCGGCGCTTGCCTGCTCAAGGCCGAAAACGGTTCGGTAGACCAGGCCGAGGCGAATTTCCGCCGCGCGCTCGAGGCGAACCCGAACAATGCGCTGGCGCTGTATTCGATGGCGCGGGTGCTGTACCTCAAGAACGACTTTTTCCACGCGCGTGCATTCATCCAGCGCTTCGAAGCGCTCGGCCAGCCGAGCCCGGACGCGCTGATGCTCGCACGCAACATCGAAGTCAAACTCGGCCACGCGGACGGCGCGCGCGAATACGCGCAGCGCCTGCGCGAGCAGTTCCCGGACTCCGAACAAACCCATTCACTCGACCCCAAAGCGACGCCCCCCTGACGCATGCGCAAGACCGAACACGAAACCGATAAACCCGGTCCGGCAGTCCAGGCTGCCGCTGCGCGCAGCGCCACGGAGCAACCTCAACTCCCGTTTTTCGATGCCGTGATGCCCCCCACCATGACGACCGAAAATACCTCTCCTAACGACGCGCACGCCGCAACCGGCGTCGCCGTCGACCCGCACAGCGCCAACGGGACGGGCGCCGAACTGATTCCGGCGGAAGCGGGCACGCGATTGCCCCTGTCCGCCGCGCCGGAGGCCGCGCATGAAGCGGCGCTTGCCGCCGACGCCATTGCCCGCGCGAGCGCGGACGACGCGCCGGAGGATGCCGTGGTCGACCATTCCGAGACGCCGCCAGCTGCACTGCCGGAAGCCGCGCACGATGCGGCACTCGCCGCGCATGCGCTGCTGCACGCCGAGCCGCCGCCGGCAGCCGACGGCGACGTCGAGCACCCGGAAATTGCCGCGATGTCGCCCGGCGGCGAGGACTGCGCCGACGTCGGCACGCCAGTCGCCGGCGACCCGTCCGGCGAATGTGTCGCGATCGCCGAGAGCGTGCTCGGTGCGAACGCGGTGGAAGTGCCGGAAAGCCTCGGCCAGCGCCTGCGTGCGGCGCGCGAAACGCGTGGCATGAAGATCGAGGACGTGGCGCATGCGATGAAACTGCCCGTATCGACCGTGCAGGCGCTCGAATGCGACCGCTACGACCGTATCGGCGAGGGCATCTACCTGCGCAGCTATCTGTCCAAGTACCTGCGCCTGCTCGACCTGCCGCAGGTGTTGGCGGAACGTGTACTGACGCAGGCGCCGCCGCCACCGCCGCTGGTGACGTCGGGCACGATTTCGCGCCCGCGCTACCTGTACGAACGCTATTCCTCGGCCGCGCTGTACGTGATCCTGACTGCGGTCATCATCGTGCCGGCGGTGTGGCTCGCGATGCGCGGCGGTTTCGATGCCGGCACGGTGCAGATCACGCCGCTGGACAGCGCCGAGCCCGCGAACGGCATCACCGCACGCGGCACCGCCAACGCGCCGTCGCCGGCCAGTTCCGCGCCGGCGAACGAGCACGCGGAGGAAGGGCCGCTGGTGGCGTCGATGGCGCCGTTTCCGCAGATCAAGCACGAATCCGAATCGAACGAAAGCACGCCGGCGGCCGCGGCAAGCAAGCCCGCACCGGTCGCGCCTGCGCCGGATGGCACGCACACCCTGCGCCTGACGCTGCCCGAAGCGAGCTGGGTCGAGATCATGGCCAGCGACGGCGAAAAGATCGAATACGGCTTGCTGCCGGCCGGCACCACGCGCACCTATCGCAGCGCGAAGTCGGTCGATATCCGACTTGGCAACTCGACGGGCGCCACGTTCGAAGTCGACGGCAAGGCGCAGGACCTGGCGCCGTACCGGCATTCCAATGTCGCGCATTTCCGCATGAGCGGCAGCGACGGCACGATCTCCCATAGCGGCGGCTGAACACGCCAGGCGTACGGCCGCGCACGGCGGCCGGCGTTCCTGCTAACCTAATGGGGTTGTGCCGGCCGAACGGCCATTCACGGAGTCGAAGTCACCGCGTGCCGCACCCTGAGCGGCCGACCACGGCGCCATCCCGCGCACCGCCCGCACCGCGCCTGCCGCGCGGAACCACGCAATTTTTCCGGAAGACGAGCAATGGCTTTTGATGTTTTGGACGAACACGAACAAGGCGAACTGGTTCAGAAGTGGCTGCGCGAAAACGCGTTCTCGATCATCATCGGCGTCGGTCTCGGCCTGCTGCTGATCTTCGGCTGGCGCCAGTGGGATGTGCACAAGGCCGGCCATAGCCTGGACGCTGCGGTGCAGTACGGCGTCTTCGGCGCCGATCTGGACAAGAAAGACGTCGACGGCGCGAAAGCGGTCGGCGCGAAAATCCAAAGCGACTTCGCCGACACGCCGTATGCGACCCTGGTCGCGCTGCGCCTGGCCGAAGTGCAGGCCGCCAAGGGCGACGCCGACGGCGCACGCGCCAATCTCGAAAATGCTTACCAGCACGCGCAGAACGATGCACTCAAGACTCTCGCCGGCCTGTCCCTGGCGCGCGTCGAACTGGCGCAGAAAAAAGCCCAGGACGCGCTCGACCTGCTGGAGAAGCTGCCGGCCGCCGGTTATACCGCGCTGCGCGACGAACTGCGCGGCGACGCGCTGGTTGCGCTCGGACGCAAGGACGATGCACGCAACGCCTACACCAACGCGTTGACCAACCTCGACGCCGGTGCGCCGAACCACGCCTTCGTCGAAATGAAACTCAGCGACCTCGGCACTGCGGAGAACAAAGGCTCATGAAGCGCGCGCTGACTCTTCTCGCGTTGGCCACCGCCGTCAGCGGTTGCGCCACGATCAAAGGCTGGTTCAACGACGTCAAGAAAGAAAACCTCGAGCCGCCCACGCCGTTGACGGAATTCGCGCCGAGCGCGAACGTACAAAAAGTGTGGAGCGAACGCGTCGGCGGCGGAGCTTATCGCAGCGGCGCACGCCTGCATCCGACGGTCGTCGACGGCAAGGTCTACGCCGCGGGCATCGATGGCAGCATCGCTGCGCTCGATGCGCAGACGGGTCGTACCCTGTGGCAGAAGAAGCTCGGCAAGCGCCACGGCTTCATCCTGCATCACGGCAAGAATTCGCTGGAATGGACCGGCACCCCGAGCGTTGCCGGCGACCTGCTCGTGGTCGGCTCGCTCGAAGGCGTGGTGCAGGCGCTCGATGCGAACAGCGGCGCAGAACGCTGGACGGCGGCGCTGTCGTCGGAAGTGATCAGCGAGCCGGCGATCGGCGACGACGTGGTCGTCGTGCGCACGAACGACGGTCGCGTCTACGGTCTCGACGCGAAGGACGGCAGCAAGCGCTGGACCTACGATCACGCCACTGTGCCGATCCTGAGCCTGCGCGGCAACGGCTCGCCGCATATCGCCAATGGCATCGTGGTCGTGGGCGAGGACAATGGCCGCGTCGTTGCGCTGCATGTGGCCGACGGCTCGCCGGTATGGGAGCAGCTGATCGCGCCGGGCGAAGGCCGCAGCGAAATCGAACGCCTGCAGGACGTCGACGGTGTGGTCGCGGTCAGCGACGGCGTGGTCTACGCCTCGGGCTACCGCGGTCAGGTCGCCGCGCTGGTCGCCGAAACCGGCCGGCCGCTCTGGTCGCACGAATTGTCCAGCTACACCGGTGTCGCCGTGGCGCCGACGCAACTCTACGTCGCGGATTCCGATTCCTCGGTCTGGGCGCTGGACCTGCGCACCGGCGCGTCGAACTGGAAGCAGGACGGCCTCAAGTACCGCTGGGCGTCCGAGGCGGCGGCGCAAAACGATCTGGTCGTGATCGGCGACCAGGAAGGCTGGGTGCACTGGCTGTCCGCCACCGACGGCAAGTTCGCAGCGCGCACGCGCCTGTCGAAAAACCCGATTCAATCCGCGCCCGTGATCGTCGGCGACATGGCTTATGTCGAAGACGTCGACGGCGTGATCGGCGCGTACCGCGTCGGCAAATGATGGAGCGCGCTTTCTCCCGCGCGGAGGAAGCGCCGGCAGCCGAGGACGCAACCGTGATGCAACGCTGCCCGACATCCCCCCAGCAATCGAACCGGCGCGCCGCGAGGCGCGCCGCCTGACATGCTGCCCGTCGTCGCCCTGGTCGGCCGCCCCAACGTCGGCAAATCGACCCTGTTCAACGTGATGACGCGCACGCGCGATGCGCTCGTGCACGACCTGCCCGGACTCACGCGCGATCGCCATTACGGCGTGTGCCGCCTCGGCGCGCGCGAATTTGTCGTGGTCGATACCGGTGGCCTGACCGGCGAAAAGGAAGGCATGGGTGCGCTGACCGCGCGTCAGGCCGATTTCGCCATCGCCGAAGCGGACCGCATCGTGTTCGTGGTCGACGCACGCGAAGGCCTGTTGCCGCAGGACCGCAACATTCTCGACGCCCTGCGTCGTAGCGGCAAGCCGCTGCTGCTCGCGGTGAACAAGACCGACGGCCTGGACGAATCGGACGCCCTGGCGGAATTCGCGCGTCTGGGTTTCGCCGCCGCGCTGCCGCTCGCCGCCGCGCACGGCCGCGGGGTGCCGCAGCTGGTCGAAGCGCTGCTGCACGATCTGCCGGCGCAGGATCCCGATGCGCTCGCCGCGGACGCCGCGCAGGACGGCATCCGGGTCGCGATCGTCGGCCGCCCGAACGTGGGCAAGTCGACGCTGGTCAATCGCTTGCTCGGCGAGGAGCGCGTGGTCGTGTCCGACGTCGCCGGAACGACGCGCGATGCGATCCGCGTGCCGTTGCTGCGCGACGGCAAGCGCTACACCCTGATCGACACCGCCGGCGTGCGGCGCCGCGCACGCGTCGAAGAAGCGGTCGAGAAATTCAGCGTCATCAAGACGCTGCAATCGATTGCCGCGGCCCACGTTGCGGTGGTCATGCTGGACGCGCGCGAAGGCGTGTCGGAGCAGGACGCGACCCTGATCGGCCATGTGCTCCAGGAAGGTCGCGCGCTGGTGCTGGCCGCGAACAAGTGGGACGGCCTCGGCACGTACGAGCGCGAACAGTGCAAGACCTCGCTCGTGCGCAAGCTCGATTTTGTCGCCTTCGCGCGTTCGGTGACGATCTCGGCGCTGCACGGCTCCGGCATCGCCGAGCTGATTAAGGCGATCAACCGCGCGCACGCCTCCGCGACGCGCGAATTCGGCTCGGCCGAACTCACGCGCGCGCTCGAAGCGGCCTACGCCGGCTACCAGCCGCCGCTGGTGCGCGGGCATGCGCCGAAACTGCGTTTCGCGCATCCGGGCGGCACGAACCCGCCGACCATCGTGATCCACGGCAGCCGCACAAAAAACATCGCGGAAAACTACCGGCGTTATCTCGAGAATTTCTTCCGCAAGCGATTCAAGCTCGAAGGCACCCCGGTGAGAATCGAGTTCCGCGAAAGCGAAAACCCGTTCGCCGGCAAGCGCAACGAGCTCTCCGACGCGCAGCTGAAAAAGCGCCGCCGCCTGATCAAGCACGTGAAGAAGCGCTGACTTATGGCGCCGCTCGCGCCGCACGACATCACCGTGGCGGTGCTGGCTGGCGGCGCCGGCAGCCGCCTGGCGGGTCGCGACAAGGGCTTGCAGCCGCTCGCCGGCCGGCCGTTGATCGAACACGTGCTCGACGCGCTCGGCGATTTCCCCGGGCCGATCCTGATTTGCGCCAACCGCAACGCCGCCATGTATGCGAGGTACGGTCAGGTGCTGGCCGACGCGGGCGCCGACGGCGCGTACCGCGGCCCGCTGGGCGGCATCGCCACGGCTCTCGAAGCTTGCGCGACGCCGTGGCTGCTGACGCTGCCGGTGGATTGTCCGCGTCCGCCGCGCGATCTCGCCCCGCGTCTGGCGCGGGCCGTGGGCGACGCGGCGCTCGCCGTCGCACACGACGGTGCGCAGCTGCAACCGCTGTTCGCGCTGTATTCGCGCCGCCTCGCGCCGGATGCCGCGGCGGCGCTTCGGGCCGACCGCGCCGTGTGGCGCTGGCAGCAGGAACTCGGTGCCGTGGCGGTGGATTTTTCCGACCGGCCCGGCGCATTCGATAATCTCAACACCGCGCCGGATTTCGCGCGCTGGGAAAAAGACCATGAGCGCGACTGAATCGCACGACACGATGTTGACCGTCGACGCGGCCCGCGCCCGAATGCGCGCGCTCGGTGCGGCGCACCCGCTCGGCACGGAAGACGTGCCGTTGGCGCAGGCGTTCGGACGCGTGCTCGCGCTGGACGCCATTGCGCCGCAAGACGTCCCGGGCTTCGTCAATTCGGCGATGGACGGCTTCGCCGTGCGCGCGGCGGATCTGCGCGGCGACGCGGAAACCGTGTTGACGCTCGCCGGCGAAATCTTTGCCGGCGGCGCGTCGGCGCCGATGGTCGCGCCGGGCACCTGCGTGCGCATCACCACCGGCGCGCCACTGCCGCCCGGCGCCGACACGGTGGTGATGAAGGAGAACACCCGCGCCGACGGCGCGCGCATCGCGATCGCGCCGGGCACGCCGCTCGGTGCAAACGTGCGTGCGGCAGGCGAGGACTATCGCGCGGGCGATCTCGCGCTGCGCGCCGGACAGCGCCTGGCGCCAGCGCACGTCGCGATCCTCGCCGCTTTCGGCTGCACCGCGGCGCGTGTGCGCGTGCGCCCGACGGCCGTGCTGCTGACCACGGGCGACGAATTGACCGAGCCGGGCCTCGCGCTCGGATTCGGCGGCATCTACGACAGCAACCGCTTCAGTCTCGGCGGCCTGCTCGAACAGCACGGTGTGGCGCTGCTGCGGCACGAGCGCCTGCGCGACGATCCAGCGGTGCTGCGCGACGCGCTCGCGCGCGCCGGACGCGATGCCGATCTGGTGCTGTCGAGCGGCGGCGTGTCGGCCGGCGAGGCCGATTTCCTGCCGCGTCTGGTGGCGGAGATCGGCCGCGTACACTTCTGGAAAGTGCGCATGAAACCCGGCATGCCGTTCCTGTGCGGGGCGATCGGCCGCGCGCTGGTCTGCGCGCTGCCGGGCAATCCGGTGTCGGGGGTGGCCACGTTCCTGGCACTGGTGCGACCGGCGCTGGAGGCGATGAGCGGCGTCGCGCCGCGGCCTGGCGCGCTGCGTGCGCGGCTGCGCAACGCCGTGTTCAAGCGCCATGCACGAGCGGAATTCCAGCGCGCGCGCCTGGACAGCGATGCCGACGGCACGCTGTGGGCGACGCCGCACGAAAAACAGGGCTCCGGCATGCTGCGCGGGGTGGCCGAAACCGATGCGCTGGTCCTGCTGCCCGAAGACGGACACGAATTCGCTGCCGGCGACGTGGTCGACGTGTTGCCGCTGCCAAGTTGGCCATGACTCTCGCTCGTCATCCCGGCGCACGCCGGGATCCAGTGACTTTGCTTTCGACGACGAGCCAAGACCCCGCATCCCGCCCCGCGCCGGTATGACGCGCCAAGCGGCGTATAATTCGCGCATGGCTGCAGTCGATGCGTCTTCCGTTCCGCCCATCGCCGAAATCGATCCCGCCGCCGCGCGCACGCGCCAACAGGGCGGTGCGCTGCTGATCGACGTGCGCGAGGACAACGAGCGCGCCGCCGGCATGGCGGAGGGCGCGATTGGCATACCGCGCGAGGCACTGGAAGCGCGCATCGGCGCGGTCGCGCCGGCACTCGATACCGAGATCCTTACGATCTGCGCCAGCGGCAAGCGCTCGCTGCTCGCGGCACAGACGCTGCGCGCGCGCGGCTACACGCGTGTCGCCTCGGTCGCCGGCGGAACGCAGCGCTGGCAAGCGCTCGGCTTGCCCACGCACAGCGATGCGTTCGACGCGGATGCGGCCGAACGCTACTCGCGCCATCTGCTGTTGCCCGAGGTGGGCGTCGCCGGACAGCGCCGGCTGAACGCGTCGCGCATTGCGCTGATCGGTGCGGGCGGGCTCGGTTCACCCGCCGCTCTGTATCTCGCCGCGGCCGGCGTCGGCACCCTGACGCTCGTCGACGACGACACGGTGGAGCGCTCCAACCTACAGCGCCAGGTGCTGCATGCGGATGCGCGCGTCGGCATGGCCAAGACCGAGTCCGCGCGCGCCACGCTGAACGCGCTCAATCCGCGCGTCGCGATCCAGACGCATCGCGAACGCCTGCGCGCGGCGAACGTCGAATCGCTGATCGCCGGACACGACGTGGTGGTCGACGGCGCCGACAATTTCCCCACGCGCTACCTGCTCGACGCCGCCTGCCGGCGCTTGAAGATCCCGCTCGTCTACGGCGCCGTGCACCGCTTCACCGGCCAGGTCAGCGTGTTCGACGCGCGCCGCGCCGATGCGCCGTGCTACCGCTGCCTGTTCCCGCAGCCGCCGTCGGCCGAGGAGGCGCCAAACTGCGCCGAAGCCGGCGTGCTCGGCGTGCTGCCCGGCATCGTCGGACTGCTGCAGGCGAACGAGGCGATCAAGCTCGTGCTCGGCATCGGCGCGCCGCTGGTCGGGCGGCTCTTGTGCTTCGACGCGCTCGCGGCGACGTTTCGCGAACTGCGGCTCGGGCGCGACCCGGAGTGTCCGGGCTGCGGCGCCGATGCCGTTTTCAGCGGCTATCAGGATCTGGTCCAGCTCTGTTCCAGCGGCGGCTGAAGCGAAGGATGCCCAGCGCGGTGGGTCGGAACATGCTGCGTGCAGGCAGCCCGTGCTGTGTCCGGCTTTCGCCCGTCGACTGAAGGCCGTTACAAGGGTACGTCAGCGCTCCGAACTTTCCCCGTGGCGCTGCTGCGCCAGCGCGAACGCTTGCAGCTGTTCGGGCGTGGCCTCTTTCTGGTGTTTCGCCTTCCATTGCGCGAACGGCTCGCCGTAGATGCGGTCGCGTGCCTCGTCCTTGCTCATGGCGAAGCCTTGATCCGCCGCCGCCTCGCGGTACCAGTCGGCGAGGCAATTGCGGCAGAAGCCGGCCAGGATCATGAGGTCGATGTTCTGCACATCCGTGCGATCCTGGTTCAGATGACGCAGCAGGCGGCGGAACGCGGCGGCCTCGAGTTCGGTAGTGCTCATGCGGGTCGTTCCCTCGGTTTCGATGACGTAGTGTAGACGCGGCGTTTGAGCGCGGCGAACTCTGCGGCGATAATGCGCTTCTTTTTCCTGAAGCGAACGGCATGGCGGCACGACTGCTCGACGGCAAACGCATCGCGGACGAACTGCTCGACGACCTCAAGGCGCGCGTCGCGCAGCGCGAGGCCGCCGGGCAGGGTGCGCCTGGATTGGCCGTCGTGCTGGTCGGCAACGACCCTGCCTCGGCCGTGTACGTGCGCAACAAGCGCCGCGCCTGCCATCACGTCGGTTTCGCCTCGCGCGACTTCGACCTGCCGGCGACGACCTCGCAAGGCGAGCTCGAAACGCTGATCGACCGGCTCAATGCCGATCCGGCGATCCACGGCATCCTGGTGCAGCTGCCGTTGCCGCCGCACATCGAGCCGAACGCCATCGTCAACCGCATCGATCCGCGCAAGGACGTCGACGGCTTCCACCCCGAGAACATCGGTCGCCTCGCACTGCGCCAGCGCGGTCTGCGCCCGTGCACATCGCGCGGCGTGATGACCCTGCTGGCGCACACCGACCGCCCGGTCCGCGGCCGCGACGCGGTCGTGGTGGGCGTCTCGAATCACGTCGGGCGGCCGCTCGTGTTCGAGCTGATGCTGGCCGGCTGCACCACCACCTGCTGTCACAAGTTCACGCGCGATCTTGCCGCCGAAGTGGCGCGCGCGGACATCGTGGTGGTCGCGGTCGGGCGCCCAGGTCTGGTCAAGGGCGAATGGGTCAAGCCGGGTGCGGTCGTGATCGACGTCGGTATCAACCGCTTGCCGGACGGGTCGCTCACGGGCGACGTCGAGTTCGCGGCGGCGGCGGAGCGCGCTTCGTGGATCACGCCGGTGCCCGGCGGGGTCGGGCCGATGACGGTCGCGACCTTGATGCAGAACACGCTGGAGGCTGCCAGCGGACTGGCAGCCATGGCCGAGCCGCCCGATATCGACCGCGTCTGATCCCGAGCGCGCCTGAATCCGGATGCAACGCCTGCGGTCCTCCCGCGCGCTGCGTGGGTGGGTTGCGCTACCATTTTGCGAACCGAAAGCCCCGAAATGTTCCCTATGCGCCGTAGGCAATCACGATTTCTGCTGACGCTGCTCGCCGTGGCGCTCTGCGCCTGCGGCAGCGCCGTGCGCAAGGTGTCGAACCGGTTTTCGAACAATCTCAGCGAAGCGATCCTGGATCAGGACGACCCGGGGACCGTCCGCGACGGCGTCCCGGCGTATTTGCTGCTGACCGACAGTTTGATCCTCGGCGATCCGGAAAATCCGGATGCGCTGCTGGCCGGCGCGAAAATCTACGGCGCCTACGCCGGCAGTTTCGTCGACGAACCCGAGCGCGCGCAGCGCCTCGCCGGCCGCGCGTACGACTACGGCAAACGTGCGCTGTGCTTGCGCGAGAAAGCCCTTTGCGACGCGCTGACTGGCCCGTTCGAGACATTCCAGGCGGCCCTCGCCAAGACCGACAAGAAGGACATCGCGACGCTGTACGGCTTTGCCGCCGCGTGGGCCGGGCGCATCCAGGTGAATACGGGCGACTGGAACGCGATCGCCGACCTGCCCAAGCTGCAGGCGCTGCTCGAACACGTGGCGGAACTGGATCCGCACTACGACGGCGGCGGCGCCTACTTGTACCTGGGCGTGGTGAACTCGATCCGTCCTGCCTCGCTCGGCGGCAAACCGGAGCAAGGCAAGGCGTATTTCGAAAAGGCCCTGGAGATTTCCGGCGGCCGCAACCAGATGGTGCGTGTGCTGTACGCCCAGTTCTATGCGCGCCTGGTGTTCGATCAGGCACTGCACGATACGTTATTGAACCAGGTGCTGAGCGCCGATCCGGTCGCGCCGCGCCTGACGCTGATCAACGTGCTGGCCAAGCGCAAAGCCAAGGCGTTGCTCGAATCCGGCAAGGACTACTTCTGAAGGAACGACCATGAACAAACTCGCAGTTCTCGCTTTCGCGCTGGCCGGGATCGCCGGTAGCGCCGGCGCGGCGACCGTGATCAAGATCGCCACCGTCGCCCCGGACGGCACCGCCTGGATGAAGGAAATGCGCGCCGGCGCGGATGCGGTCAAGAAAGACACCGCCGATCGCGTCGAGATCAAGTTCTACCCAGGCGGTGTGATGGGCGACGAGGCCACCGTGCTGCGCAAGGTCAAGATCGGCCAGCTGCAGGGCGGGGCGTTTACCGGCGGCGAACTGTCGCAGGTGGACAAGGAGGCGCAGCTGTATTCGCTGCCGTTCCTGTTCAAGACGCCGGAGGAGGTCGATGCGGTCCGCGCCAAGCTCGACGATCGACTGAAACAGGCGCTGCAGAAGGACGGCTTCGAGACGCTCGGCATTTCCGGTGGCGGCTTCGCCTACCTGATGAGCGTCAAGGACATCCGCAACAAGGACGACCTGAAAGCCGCGAAAGTGTGGGTGCCGCAGGGCGACCATATCGCTGAGGCGGGTTTCAAGGCCGGCGGTGTCACGCCGATCCCGCTGCCGCTCGCCGACGTCTACACGAGCCTGCAGACCGGCCTGATCGACACCGCCGCGAACACGCCGGCGGGCGCGATCGCGTTCCAGTGGCACACCAAGATCAAGCACATGGTCGACCTGCCGCTGACCTACGTCGTGGGCATCCTCGTGGTCGACAAGAAATCGTTCGACGCCTTGTCCGCCGAAGACCAGAAGGCGGTCAAGGACGACATCGGCACCGCGTTCGCGCGCCTGGAAAAAACCAATCGCGACGACAATGCGCAAGCGCGCGAGGCGCTGCAGAAGCAAGGCATCGAAATCTTCAAGCCGAACGCACAGGAAACCGCGTCGTGGGAGCAGGTCGGCGCCGAGGCGCGCAAGCAGCTGCTGGCGAGCGGCGAAGTGTCGCAGGGCATGTCGGATGCGCTGGATGCGGCGCTGGCTGCGGCGCGGCGCGGCAAGTAATCGCGGATGCCTCGTGCGATCGATCCAGGCGTTGCCGGGTGCCGCCGTACGCCCGAAGACCGGCGTGATGCGTGCGTCGGTCGTCCCGGCGCGCGCCTTCAGCCGGCGTTTTCGCGCGGCATAGGAACGCAGCGGTGAATCCGGAATCCCTGCCGCGCAGCGTGCGCATCGTGGACCGTATCGAGGACGGCATCCTGGCCGTGCTCGTGCTGTTGCTGGTCGGATTGGCCGGCGCGCAGATCCTGTTGCGCGACGTGTTCGATACCGGCATTTCCTGGGCCGATCCGGTGATGCGCGATCTGGTGCTCTGGACCGGCATGCTCGGCGCGCTCGCCGCGGTGCGCGACGACAAGCACATCGCGCTCGACGTCCTGCAGCGTTTCCTTGCGCCGGCCGTGCAGCGCGTCGTGCGCGTGCTCACGTTCGGTTTCGCGGCCGCGGTCAGCGGCGCGATGGCCTGGTACTGCTGGGTGATGCTGCAGAACGACCTCGGCACGGCCGGCACCGGTCCGCTGCCCGCGTGGCTGCCGGAAGCGATCCTGCCGTTCGCGTTCGGCCTGATGGCGCTGCGCTTCGTGCTGCGTGCGTTCGCCCCGCCGGTGCACGCGCCGGCGCTGCTGCACGACCCGGTCGTGCCGGCGGACGAGGCACGCCGCGCATGATCTGGCTGATCGCGGGAATCTTGCTGCTGCTCGCGGCGCTCGGCGCGCCGCTGTTCGCGCTGATCGCGGCGATCGCGCTGATCGGTTTCCATTACGCCAGCGAGCCTGGTGCGGCGGTCGCGATCGAGTTCTACCGACTGGCCGACATGCCGGCGTTGATTGCGATTCCGCTGTTCACGCTGGCCGGTTACCTGCTCGCCGAAAGCCAGGCGCCGCGGCGCCTCGTGCGCCTGACCAACGCGCTGTTCGGCTGGCTGCCGGGTGGGCTCGCGATCGTCTCGGT